>Ga0335074_10002232_pt1 | contig 26363 bp, 25 predicted proteins | sample Lox_Sample_23_FD_206715 | JGI IMG/M metagenome (GOLD analysis project Ga0335074, IMG submission 206715) | Soil microbial communities from Loxahatchee National Wildlife Refuge, Florida, United States - Lox_Sample_2.3 | ecosystem: Environmental > Terrestrial > Soil > Wetlands | place: USA...
GCCACCATGCCGCAGCACCGCGCCGAACAAGTCAGCCAGCGGCTGGTACCGCAGTGCCGCAAGCCGCCGCGGATGCCAGGGCGGCTGACTCCAGTCCTGACCACGCTGGTTGAAGCCGTCCGGTGGCGCACCCACGCTGAACTGCGAGACGAGCAGCTCCGGCTGCGCCCACGCGTCCGCGCCGCCAGGATGCACGCCGACAGCGAGGTCGTGAATGATCCCGTACCTCATGCCAGCCGTGGTCGCGGTCTGCTGCGCCGCGCCGAGTTGGTGGTCGGCCTGCCACTGCAGCCAGGCATGGAAGTCGGCGGCCGCGAGCAGACCAGGGTCGGTTGCCACCGCCACTCGACCTAGCTCCGGGTCGGCCAGGCCGGGCGGCCAGCTTCGGTAGTCGGCGCCGTGCCGCTCGGCGATCGCGCACCACGCGCACCAGTCGATGAGGTGCTGGCCCTGCTGCGCGCGGAAGGTGTCGAACGCCTCCTGGCGCGCCTCCGTCAGCGGAACCTGGCTGATCAGCTCCAGCGCCTGGCGTTTCGCTGTCCACACCGCGTCGCGGTCGATGAGGTCCGGCGTCGTGCTGGCAGCTCGGAGCGGGGCGGCCAGTTCGGCGATCTTCTGCTTGTCGGCGGCCGGCAGCGGCCCGTACTCGAGGATGTCCTCGACCCGCAGGTACAGCGGACTCGTGAACAGCCGTGTCATCGGCAGGTACGGCGAGGGGCTGACCGGCGGCAGCGGTTCGGCCGCGTGCAGCGGGTTGACCAGGACGAACCCCGCTCCAAGCTCGGTAGCGCTCCAGCGCGCTAGCTCGGCGAGATCGTGCAGGTCGCCGTGCCCCCAGGAACCGGTCGAGCGCACCGAGTACAGCTGCACCGCGAAGCCCCAGTCGCGCCGCTCCGGGAGCGTCAGGGCGGCCTGCTCCGCACCGTGCTTCGCACCGTGCTCCGCCTCGCCAGGTACCGGCGCGCCCTCCGCGGCGGCCGGCTCCGGGATCGGCTGCTCGAGCACGTCGAGGATCGCCGTGAGGGTCTCGGGCGGCACCTCGACGGGGCGGCCCTGCCAATCGTGGTAGTCAGTAGCAATCCCGGCATTCCGGGCGCGCTGCACGAGCTCCGACTCGGTCACATTCCAACTATCGGCTGCGGCCGTGCGATTAAACGCGGCGGCCGTGCGATTGACTCCGCCGGGCGAAGACTTGGGGCGCACATATGCCCGGCAGCGGAATCTCGCTTGCCCGGCCGGGCGGGATCCGCTTGGCTCGGCGGGTGACTGCGCCGTTTATTCCGGGGCTGGAGCTAGCCCGGTCGTTCTATGCGGAGATCGTGGCGCCGCTGCTGGCTGCCGAGTTCCCTGACCTGCGGTACTCGGCAGCTCTGATCGGGTGGGGCTCGGAGGTGCTCGGGTTCGACTCCGCCAGGTCAACAGATCACAACTGGGGGCCGAGGCTCCAGATCTTCCTCGCCGACCAGCCACAGGATCAGTCGGCAGTCCTCGGCGAGCTGCTCGCCGCGAGGATGCCTGCGGCGTTCCGCGGCTATCCGACCGTGTTCCCGGCCTCGGAGTCGGCTGACCCGCCTTCGCACTGGGTGACCGTCACCGGCTTGCGCTGCTGGCTGACCGGTGAGCTGGGGTTCGATCCGACCGCAGGGATCGGGCTTCTGGACTGGCTGTCGGTGCCGACACAGACACTGGCTGGCGTCACCGCCGGCGCGGTCTTCCACGATGGGCTGGATGATCTGACGGCGGTGCGGACTGCGCTCGCCTGGTACCCGCGCGACGTCTGGCTGTACGTGCTGGCCTGCCAGTGGCAGCGGATCTCGCAGGAGGAAGCGTTCCCCGGCCGCTGCGCCGAAGCGGGCGACGATCTCGGCTCTGCCGTCGTCACCGCGCGGCTCGTTCGCGACGTGATGCGCCTTGTCCTGCTGATGGAGCGCCGCTACCCGCCGTACAGCAAGTGGCTTGGCACGGCGTTTGGCCACACGGCCGCCGCTGCGGAGCTGCGGCCGCTCCTCACCGCCGCCCTCGCCGCCGCCACCTGGCCAGAGCGGCAGCGAAACATGTCCGCGGCGTACGAGGCGGCCGGGCGGCTGCACAACAAGACCGGTCTCACTCCCCCGCTCGACGCCGCCATCCGGCCCAGCTATTACCAGCGGCCGTATCAGGTGCCGGACTCGGGTCGCTTCGTCCGGGCACTGCAGGACCAGATCAGCGACGACGCGCTGCACGCACTGCCGCTGACCGGAGCCGTGGACCAGTTCATCGACAGCACCGACGCGCTGGGCAGCAGCACTTTGCGCCATGCGGTGGCAGCCGAGCTAGGACTGTGAGACGCCCGGGCACCCGCACCGCGCCCCGCCGCTAAGTACCTGGCAGGACGCGGGGTGACAGCCCGCCCCAGCCAGTAGCCGGCGACCGCCTGTGCCACGGCGACGGCGATGCTCAGCGCCACTCCCGCTGCAGTTGTCCCTGGCAGGCCTAGCTGTGACGCAGTGATCCGCACCGTTGCGGCATGCCAGTGGCCGTGCGCCATCGAATAGGACAACGGCACCGCCCAGCCGACGGCACCAGCGAGTGCTACCGCCAGCACCGCTACCTTGGCAGGCCACCGGCCGACCCAGTTCGCGACGCCGGCCAGCAAGCCGATCACGAACGGCATGAACCACCAGCCGATGAGAGCGCCGCCCATAATCAGGAGCGTCCCGATCAGCAGGGCGGCCAGCCAGACGGCGGGCGGCCAGCGATGATCCGGCCGCACGAACTGCGGGCGGAACGGCGCCGGCGGCTGTACTTGCGGCACGCCCTGCGTTCGCAGGTGGCCAAGGCGGTAGGCGCGGTCCTTGCCGAGCCGCTTGAACTCGGCGGTCACCGCCGGGCCTCCCGCCGCCCGCCGAGGCTGTCGGTGGCGGGCCGCGCCAAGGCACGGTGCCTGGCCTGGCTTCCGGCCGGCGGACGGTCAACCGGAGCCCCCCGGTGAACCGCGGCTGGCACCTGCGCTGGGTGACCTGGTACTAGCCTGCGGCCGAGCGCGGGCGCGCCGCCCAGACCGGCACCAAGGACGGCGAGCAGGCCGATGGATACGGCAAGCGCCAGGGCCCCGTTCCCGACAAGAATGATCGCCCGGGCGCGCCGCGCGCTAGCGTTCACTCGGCATCCCCGTTGCCCCCCGCGTCGTCTGCAGATTCCTCCGCACCGGAGCCATACCTGCCCCGGCTGGGCTGTCGGCATGCTAAGCCGCGCGAATGCCGCATTTCGGCTTGACGGCAGGCCAGCCAGCACCAGACCGGCGCGCCGCAGAGCAGGCAGTCAGCCAGCCGCGTGCAGCAAGTCGAGGAACCTGGCCACGATCGGCCCGTCGGTCGGGCCGCCCTCGCCCCCGTTGACGGTGACCATCGCGAAGGCGATGTCGGCCGAAAACACCCGGTTGTTGAAGCCGACGAGCCAGGCGTCCTGCGGCAGCGGGTTGCCATGGCCGTACTGCGCGGTGCCGGTCTTGGCGTAGGTGCCGGGCGGCAGGCCCTTGGCCGAGGCGGTGCCCGTCGCGACCACCTGCGCCATCATCTCGTGCAGGTCGCTGACCACCTTCGCGGGCACCGGGGCCGGCGGAACGCTGTCGTCCGGCGCACCGGTCACCAGGCGCGCGGCCCGGACCTGGCCGGTGTCGACGGCGGCCGCGACCATCGCCATATTCAGCGGCGACACCAGCACCTGCGCCTGGCCGATCGTCGTCGCCGCGAGGTCGGCCTCGTTGGACGGCGACGGGACGGACCCGGCGAAGGCGGCCACGCCCAGTTCCGGCGTGCTCCCGATCCGGTACAGCCGCGCCGCGGCGGTGAAGTCGGACGCCGTCAGGTGCCGTGTCGCGAGCCCGATGAAGGCGGTGTTGCACGACTCGGCGAAGGCATGCAGCAGGTCGCTGATCGGCGCCGTGCCCTCGGCATTGCGGAAGACCTCACCGTCGACCGTGATCTGCGACGGGCAGCTGGCCGGCGAGCTCGGCGTCAGCCCGCGCTTGATCAGCGCCGTGGACGTGAGGATCTTGAATGCCGATCCGGGCGGGAACGCGCCGTCGAGAGCCAGGTCGAATCCGCCGCCACCCGGCACCGTCGTCGCCGCCAGGACCTGGCCGGTGCGGGCGTTGACTGCCACGATGGCCGCGTTCTTGCGCACCGTCGACAGTGCCTTCTCGGCGGCCTGCTGCACGACCGGGTCGATGCTGGTCTGTACCGGACTGCCGGCTCGCGGCTGGAGGGAGGCGACCATGCCGAGGGTTGCGCCGGCGGCCGTGACGGCTGTGATGGTCGCGCCTGGGTGGCCGGCCAGCTGCTGCTGGTCCTGCCGCTCGATGCCGGTCTGGCCGACGACGCTCTGCGCGGTGTAGGGCGGCCCCAGCTGCTGCAGCTGCTGGGCGGTCACCGGCCCGACCGTGCCGACGAGGTAGGCCAGCCCGGAGGTGATCGGGGCGCGCTCGTGGATCGTCTGGAAGACCGTGCCGGGGATCGGGTAAATCTTCGGCTGGAGCTGCTGGTAGCGGTGCCAGCTGACGGTGAACACCGGCTCGAACCAGGTCGGCTCGGTCTTGGCGCCCGCCAGCGCTGTATCGATCGCCTGGCTCGGCGCGCCTGCCTTCAGCAGGGCGGCCCGCACCACCGACTTGTTCCTGATGCGCTGCCCCTCGACTCCCACGGTGACCATCGGCGCTTGCCTGGTCAGCGGCGCGCCGCCGGCGCCAAGGATCTGCGCCCTGGCCGGCCAGCTCACCTGCAGCGAGAGCTGGTCGCCTGGCTTCGCGAGCTGCGGCGCGATTGTGGCCAGGGACCAGTCGACCAGCCAGTGCCCGGAGGTGTCGCCGAGCCGCAGAGTGGTGTTGATCGGCACGGCGCCGACGCCGGTGACGTCGACGAGCTCCGTGACGGGCTCGTGTGCGGTACTGCCGGTGACGACGAGCTTGCCAGCGGTGTAGCTCGCGTGCTTCGCGCTCAGGTCGGTGAGAGCGGCCTCGTTCACCTTCGCGAAGTCGGCCGGCGGATGGGCGACGAGGGCGCGCATCTCCGGCCAGCTCCGGCTGGCCCAGGCGCTCAGGTAGCTCCGCGCGATGTCCTGCGGCGACGGCGCGCTCGAGCACGCCGCCAGCAGCGCACCAGGGAACAGCAGCGCTGTCATGATCGCGGCAATGCGAGGCGGGAGCCGCTTCATGACGACGACCCTACGCACGGGGCGGACGGTTGGCGCAGCCGACCGCTATTTTGGCCGGACTTAGCAGGCTTGCGGTCAGGCGCTGAGCGGAAGCTCCTGGCGGAGTTCCGCGGCGATGGTCTTCGCCCAGCGACGGACCTGAGCCGAGTCGCGCCAGTCGCCCGCCTGCCTCTTCGCCATCGCGCTGGCCAGGAAACCTCGCGCATGCTCGTCAAGTCGGCCGCCGAAGGTGACATGGCCGCGTGCTGCGACCTGGTCCATGAGCGCGGCAACGCTCGGCACCGGCGGGATCTCGTCGCGTGCCGCCGACTCGTCGAGCGGGCCGCTGGAGAAGAAGTACGTCGGGCACTCCAGCAGGTAGGAGCGGTGCCTGCGCACGAACCGGCGGGCCGCCTTGTGCCAGCGCAGTGCGTACAGCGCCCCGCCTACGACCACAGCGTCGTAGCCGGACAGCGTGCGGACCTCGCCAGCCGCCCTGACGTCGGCTATCAAGCCCTCCTCGCGCAGCCCGTTGGCCACCATGTGAGCCAGCCCCTGAGTGCCCCCGCGTGCCGAGCCGAAGACCACGAGTACTCGCATCGGGCACCTCCTCTCATCCGGGTCTTCCTAGCTAGCCTGCGCCGATAACAGCGAAGAGCCAGTGCAGATAGTCCCGGGATAGAGGAGGCGTTGGGCCTTGTCACCAGATCGGCGGGTGGCGGTCCTGCCACGGCCGGGCGGTCTCAAGCTGAGCCGACAGCGAGATCAGAGTGGCCTCGTCGCCCATCCGGCCGGCCAGCATGATGCCGATCGGCAGGCCGTCCGCGCTCCAGTGCAGCGGCACGCTGACGGCCGGCTGCCCGGACAGGTTGTACAGCGCCGTCCACGGCGTGAACTGGGTCTGCCGGACGAAGTTCTGCGCAGGCTCGACCTCGTCAAACCAGCCGACCGGCCGCGGCGGCAGCGCCACCGTCGGGCTCAGGATCGCGTCGTACTGGTTCAGGGCCTGCATGGCCGGCCGCACGCTGCCCTGCAGGATGGCCTGGTGGAACAGTAGGTCGGCGGCGGACAGCTCCATTCCCTTGGCACGCAGGTAGCGGGTCAGCGGCAGCAGCAGGCTCTCCTGCTCGGGCGCGATCGGCGCGAGCGTGGCCATCGAGTACCAGAGCGCGAGGAAGGACGGCACCGCTTCCGCCGGGAATGGCGGGTCGATGTCCTCCACCTCGTGTCCGAGCTCCGTCAGCAGCGCGCTCGCGTCCTCGTACGCGGCGACACAGTCCGGGTGCACCTCGGCACCATCGATCAGCGTCTTCAGCGACCTCGCGATGCGCAGTCTGCCCGGCTCCCGGCTGGCATAGCCCAGGAACGACTCCCCGGCCGGCAGCGGCGGCAGCGTGTACATGTCGCCCGGGTGGTTCCCGGTCATGGCATCCAGCAGCAGCGCCGCATCGGCCACGGTCCGGGCCAGCGGACCGTCGGTCGACAGGCCGGACAGATCCGGCATCATCGGACCCTGTGAGATGCGGCCGCGGGTGGGCTTGATCCCGAACAGCCCGCACACGCTGGACGGGATCCTGATCGAGCCACCGCCGTCGCTGCCCTGGGCGGCCGGGGCAAGGCCGGCGGACACTGCCGCGGCGGCACCGCCGCTCGAACCGCCGGCCGACCGGCTGAGGTCCCACGGCGTGCGGGCTGGCGGCCCGATCTTCGTCTCGGTGTAGCACGGCAGGCCGAACTCGGGCGTCGCGGTCTTGCCGGTGATCACGATCCCGGCCGAGCGCAGATGCTCCACCACGTAGTCGTCTTCGGTCGCCACGTTGTCGGCGAGGATGACGCTGCCGAAGGTAGCCCTGACGCCGACCACCAGATTCAGGTCCTTGATCGGAATCGGCACGCCGGTCAGCGGCGGCAGCTCGGAGCCGTCCGTGCGGCTGGCGAGCACGGCCTTGTCGGCGGCTGCGGCCTGCTCCCTGGCGAGGTCGTGCGTCACCGTGTAGAAGGCGCCGACCTGCTCGTTCAGCCGGTCGATGCGGTCCAGGTAGTGCTCGGTGATCTCGGCGGACGAGATCTCGCCGCTGCGGATGGCAGCCGCCTGTTCGGTTACCGTCAGGTCATGAATCTGCGTCACGCTACCGAACAGTAGCCCAGCGCTCTGGCCGGTCCAACCGTGCCGCCAGAATCGGGCGGATGCGGGCCAACAGCCTGGTCTGGCCGACCGCGGCGTGAGCACTCGGTTACGCTGTGGCACATGGACCGGGAGACCGGGCCTGAGCCGGTGTCGAACGGGCCAGCCGCCCCGGCCGGAGAGCCGCGCAGCTTCCGGCCGCGGAAATCGCCCAGTCCGTCGCGCGCGATCCTGGCGGGGCTCGCCGCCGACCCCCGGCTGCCCATCTGGATCCGCCGGGCCGTCATCGCAGTCGTGGTCATGCTGGTGGCCACGATCTTTCTCGGCTGGCGGCTGGGCCTGACGCTCGCGGTCCTGTTCGCCATCGCAGACACGATCTACCACGCCAGGACCATGGCGCTGATCCCGGCAGCCGCCAGGGTGAGCTCGGCGCAGCGCCGGACCAGACAGCGGCTGTTCAGGGCCAGGCTGTCCGGCCATCTCGCGCTGCATTCACGCCCGATTCCGGGCACCGATTCGGTCATCGACCACCTGGTGGTAGGCCCCGGCGGCGTCTATGCGATCGACTCGGAGCGGTGGGACCGGCGCCTGCCGGTGCGCACCGTGGCGAGCGGATCGGCGGCTGGCCCGGTGCTATACCACGGCCCGTTCAGCCAGAAGGACAGGCTCGCGCACGCACGCTGGGAGGCGGCTCAGGCTGCCCGGCTGATGAGCGCCGAGCTCGGCCGGCCGATTGAGGTCCGTCCAGTGATGGTGGTCTACGGGCCGACGGTGCCGTGGGCGGTGGCGAACCTCCGCGGCGTGGACGTGCTGTCCGGCCGGTCGGTGGGCAAGTATCTCCGCAGCCGCAAGCAATCCGCCGACAGCGGGACGCTGAGCTGGGAAGAGGCCGGCGAGGTTTTCGCCGCGGCAGAACGCGCCCTGCCGCTGTCGTAGCGGGTCATCGCGGCCCGATCCGGACGGCGGGCTAGTCTGTGACATCGCACGACACGGTAAGGACTGACTGACTAGTGGCCGATCTGCGGACCTGGGTACTGGGTGCGCGCCCGCGGACGCTGCCCGCCGCGGTGGTACCTGTTGTTGTCGGCTCGGGGGTGGCCTTCGGGTACGGCAAGTTCTCGCTGTGGCGCGCGGCGCTGGCGCTCGTGGTGGCGCTGTCCCTGCAGGTCGGGGTGAACTACGCGAACGACTACAGCGATGGCATCCGCGGCACCGACGAGGCCCGGGTCGGCCCGGTCCGCCTGGTTGCCGCGCGCCTGGCCAAGCCCGGCCATGTGCTGGCGGCTGCGATTGGCTGCTTCGCGGTCGCCTGCGCCGCCGGCCTCGCGCTGGCCGCGGTGACGTCGTGGTGGCTGCTGCTGCTCGGCGCGGCCGCAGTGGCGGCAGCCTGGTTCTACACCGGCGGCAGCCGTCCCTATGGCTACCGTGCGCTAGGCGAGCTCTCTGTCTTTGTCTTCTTCGGGCTGGCCGCGGTGGCGGGCACCGCCTACGTCCAGATGCAGACGCTCACCTGGCTGCCGTGGACGGCCGCCGCCGCGATCGGCCTGCTGGCCTGCGCCCTGCTCGTCATCAACAACCTCCGCGACATCCCGACTGACCGGGAAACCGGAAAGCGCACCCTCGCCGTGGTCCTTGGTGATCAGCGCACCAGGGTGCTGTACATCGGCTGCATCCTGGTGCCGTTCTGCGTGGCGCTGGTGCTGGCCACCGCTCGCCCGCTGAGCCTGCTGGCACTGGCTGCGCTGCCGCTGGCGTTCGCCCCGGTGCGGCAGGTGCGCGAAGGGGTCACCGGCCGCGGCCTGATCGTGGCCCTCGGCCAGACCGGACGTCTCGAACTCGCGTACGGCGCGCTGCTGACGCTCGGTCTCGCCGTCAAGCTCTGAGCCGGGCTAAGCCGTACCGCGACCCGAGGCTCCGTTGGCTGCGCTGCCGTCCGCAGCGGGCAGCGGCACATCAGGCGGCGGAACATCGGGAACGGCAGTCGCGGCCAGCACCGCCTCTGGCAGCGGCACATCAGGCGGCGGAGCCTCCTGCAGCGGAGTGTCGGGGACCGAGTTGCTTGCCAGTGCAGCCGCATCGCGCTCAGCCTGAGCCAGCGCGGCATCAGCGGCGCCGTCCTCGATCGCGGGCGCCCCAGCGGTCACGGCCGGAACGGGCTCCATCGGCCGACCAGCCCCGCGTGCCGAACCTGCCGCTGGCTCATCGGCCGCGCCGCCGCCGAAGGCGCTGCCCAGAGCCTTCATCGCACTAGTCAGCTCCGACGGGATCATCCACACGGTGTTGCCAGGCCCCTGCGCGATTTGCGGCAGCGTCTGCAGGTACTGATAGGCCAGCAGCTTGGGGTCGGGGTCGTTCTCGTGGATCGACTGGAACACTGCCTGGATCGCCTGCGCCTGACCCTCGGCCTTCAGGATCGCGCTTTGCTTGTCGCCCTCGGCCCGCAGGACAGTGCCCTGCTTATCGCCGTCGGCGGTCAGGATCTGTGCCTGGCGGACGCCTTCCGCGGTGAGAATCGCAGCGCGCTTCTCCCGCTCGGCGCGCATCTGCTTCTCCATCGCGTCCTTGACGCTCTGCGGCGGGTCGATCGCCCGGATCTCCACCCGGGTCACCCGGATGCCCCACTTACCGGAGGCGTCGTCCAGCACGCCGCGCAGCTGGGTGTTGATGTTCTCCCGCGAAGTCAGCGTCTGCTCCAGGTCCATCGACCCGATCACGCTTCGCAGCATGGTCGCGGTGAGCTGCTCGATCGCCTGGATGTAGTTGACAATCTCGTAGTCGGCCGCGCGCGGGTCGGTCACCTGGAAGAACAGCACGGTATCGATGGTCACGACCAGGTTGTCCTCGGTGATGACGCGCTGGCCGGTGAACGACACCACCTGTTCCCGCAGGTCGATCAGCGGCTTCACCCGGTCGATGAACGGGACGATCACGTTCATGCCAGGCTCCAGCGTCTTCCGGTACCTGCCGAGCCGCTCTACGTTGCGGGCCCGAGCCTGCGGCACGATGCGCACGGACCGGAGCGTCACCAGGGCGATCAGCACCACGATGACCGCGGCGAGAATGGGAACAAAGTCAGCCATTGCCTACTCCCGGGGGTACACGAGGGCGGTCGCGCCCTCGATATGCATGACATCCACGGTCTTGCCGGCCGGGATCACCTGGGTCTCGTCGTACGAGCGCGCGGACCACTCCTCCCCGCCGATCCGAACGCGGCCACTGTGCGGCCCGACTTCCTCCAGCGTGATCGCGGGCCGCCCGACCAGCGCCGCAGTTCCGGTGCGCAGCATCGGCGGCTGCCGGATGTGACGGAGGGCAAACGGGCGGGCCACGCCGAGTCCGAGCACCGAGGCAAGGATGAACGCGCCGAACTGGATGGCAGCGTCGCCGCCGAGGAAGCCCGTGCCAGCCGCAATCAGCGCGGCGAGCCCCACCAGCCCGAACGCCAGCGTGGTGGTCATGATCTCGACGGTGCCGAGCACAGCCGCGATGATCAGCCAGATAATCCAGGTATCCATCGCGGCGCTCCGAAGCGAATTAGCCCCTCTCCCATGACAGTAGCCCTGTCCGGCCCGCAGCGCATCTTGGCCGCACGGCCATTTCGTCCGACGTTCCTCCGGCCGGAACGAGAATGCCTCCGCCAATGCCGCCCGCCGCTTCGCGGCCATCCGGCCTCGGACGTCCTGCACGCTCCCGGCCGCCGGCTTCACAGGCCGGGCCAGCAGCGACGATTATGGACTGACGCCAGCACAGGAGGCCATCAATGCCACAGCCCAGTCTGCTGTCCTACAGCCACGGCGCCTCGCCGCAGCCGCTTCTCGGCGAGACCATCGGGGCGAACCTGCGGCGGATCGCTACCCGGTACCCCGACAGCGAGGCGCTGGTGGACGTGCCCAGCGGCCGCAGGTGGACCTACCGCCAGCTTGACGCGGACAGCGACCTGGTCGCCCTCGGCCTGATGGCAGGCGGGATCATCAGCGGCGACCGGGTCGGCATCTGGGCGCCGAACTGCGCGGAATGGGTGCTGCTGCAATACGGCAGCGCGAAGGCGGGCGCGATCCTGGTCAATATCAACCCGGCCTACCGCAGCCACGAGCTGAAGTTCGTCCTGCGTCAGTCCGGGATCAGGCTGCTGATCACCGCGGAGAGCTTCAAGACCAGCGATTACCGCGGCATGGTCGACGAGGTGCGCGCCGATCTGCCGGACCTGGAAGAGGTCTGCCACCTCGGCACCGCGGACTGGGACCGGCTGCTGGCAGCCGGCGCGGCGGCCGACGACGCGCTGCTCGGCGAGCGGGAAGAGCTGCTGGCGTTCGACGACCCGATCAACATCCAGTACACCAGCGGCACGACCGGGTTCCCGAAAGGCGCCACGCTGTCGCACCACAACATCCTGAACAACGGCTTCTTCATCGGCGAGGGCTGCCGGTACACCGAGCTGGACCGGGTCTGCATTCCGGTGCCGTTCTACCACTGCTTCGGCATGGTGCTCGGCAACCTGGCGTGCACGACGCACGGTGCGTGCATCGTGATCCCCGCTCCCGGTTTCGATCCGGCGGCGACGCTCGCGGCCGTCCAGGCGGAACGCTGCACGTCGCTGTACGGGGTGCCGACCATGTTCATCGCCGAGCTCGCGCTGCCTGACTTTGCCAGCTACGACCTGACCAGCCTGCGCACCGGGATCATGGCCGGCTCGCCCTGCCCGGTCGAGGTGATGAAGCGCGTGCTGACCGAGATGCACATGGCGGAGGTCGAGATCTGCTACGGCATGACGGAGACCTCGCCGGTGTCGACGCAGACCACGACTGACGACGACATGGAGCGCCGGGTGTCCACCGTGGGCAGAGTGCACCCTCATGTGGAGATCAAGGTCGTCGATCCGGAGACCGGCGTCGTGCTCCCGCGCGGCAGTCATGGTGAGCTGTGCACCCGCGGCTACTCGGTGATGCTCGGTTACTGGGAGGAGCCGGAGAAGACCAGGGAGGCGATCGACGCGGCGCGGTGGATGCACACCGGCGACCTCGCGGTGATGGACGAGGCCGGTTATCTCAACATCGTGGGGCGGATCAAGGACATGGTGATCCGGGGCGGCGAGAACGTCTATCCGCGCGAGGTCGAGGAGTTCCTCTACACACACGCAGAGATCGAGGATGTCCAGGTCATCGGCGTGCCGGACGCGAGGTACGGCGAGGAGCTGTGCGCCTGGGTGAAGCTGCGGCCCGGCAGCGCGCTGACCGCCGAGCAGGTGCGGGAGTTCTGTACGGGCAAGATCGCGCACTACAAGATCCCGCGCTACGTCCGGATCTCCGAGTCGTTCCCGATGACGGTCACCGGCAAGGTGCAGAAGTTCAAGATGCGCGAGACCTCAGTAACGGAACTCGGCCTCGAGGCGGCGAGCCAGACGGAGACTGCCTGACTCGGGCCGCCTCAATCCGCGTGCTCATGGACGCTGAATGGCAGCCACTTCCGCGAACTGGCCCCCTGACGGTGACCGTTGCTTCGATGCGGCGCGATCCGGTGCAGGCGGGAGAGGTCGCCGACCTTGCCGGACGACAGCCACGCGACGATGGACCGGTGGGAGAGGGCCGACAGCAGCGACGTCGAGCTCAGGAACGAGAACGCCGAGAAGAAGCAGCCGAAACAGCCGACCGAGCCGACCGAGAGGATCGAGCCCGCTGAGCCGATGGACAGGATCGAACCGGACGAGCCGATGGACAGGATCGAGCCGCTCGACCCGATGCTCAGCAGTGAACCACTGGAGCCGTTGCTACTCCCCATCCACGAATTGTCGCACCTGCTTCATCGCGGCGGCGAGCGCGGCCCGCACGCCGGGGATGTCGTTGACGCAGAGCGCGTCCGCGCCCGCCTCGGCCAGTTCGACGGACTCGGCCGGGTCCGGCGACCAGGCCATCACCTCGAGCCCCGCCTCGTGCGCAACGTCGAGGATTTGTCGTGTCTGCGGGCCGCCGCCGCGGCCGACCCGCAGCGTGCGCGTGCTCAGGCAGACGGCGTCGAAACCCAGGTTGGCTGCCGCCGGGATCGCATGATCGGCGGGAAAGCCGGTGTCGGTAATGAGGCCGAGCGCCACGTGGCCGGCCAGCGATGCGGAACCTTCGAGGTAACACGGCAGCGAGGGGTCGAAGGAGGAGACGAAGAACGGCCTCGTTCCCGCATAAAGCCGGAGCATCTCGGCGACTAGTGCATGCGTGCGCTGAGCGTGCGGATCGGTCGCATCCCGCAGTGTCGTTTTCACGTCGATATTCACGCCGACTGTCGCGGGAAGCGCCGTCAGCACCTCCGCCAGCCGGACGATCCCGGTTGCGGCAAGCTCGGCGGCGGTCAGGTCCACGATGAGCCGGCCGTCAGGGGTGACCGGGTCGTGCCACAGCACCAGCACGCCGTCGCGGCTGCGGCGAGCGTCCGCCTCCACCCAGCCCACGCCGCTCTCCGCCGCGGCCAGGAATGACCCGACCGAGTTCTCCCGCCAGCCGCCGGGTGCACCCGCGCCAAAGCCGCGGTGGCCGACGAGCGACGGCTTGACGTCGAAGATCATCCGAGCTCCTCGGGGTTCCGGATCGGTCCGCGCTGCCAGTCGGGGGCCGGCCTGTCCACTGCGATAGCGGTGCGTAATGTGGCAACGTCGGGCAGCCGGTCCGATTATCCGATGCCGGAGGGAGCCAGATGGACCAGGGTGAGGCGCGCAAGCGGCTGCTCGCCGAGCGCGCCGAGGTGGCGAGGCTGCTCGGCGACGCCGTCTCGGCTGGTGAGCAGGACCGCCAGACCGAGGACGATGAGACGACAGGCGACTACGCCGACGCCGCCCAGCCCCTGACTGCGCAGGGCATGGACGACGCGATCGCGGAGGGATTCCGCAACCGGATCGAGGCGATCGACCGCGCGCTGCTGCGGCTGGACGAGGGCACCTACGGCAAGTCGGTACTCAGCGGCGACCCCATCCCGGACGGGCGGCTGGAGGCCGACCCGGCTGCCGAACTCACCGTCGAGGAAGCCCGCGCGCAATCCCAGGGTTAACTCTGCCCGCGCAAACCGGACCGGCACAGTCTCCGGCGGAAGATCCGGGCCGGTAGCAGGCCCGGATCTTCCGCGATCATGGAACCGGCGCCCGGCTGCGTCAGCCGCCAGCGACGTCGAGCGTGATTGTCGTACCGGCCAGCGCCTTGCTGACCGGGCAGCCCGCTTTGGCGTCCGCCGCGATCTTCGCGAAGTCGGCGGCGCTCACGCCCTGCGCGGAGCCGCTGACTGTGAGCTTGATCCCGCTGATCCGGAAGCCGCCAGCCGGATCGGGCCCGAGCGTGACGTTGGCGTCCACGTCGATGGACTGATCGCTGCCACCCGCGGCGCCAAGCATCGCCGAGAACTGCATGGCGAAACACCCGGCGTGCGCGGCTGCGATCAGCTCCTCGGGGCTGGTCGTGCCACCCGCGTCGTCGGCCGCCCGCTTCGGGAAGTTGATCTCGTAGCTGCCAAGCCCCGAGCTGACCAGCGTCACGGTGCCGGTGCCGTCCTCAAGACCACCAGTCCAGGTGGTGTGCGCAGTGCGGGTCGGCATGCGTCCTCCTCTGTTGCCTGCTGAGAAAGTACGGAACAATCCGGTCGGGATGACCCTATGACCCCTAGCTGCGACCGGGGAGCCTGCTGTCGTGCCGACTACCGGAGTGCCGGGTAACAGCGAACCGGGTGACGCTGGACCGGCTGACCCGTTCGGACCTGCCCGGCTCGGCCCGGTCCAGCTGCGCAACCGCGTGCTCAAGGCCGCCACGTTCGAGGGTATGAGTCCGGCCGGCGTTGTGTCCTCCAGTCTCGTCGACTTCCACCGGCGCATGGCAGCCGGGGGGGTCGCGATGACCACGGTCTCCTATATCGCGGTGTCGCGGGACGGCCGCGGCGCGCCGAACGAGATCTACATTCAGGACGCCGCGGCGGACGGCCTCGCCAGAATCGCCCGCGAGGTGCACGCCGAGGGCGCGGCGATCTCGGCTCAGCTCGGCCACGCCGGCGCGGTCGGCACGATCCGCAAGCGATACCTCGGGCCATCCCCCGGCGCGACCATGGCGGGAACGAGGGTGCACGAGATTTCGGCCGGCGAGATCGACACGGTCGTCGATGATTTTGCGCGCGGCGCCGGAATGCTGGCGGACGCTGGTTTCGACGCCGTCGAACTGCACTTTGGCCACCACTATCTGGTGTCGGCGTTCCTCAGCCCGCGGTGGAACCGGCGAACCGACTGCTATGGGGGGCCGATCGCGAACCGGGCCAGGCTGGCGCTGCGCATCCTGCGGGCGGCGCGCGAGCGCGTCGGAGACCGGGTCGCGGTGACGGCCAAGCTCAACATGACCGACGGCGTCCGCGGCGGGCTGCAGCCGGCCGACAGCCTCGAGGCGGCCAGGCTGATCACGGCCGACGGCATGCTGGATGCGCTCGAGCTCAGTGCAGGCGGATCGCAGGCAAACCAGATGTTCATGTTCCGGGGCGATCCGCCGTGGCGGGAGATGGCGGCGGCGCTGCCCGGCGCGCAGGGCGCGTTCTTCCGGGTGGCCGGGCGGGCGGTGTTCCGCCGATACCCGTACCAGGACGCGTACCTGCTCCCGCTGGCCCGGCCGTTCCGGGCGGAGCTGTCCGTGCCGCTGATCCTGCTCGGCGGCATCACCTCGGCCGCGACTGTCCGGCAGGCGATGGCCGAGGGCTTTGATTTCGTCGCGATGGGCCGGGCGCTGCTGCGTGAACCCGACCTCGTCGCCAGGATGGCGGCAGGCACGGCGACGGCGGGCAGCTGCGTGCACTGCAACAAGTGCATCCCGAGCATTTACTCCGGCACGCGCTGCGTGCTGGACCACCCGGAACCGATCAGCATTCGCTGAGCCGCCGGTCCCGGCTAGGCCGGCTTGCGCGCCTCGATGAGAATGCGCTGCGAGTGACAGGCGAACGAGCCGCTGGCCCTGATGTGCTCGTGCATGCGGGCAAGCGGCTCGGCGTATCCGGCCGAGGTAAACCCTGGCACGGTCCATAGCACCTTGCGCAGGAAGTAGACCACGGCAGCGACGTCGAAGAACTCCACCCGGGTCGCCTGCTCGCGCAGGTCGATGACTTCGAGCCCGGCGGCCTCCGCAGCAGCGACGGCAACAGCGGCGCTGCGGCTCTCATTGTCCTGCTGCGGTCCCATCATGAACTCGTACAGCTCCCGGTTGGTTCCGGCACCGACCTGCTGGGACAGGTAACTGCCGCCGGGCGCTAGGACGCGGGCGATCTCCGGCCAGATGACTTCTGTCGGGTGCCTGCTGATCACCAGGTCGAAGGTGCCGGACTCGAATGGCAGCGGCGCTTCGTCGTCCGCCTGCGCTACGGTGCCGCCAAACGGGGCCAGGTTCCGCCGCGCGATCTCGACGTTCGGCGGCCAGGATTCGGTCGCTGCAACGACTGCAGGTGTCCTGCTGGCCGCTCCCTGTGCCAGCGAGGAGAGGGCTCCGGCCGTCACCTCGCCGCCGCCGGTCTGGATGTCGAGCGCAGCGTGCGCGCTGCTGAGTCGCTCGGTGATCAGCCGGGAATAGCCCCACGGCGGCCGCTCCTCGGTCGCCCGCCCGTCGAACCAGGAGAAGTCCCAGCCTTCGACCGGGACCGCGTCGCCTTCGGCGATCAGTTCCGCAAGTGTCTGCTCTCGCACCCGGCGATTATCACACTATCGACGCCAATCAGGACAAGCCGAGCAGCGAATCCAGCCCCACTGTCAGGCCGGGCGGCAGGTCGCCGATGCCGCGGACCGCCATCAGCACGCCGGGCATGAACGACGCGCGGTCCAGCGAGTCGTGTCTGATCGTCAGCACCTCGCCATGACCGCCCAGAAGCACTTCCTGATGCGCGAGCAGACCGGCCAGCCGGATCGAGTGCACGCGCACGCCATCGACCTCGGTACCGCGGGCGCCCTCCGCAGCTGTGACCGTCGCGTCCGGCATCGGCGCCGCACCGGACCTGGATCGGGCCGCGGCGATCATCGCCGCGGTGCGCCCAGCGGTACCGGACGGCGCGTCGACCTTCCCGGCGTGATGCAGTTCGATGACCTCCGCCGACTCGAAGAACGGCGCGGCCAGCTCGGCGAAGCGCATCATCAGCACCGCACCGACCGAGAAGTTGGGCACGATCAGCGACCGAACCGTCGGCTGATCGGCCAGCCAGCCGCGCACCTGGTCGAGTCGCGCATGGTCGAAGCCGGACGTGCCAACGGCGGTGGCAAGACCGTGCTCGATGCACCAGCGCAGGTTGTCCATCACGGCACCCGGATGCGTGAAGTCGACCACCACGTCGGCCGCGGTCAGCGCATCGAGTGAGTCGCCGACGTCCACCTGCGCGACCAGCTCGGTATCGGGCGCCGCGTCCACCGCACCGGACACCTGCGATCCCATGCGCCCCTTGGCGCCCAGCACGCCTACCTTGATCATCGTGCCCCCTTGCCGTGGTACGCCACCGCGTCGGTAAGCCAGCAGCCTAGCGGCCGGCCGGCGAAACCCGGCGAGCGCCGATGCGGTATGAAAGGCTGCGGAGCCGAAGGCGCGCTACGAAGGAGTATGGGCGATGGCAGCGTGGAACTCGTTCAGCACGGACTTCAACAACGGCATCACCTCCGAGGTGATCACCTATCCGGGCGGGAACGGCGACCAGATTCACGCCTACATCGCCCGGCCGGCCGAGGGCGACGGGCCGATGCCAGGCGTCGTCGCGGTGCATCACATGCCGGGCTGGGACGAGTTCTACCGCGAGTTCTCCGACCGGCTGGCCCGCCACGGCTACACCGTCATCTGCCCTAACCTGTACGACCGGTACGGCCAGGGTTCGCCCGATGACATCGCAGCGAAGGTACGCGGCGAAGGCGGCGTGCCCGACGACAGCGTGGTGGCCGACCTCACCGCCGCCCGCGAGTGGCTGCTCGCCCAGCCCACCAGCAACGGCAAGGTCGGCATTATCGGCACCTGCTCTGGTGGCCGGCACGCACTGCTCACCGCATCGCGGACGCAGGGCTTCAACGCCGTTGCCGACCTCTGGGGCGGCGGCGTTGTCATGCGGCCTGAGGACCTGAGCCCGGCCCGTCCGGTCGCGCCGATCGACCTCACCGCTGACCTGAACGCCCCGCTGCTCGGCCTGTTCGGCAACGACGACCAGTACCCGACACCCGAGCAGGTCGACCAGCACGAGGCGGAACTGGCGCGGCTGGGCAAGGAGTTCGAGTTCTTCCGGTACGACGGCGCGTCGCACGGCTTCTTCTACTACTTCGCTCCCATGTACCGGCCGGAGGCGACGATGGACGGCTGGGAGAAGATATTCGCCTTCTTCGGCGACAAGCTGCACTAACGCGCGGCCGGGGCAGTGCCAGGCGGCTGGCACGATAGAGCCGTCATGACTCTCACTGATCTGCTGCCCGACGGCGCCGAGCCGGACGAGGTATTTGAGGCCTTTGCCGGGTGGGCGGCAAAGCAGGGGCTGGACCTGTACCCGCACCAGGAGGAAGCCCTCATCGAGGTCGTCTCCGGCGCGAACGTGATCCTCTCCGCACCCACCGGGTCCGGCAAGAGCCTGGTCGCGACCGGGGCGCACTTCACCGCGCTGGCCCGGGCCGAGCGGACCTTCTACACCGCGCCAGTCAAGGCGCTGGTGTCGGAGAAGTTCTTTGCGCTGTGCGACATCTTCGGGCCGGACGAGGTCGGCATGATGACCGGCGACGGCAGCGTGAACGCGGGCGCCCCGGTCATCTGCTGCACCGCTGAGGTGCTGGCCAACATCGCGCTGCGGGACGGGGCGCAGGCCGACGCCGGGCAGGTGGTCATGGACGAGTTCCACTTCTACGCCGACCCGGACCGCGGCTGGGCCTGGCAGGTGCCGCTGATCGAACTGCCGCAGGCGCAGTTCGTGCTGATGTCGGCCACACTGGGCGACGTCTCCCGATTCCAGTCCGACCTCACCCGGCGGACCGGACGGCCGACCGCGGTTGTCTCCTCGGCGGAGCGGCCCGTGCCGCTGAGCTACTCATTCGCCATGACGCCGCTGCACGAGACAGTGCAGGAACTGCTCAACACGCACGAAGCGCCGATCTATATCGTGTACTTCACCCAGGCGGCAGCGATCGAGCAGGCGCAGGCGCTGATGAGCGTGAACGTGTGCAGCCGGGCGGAGAAGGACGCCATCGCCGAGCTCATCGGGAACTTCCGGTTCGCGCCAGGGTTCGGCAGGAGCACGCTGTCGCGGCTTGTCCGCCACGGCATCGGAGTGCATCACGCGGGCATGCTGCCCAAGTACCGGCGGCTAGTCGAGACACTGGCCCAGGCCGGGCTGCTGAAGGTCATCTGCGGCACCGACACCCTCGGTGTCGGCATCAACGTGCCGATCAGGACGGTGCTGTTTACCGCGCTGTCGAAGTACGACGGATCGAAGACGCGGCTGCTGATGGCGCGCGAGTTCCATCAGATCGCCGGGCGGGCCGGGCGGGCCGGGTTCGACACCATGGGCCGCGTGGTGGTGCAGGCGCCCGAGCATGTGATTGAGAACGAGAAGGCGCTGGCCAAGGCCGGAGACGATCCGAAGAAGCGCCGCAAGGTGGTCCGCCGCAAGCCGCCCGAGGGCATGGTGTCGTGGGGCCAGCCGACGTTCGACCGGCTGGTCACGGCCGATCCAGAGCCGCTGAGATCGAGCTTCACGGTCAGCCACGCGATGCTGCTCAACGTGATCGCCCGGCCGGGCAACGCCTACCTGGCCATGAAGCACCTGGTACTCGAGAACGACGAGGATCGGACCGCGCAGCGACGGCTGCTCCATCGCGCAGTCGAGATCTACCGGGCGCTGCTTGCTGGTGGTGTCGTGGAGCGGCTCGACGCGCCCGACGCGGACGGCCGGTGCGTGCGGCTGACCGTAGACCTGCAGGACGACTTCGCGCTCAACCAGCCGCTGTCGCCGCTGGCGCTGGCAGCGATCGAGCTGCTCGACCGCGACTCGCCCGAGTATGCGCTGGACGTGCTGTCCGTGATCGAGTCGACTCTGGACAACCCGCGGCAGGTGTTGTCCGCGCAGCTTTTCAGGGCGAGGGGCGAGGCGGTCGCGGCCATGAAGGCCGACGGCATCGAGTACGACGAGCGGATGGAACTCCTGGAGTCGGTGACCTACCCGCAACCGCTCGCTGACCTGCTGCAGGCCGCGTACGAGATCTACGCGCGCGGACACCCATGGGTCCGCGATCACGAACTATCGCCCAAGGCAGTGGCCAGGGAGATGTACGAGCGGGCCATGACGTTCGCTGAGTACATCTCGTTCTACAGCCTGGCGCGGTCAGAAGGTCTGGTGCTGCGCTACCTGGCCGACGCCTACAAGGCGATGCGGCAGACCGTGCCGGAGGATGCCAGGACCGAGGACGTCGCCGACCTCATCGAGTGGCTGGGCGAGCTGGTCAGGCAGACTGACCACAGCCTGATCGACGAGTGGGAGCGGCTGCGCAACCCGGTCGAGGAAGCCGAGCACCTGGCGGCCGACCGGCCGCCGGCGGTGACGGGCAACAAGCGCGCGTTCCGGGTGCTGGTTCGGAACGCTCTCTTCCGCCGCGTCGAGCTCGCTGCGCTGCGGCGGTGGGACGAGCTGGGAGCTCTGGACGCGGACTCCGGCTGGGACGCCGACGCCTGGGCGGACGCGCTTGAGCCGTACTTCGCCGAGTACGACTCGATCGGGACCGGGGCGAACGCACGCGGCGCGAGCATGCTCATCATCGAGGAGCTGCCGGACGAGGGCGAGTGGCGGGTGCGGCAGATCTTTGACGATCCCGAGGGCGATCACGACTGGGGCTTCTCCGCAGCCGTGGACCTGTACGGCTCCGACGAAGCCGGATACGCCGTCATCGCCGTGACTGATGTCGGGCAGCTTTAGGTCGTGTCGCTGGGCGGGCGCCATCCGACCCGGTGCCGTAGTTAAACGGAGCCGCGCTCGCGTGCGTCCGTGTCTTCTCCCAGTGCGGCCAGTTCCGCGACGCCTTCGGGATACATCGGCGGACTGGTCGCGCCGGCCGGGCGCCACATCACCCGGACGCCGGTCTCAGGCTTATCGAGGATGGCCTGCTCGGCGATCTCATAGGCAGTGCTGTCGGCGAAGCTGGCCGCGTAGACGAAGACGATCTCATGCCGGAGCGCGCCGGCCCACTCGAAGAGGTTCTCCACGACGCCGAGCAGGCGGACTCCGGATAGCCGCTGCCCGAGTTCCTCCACGAACTCACGGTGCACGGTGTCCAGCGAGTACTCGCCGAACTCGACGTGACCGCCAAGTGGCCGGTGGAACGCCGCGCCTCGCGGATCTGTGTGTTCCGAGACCAACAGCGCACCGTCGGCCGGCCGCCGGACCACCGCCATGGCCTTCACCACCTGCGTGCGCTGCTCCACCCAGCTTTCCTATCACGGCCGTTCCTCCTGCACGCAAAGCTGAGATGTGCAACTATTGGGTTGCACATAGGTGATCATCTGACGGCAGGTGAGCGAGACCACCGGAGGACCGTATGTCACACGACAGGATCGAACGCGAAGTTCTGATCGATGCATCGCGCGAGCGAGTGTGGGCAGTGCTCACCGAGGGAGAGCACATCCCCCGGTGGTTCGGCGACAGGGCGGAGATCGACCTGAAGCCAGGCGGCCGGGCCGTATTCGGCTGGTCGGAGTACGGCGCGACCCATGAGGCGGTGATCGAGGAGGTCGATCGCCCGTCGTTCTTCTCGTATCGCTGGACGCACAAGGCCGACGGCGACACCGCCGAGGGCAACCTGACGCTGGTCGAGTTCACTCTCACCGAGGTGCCCACCGGAACACTGCTGCAGGTCGTGGAGACGGGCTTCACCAGCCTCCACGTGAGCCCGGCCGAGCAGCAGAAAGCAGCGGAGGACAACACCGAAGGCTGGTCTTCGGAACTGGCCGAGCTCAAGGAGTACGCGGAGCGATCCACGGCATGACCGGCCTCGCGCCGTGTCAGGCAGCGGACCAGGCCGAAGTGGCCCGCAGAGCGGAGCCCGGCGATGTGCTGACCGCCATGGCCGACCCGACCCGGCGGCAGATCCTGGCTGAGCTGGCCCGCCGCGGGCCTGCCACCGCCACCGAGCTGGCAGACGGCCTGCCGATCACGCGGCAGGCCGTCGCCAAGCACGTCGCAGCACTGAGCCGGGCCGGGCTGGTCACCAGCTCCAAGCACGGCCGGGACGTGCGGTTCGAAGTCAGGACGGAGAGCCTGGCGCAGGCCGCCGACTGGCTGGCCCGCCTCGCCGCCGAGTGGGATACCAGGCTGGCTGCCATCAAGCGGATCGCGGAGACGGCCGGCTAGGTCCAGAATCCTCGGCGCCGCTGGGCCTCTCGATCGCGGTCACCACCAGGTCGACGACCTGCCGCGCGAACTTGTCGGTCAGCGGCTGATGACCTTGCAGGAGCCGGTGGTAGGCGGCGCCGAAGAGCAGGTCAAGAACGACTTCATAGTCGGTGTCCGCCGGTATCTCGCCGCGCTCGACCGCGCGGTCGAGCATGATCCGGTGCTGGGAACGTAGCCGTTCGATGACTCGCTCTCGCCACGAGGCGGCCAGCTCGGGATCCCGCTGCGCCTCGGCGATCAGCCCGGCCAGCGTCGGGCCGGCGCTCGTCCTGGTCACGGACCTGATCCAGGCACGGAGCGCGGCCAGCAGGTCGCCGCGCAGCGTGCCGGTGTCGGGCAACGGCTGCTGGCTGCGGAACTCGGCCAGGAACGCATCGAGTGCCAGTGCTCCGCGCGAGGTCCAGCGCCGGTAGACCGTGGCCTTGCCCACACCTGCCCGGGCCGCGACCTCCTCGATCGACATGCCGGCGACGCCCCGCTCGGTCAGGATCTCTGCCGCAGCCCTGAGGATCGCCTGGTCAGCCTGCTCGCTGCGAGGCCGGCCCCGCTTGGCAGGCACCGACTCGGCGCCGGCATCCGGCGCGCTCCCGCTGCCGCGAGACGGCGCATTTTCATGCCCGGCCGCCGGAATAGGACTGCTCCTCATGCTGCTGAAGCGTACAGCCCTAGATTTCAATACGCTACGTCTCGTATCTAAATTACTGCGGAAGGTGACACCGCGCATGCCGTCAGCACTAGCTGGCCAAGCTCCCGCCCGTCAGCGGCATCAGGGTCTTCGTCTGGCGCTGATCCTTACCGCCTCGTTCATGGTGGTCCTCGATTTCTCGATCGTTAACGTTGCGCTCCCGTCCATCGAGCGCGAACTCAGCATGACCGCTGCCGCGGTTCAGTGGGTGATCACCGGGTATGCGATCGCGTTCGCCGGCCTGCTGATCCTCGGCGGCCGCGCGGCCGACCTGTTCGGGCGCCGCCGCATGTTCATCGCGGGCCTGCTGGCCTTCACCGCGGCCTCGCTATCCGGTGGCCTGGCGCACGACCCGGTGCTGCTCATCTCCTCGCGGGTGATCCAGGGCGCCGGGGCTGCGATCGTCGCTCCGGCCGCGCTGTCGCTCATCACCACCAGCTTCGCGGACGGGCGCCAGCGCGCCCGCGCGATCGGGATGTACGGAGCGACCGCGTCGATCGGCTTCGTCGCTGGCCAGGTGCTCGGCGGCGTTCTGGTTCAGTTCACCAGCTGGCGCGCAGTGTTCCTGGTCAACGTGCCAGTCGGCATCCTTGCCGTCGCCCTGGCCCCGCGGCTGCTGGCTGCGTCCCGCAGTCCGGCTAGCGGACGCCGCCTCGACATCCGCGGCGCCGCGCTGATTACCGCCGCCATGGCCGCGCTCGTCTTCACGGTCTCCGAGGGCAACGTGCTGGGCTGGACGTCGCCGGTCCTCGGCGCGGCCGTCCTGCTGTTCGCCCTGTGCATCGCCGCCTTCGTCGTCGCCGAGCGCAGACATGCCGACCCGCTGCTGGCCGCGAATCTGCTCCGCCGCCCCGCACTGCGCACGGCGGCCCTCCTCATGGTCCTGCTCGGGGTATGGAACGGGGGCGAGATGCTGGTGCTCTCGCTTTACTTCCAGCAGGTGCTTCACGACTCGCCGCTGGTCACCGGCCTCGCCATCGCGCCACAGGGAGTTATCGGATTCACCGCTGGTGCCTTCGGGGCCAGGCTCGCGAGCCGGATCGGCATCCGGAACGTTCTGGTCTTCACCGGCATCACCGCCGCGGCTGGCTTTGTCATCCTCACGCAGCTGCCGGCGGCGGGTCACTACAGCCTGCTGCTCATCGCGGTCATGCCGGTGGGCTTCGGCACCGCCGGCACCGCGTTCGGCACGATGGTCGTCGCGACGACAGGCGTGGCGAGCGCTGAGCAGGGCGTTGTTGGCGGGGTTATCAACACCAGTCGTCAGGTGGGAGCAGCCATCGGAGCAGCCCTGCTCCCGGCCATCGCAGCCGCTGTCGGCCACGACCAGGTGACCGCTACCGCCACCGGCGCGCGGGCAGCCATGCTGGCCGGGGCCATCGCAGCGGCGCTCGCCACCCTCGTCGCCTGGCGCGGGATCCGCGCGACGCGCAGGACGGTGGCCGACCCGGCCGGCGTGCCCGACCCGGCTGGCGTGCCCGACCCGGCTGGCGTGCCCGACCCGGCTGGCGTGCCCGACCGAGCGCACGCCCCGGCCGGCGCGCCCTCAACGGCCGGCGCGCACTCAACGGCCGGCGCGCACTCAACGGCCAGGCAGCCGACTACCAGGCGGGCAGCAGCCGAGCCGGCAGCAGCCGAGCGGGCAGCAGCCTGAGCAGGCTCAACGACCCGATCGGCCAGCCTGCCCGGCGAATTGGTAACCTGGCGCCGCAGATGCGGATGGGCGCTCGCCAGCCAGGCGCCTGATCAGGAAAGGTGTGCCACCGGCCGATGGATCCAGATCCCGCCGCTCCCGACTCGCAGCGGCCGGGACCGCTGGACGGCCTGCTGGTCGCCGATTTCTCCCGGGTGCTGGCCGGGCCGTACTGCACGATGATCCTGGCCGATTTGGGCGCCGAAGTCATCAAGGTCGAGGGTCCGGGCGGGGACGACACCCGGCACTGGATGCCGCCGGTCCGGAGCGGGATCTCCACTTACTACCTGTCTATCAACCGGAACAAGCGATCCATCCGGCTCAACCTCCGGGACGAGACCGACCGGGGCGTGGCGGCGGAACTGGCGCGCCGCGCGGACATCTTCGTGGAGAACTTCAAGCCCGGAGGGCTTCGTCAGTTCGGCCTCGACTACGCGAGCGTACGGGCCGCGAACCCAGGCGTGATCTACGCATCGATCACCGGGTTCGGCGCCGGTGGCGGTGCGCACCTGCCGGGTTACGACCTGATCGTGGAGGCCATGTCGGGCCTGATGAGCCTGCAGGGCGACGCCGACGGGCCGCCGTACCGGGCCGGCATCGCCATCTTCGATGTGATGTCCGGGCTGCAGGCCGCCATCGGTACCCTTGCAGCGCTCGAGCACCGGCACCGTACCGGCGAGGGCCAGCTGATCGAGGTCAATCTCCTCGCGAGCGCGCTGGCCGGCATGGTCAACCAGACCGGCGCGTACGCCTCAGCCGGCGTCGTGCCGCACCGGATGGGCAACTCGCACCCGAGCCTGTTCCCGTACGAGCCGCTGCCGACGGCCGACGGCGACCTGGTCATCGCGGCGGGCAATGACGCGCAGTTCCGCAACCTCTGCACCGTGCTCGGCGTCCCCGAACTCGCTGACGACGAGCGGTTCGCGGCCAACTCGGGCCGCACGGCCAACCGCGCTGAACTCCGGCCGCTCCTTGTGGAGCGCCTGCAGCAACGGACAGCGGCCCAGTGGTTCGGCGACCTGATCGCGGCGGGCGTGCCGTGCGGGCCGATCAACAGCATCGCGGGCGGGGTCAGCTTCGCCGACGAGATCGGCCTGGACCCAGTGGTGCTGTCCGGGCAAGGCGATGCCGCAGTACCGGGCATCCGCAATCCGCTGACGTTCTCTGCGACGCAGCCGCGCTACGACCTGCCGCCGCCTGCGCTGGACGAGCACGGTAAGCAGATCCGCGCCTGGCTCTCAGAGTCCACGTCGAAGCTGCCCCCGCCGGTCAGCTAGCTGCAGGTGTCAGCTAACTGTGTCAGCCTGCTG
>Ga0335074_10002233_pt1 | contig 26362 bp, 22 predicted proteins | sample Lox_Sample_23_FD_206715 | JGI IMG/M metagenome (GOLD analysis project Ga0335074, IMG submission 206715) | Soil microbial communities from Loxahatchee National Wildlife Refuge, Florida, United States - Lox_Sample_2.3 | ecosystem: Environmental > Terrestrial > Soil > Wetlands | place: USA...
CGAGATCGAAGACGGTGGCGGGGGTAACGGCGGGCGATGTGGCGTCGTAGGTGAAGCGGCCCGCGGAGTCGAGGGCGAGGATTTCTCCGTCGTGAAGGATGCCCCACGCGGCTCCGGGGAAGGCGCGGGATGCGATGGCCTGCTCGATCACTGTGCGTGCGGCTGTGAAGCGAAGATGCGATTCCGGCGCGGGTTGTGGCTGGGACGACATTGCGATGAGCCTATAGTAGCGGATGATGGCGTGATTCGCTGCTACCGATGATTAATCTGGATCGTCTTACGATTGTGATGAAGTGCGGCGATAGAATAATTGAAGTGAAATTCTCGCGATGACCGAGCAGACCCCGGAAGCAAATCCAGAGATACATTCTATTGAAAGGCCGCCAGGGCCGGGGAGACCGATGCCTGTGGGCGGCAGCGCGAGGTTGTGGCTTCGCGACTTGCTGTTCTCGGTGGCGGCGTCGTTTCTGATTATTACGTTCCTGTACCAGCCGGTGCGGGTGGAGGGCACGTCGATGCAGCCGGAGCTGAAGGACCAGGACCGGCTGTTCATCAATAAATTCGTTTATCACTTTGAGAGTATTTCGCGGGGAGATGTGGTGGTGTTCCACTATCCGCTGGATCCGTCGAAGAGCTACATCAAGCGAGTGATTGCCCTGCCCGGCGACACGCTGCGGATTGATGACGGGCGCGTGTATGTGAACGGCAAGCGGATCAAGGAGCCGTATGTGCCGTCGCGTTACAGAGACACGCGGTCGCTGCCGGAGATGGTGATTCCGCCGAATGAATACTTTGTAATGGGGGACCACCGGTCGATTTCAAGCGACAGCCGCGATTTCGGGCCGGTTCCACGAAACCTGATCTATGGCAAAGCGGCTTTTGTGTACTGGCCAGCGGACAATATGGGCGTGGTGAAGTGAGACCGGTTAGCAGAGCGGGGAGTTGAAGCGCCGTCAGTATAAGAGCAAGAGAAGTGAACAGGGATCAATGCCCGGAGAGATACCGGGCATTTTTATTTATCCGAGTTCAATGAGAGCGCCGTTGTGCCGGCCCGCTCTTTATCTGGCGCTCACGATCTGGCTATTGGCTGCGCTGACGTGCAGGACGAGCGGATTCTGGTGGATGAAGGACAGATGGATATCCATTCCCGTGTTGGTGTCCCACTTTGCTTTATCCATCTGGTAATTGAAGACCATCATGCCTTCGATTTTCTGGCCGGGCTGGATAGTGATGTTGCGCAACATCGGAGGCTTTTTGTACTTGGCCAAATCGGGGTAGGCGATGAAGAGCTTGTCGAAGTCGGAAGCGGAGGCTGCTGAGGATGTGTCCGTCTCGCCGGGGAAGCTGGTAACCAGGGACATGTCCTGGAGGTAGAGCGGGATTTTGGCGACGTTATTGACGCGGACGTTGGCGAGGACAAGGACTTCATTGAATACGTCACCTTCGCCTCCGATACCCTGGACCGAGGTGGGCTGATCGAGGTTCTGATGGATGGGGTAGATGTTGACACTGAGAATCTGGCCGGCGTAGGGCGTGGGGATGCGCGCGAAATAGACGTAGGCAGCCGTGGCGGCGGCCACAATAATGATGGCGGCGAAGATGGTGAACCAGGGGTGGTACGACTTTGTCTCTTCAGACATACTTTGTTCCTCGAATTTTAACCCCGCTTGCGATGGGCTGCTTTCTTCTTTGCATTTTCGGGCTGGGTCGGTTTTTGCGGGGCCGATTTGAGTTGGCCGGGACGCGGACGGAGCGCGGCGAGGAAATCGTCGGGGCCGAGGGTGTTGAGCATGTCGTGTTTGGTCAGCCAGGCACGACGGAGCTGGCGAATTCCGTAGCGCATCTTCTCCATGTGCGTGGTGTGATGCGAATCCGTATTGACGATGATTTTGCAGCCGAGTTCTTTGGCGAGGCGGAGGTCGCGGTCGCAGAGGTCGAGGCGGTCAGGGAAGGAGTTGTGCTCGACGGCGACTCCAAGCTCGGCGGCGCGGCGCAGGACAGCGGGCAGGTCGATGTGGAAGGCTTCGCGGCGGAGCAGAAGGCGTCCGGTAGGATGGCCGAGGATGCGGGTGTAGGGGTTTTCAAGAGCGTGTAGAACGCGCGTGGTCATTTCTTCTTCAGGCTGGTTGAAGAGCGTGTGGACGCTGGCGATGACGACGTCCATTTGCGAGAGGACTTCGTCGGAGAGGTCGAGCGCGCCGTCGGCGAGGATATCGACCTCAATCCCGGTGAAGATGCGGATCTGGCCTTTCAACTCGTGCTCGACTTCGCGGATGTGCTTGATGTGCACGAGGGCGCGGTCGTCATCGAGGCCATTGGTCATAGCGAGATTTTTGGAGTGGTCGGTGATGGCGATGTACAGGTAGCCCCGGGCGATGGCGGCCTCTGCCATTTCGCGGATGGAGTTGCGCCCATCTGTGGCGTTGGTGTGCATGTGGACGTCGCCGCGAATATCCTTCTGCTCGATGAGGTGCGGCAGGGTCCCGGCCTCGGCGGCTTCGATTTCGCCGTTGTTTTCGCGGAGTTCGGGCGGGATCCACTGAAGGCCGAGCGCCTTGTAGATGTCGTGCTCGGTGGCGTTGGCGACGACGGAGCCATCGTCGAGACGGGCGAGCGCGTATTCGTTGAGGGTGTATCCGCGTTTGAGGGCTCGCTGGCGGATGGCGACGTTGTGCATCTTGGAGCCGGTGAAGTACTGAAGTGCGGCTCCATAGGAGGATTCGGGCAGAAGGCGGACGTCAACCTGGAGTCCGTTGCGGAGGCGGAAGCTGACCTTGTTCTGACCCTTGGCGATGAGGTCGGCGATGGGAGGGTAGGCGGCGGTGTAATCGACGGCTGCGGAGGCTTTGTCTTCGGCGCAGGCGGGGCCGGTGACGAGGATATCGAGGTCGCCGACGGTTTCGCGCCCGCGACGGAGTGAGCCTGTAGGCTCAATGGTGGTGAAGCCGGGGAATTTTTTGAGATAAGCGATGAGCTGCTCGGCGGCGATCTCGGTAACGTCGATGAGAAAGCGGCCGCTGTTCTTTTTGTAATCGTCGATGCCCTTGCGGAGCTTTTCGATTTGTCTGGTGCCGAAGCGGGGCAGATCATTAAGCTTGCCGGTGGCGATGGCGGATTCTAGTTCTTCGATTGAGCCGATTTTGAGAGCGTCCCAGAGAAGGGCGACGGTTTTTGGACCCATGCCTGGAAGTTTGAGCAGATCGAGCATGGTAGGGCGGTATTGCGCGAGCAGTTCTTCGCGGAGAGTGAGGCTGCCGGTAGACTGCATCTCCTGAATATTGGCGGCCATGCCTTTGCCGATGCCGGGTATCTCGAGGAGTTTTTTGAGGTCGCCAGCGATTTCGCTGAGCTGGACGGTGCTGGACTCGACAGCGTCGGCGGCACGCCGGTAGGAGCGGATACGGAAGGGGTCTTCGGCGGAGATTTCTAGGAGGTCGGCGGTTTCGGAAAGAAGTTGGGCTATGGTGCGGTTGTCCATTGCTAACCTAGATTACGCCGAACGCAGTGCATTTTGTAGTTCATACAAAATAAATGAGTTAGTAATGGGGATGGCTGCAGTGGCCAGCCCGTCGAGGCTTGTGGTGGTGCAAAAAACCCAGCTCCTGAAGGAACTGGGTCCAGTTGCGCGCGCACAACTTTCTCGTAGCGGCGCACTCACGTTGATCTGTTCTCTATCTTTGATCTGAGTGGCGGGAAATGAAGGGAATCAGGCAGCGTCCGGATGGCGAACAACCTGGTCGGCCTGAGGACCTTTTTGACCCTGAATAATATCGAATTCGACTTCGTCGCCTTCCTTGAGGCTCTTGTATCCGTCGAGCTGAATAGCGCTGTAATGGACGAAAACGTCCGGTCCATCATCGCGTCCTATAAAGCCGTAGCCCTTTGCGTTATTAAACCACTTGACTTTGCCTTTGTATTGAGACACGAGCCTTGCCCTTCCTTATGATGCAAATTCGGTTGGAGCGGACAAAACCAACCTGCATGTAGTAACAGACGCAACAGGGGGTAGTTTGGTTTGCCAATTATTTTTGGGACTGATGGAAGCGTGAAAGGATTGTGCCCGGACAGGTTCATCTGTCGGCGGACCTGACCGAGAAGGGCATACCCTGTGAATTTTGGTCAAAGAGAGCAGAGCCGCGCTTTTGCTTGATATGGGAGATGAGGAGAGGGTTATCTCGGCTGGATGTCTCGGTGGCTTAGCGCGTGAGGGTTAGGCGCTCGCATGTTCGGGGGTGCTGGAAGCTGATGGGTGACGATTTCGTCATAAAGGATAACGAATGGCTCGGCGCGAAGTCGTATCCGCTAGAATCAGAGCGATTCGCGCCCATTGACCATACAAAAGACGGATGCGATGCGGTGTTCAGGCGCGCTCGACGAATGAGGTTCCATGAATTTTCTGCATCTGCCCACACACTTCGCCACGCGATCAGTTCTGTTAGTAAGCGGACTCTTCCTGGCTTCGGGCGGCACGTTGGCGCATGGACAAGCGGCTGTGTCTGCAATGACCGAGGGCGTGACCCATGAAGTAAAGGTTCAGATTCCTGTGGGAACTCCGCTGCCGGTGGTGCTGGGCGAGCATGTATCGATGCGGAAGGGCGCACTGCTGAATTGCAAGTTGCTCTATCCGGTGTATGCGGACAATGATTTGGTGATTCCGAAAGGAAGCATGGTTAAAGGCAGTGTGGTTGCTCTTAAGCCGGACAAGAGCCGGCGTGTGCGTGGGCGGCTTTGGGGAGACTTTACACCGTTCCATACGCCGGTGGTGCGCTTTGATGAAGTGTTATTGCCGGATGGCGAGGCCGAAAGGATTGTGAGCGATGATGCGGCGAATGGCGCGCCAGTATTACACCTGACGACACCAGTGAAGGTGACAGTGCACTCGCTGATCGGAGAACAGATTGCGCAAGCGAAGGAGCATGCACGAGATACGGTAGAGCTAGTAACAGCTCCCGGGCTCGGTGACCGCTTAAAGCAGCTTTTATACCGGCAGCTTCCGTATCATCCGGAGCGGATTGATAGAGGGACGATGTGGACGGCGACGCTTGCCAAGCCACTAACATTGACGGCGACCCTGCGGGGACCGGCCCCGGTTGCGGCGCCTCAGATACCAGCTGCCGCAAAGCCAGTGGAAACGAAAAAGCATCCAGTGGAACTATTGGAGCGTCCGGAGGTCAGATTGCAGGACGCAGAAGGGAAGGTGAGCACAGGCGCAGCGGGCGATGCTGTGACGAAGCCGGAAGCTGCGCCACCCGATGTTGGGCAGAAGCCAATCCAACTGGATGCGTATTTGGAGGAGACGATCAGTTCAGCCAATGAGAAGGCGGGGGATACGTTTGAGGCTCGCGTAGCGCAGCCCGTATTCAATGCAGACCACAGTATTGCCGTGCCGGAGGGCGCGATCCTGGTAGGCAGGATCACAGTGGCGAAGCCGGCGAAGATCTTCGGCCGGTCGGGGAAGCTACGGTTTGATTTTCGGGAATTGAAGATGCCGGGGCCCGGGCAATCGCAACATATACTGGGAACACTGGCGGGAGCAGATACGAACGCAGCGCAGAGCCTGAAGATTGACACTGAGGGCGGGGTGGAGTCGAAGCCCAAGAATCGCATGATTGTTCCATTGGTGCTAACGTTCCTGGCGGGGCGCGCACTGGACGACGACGGAAGTGTGGCGGGGCATGCGGCGGTCGCGTCCAACGGCTTTGGCATAATCGGCCGCGTGGTGGGCATCGCGGCGGGATCACGAAATCTCGCGGCGGGGATTGGATTTTATGCGGCGGGCCTTTCCTTTTACACACGCTGGATTGCACGCGGACAGAATGTGACGTTTGTGAAGAATACCCGCATTGAAGTAACGACAAGCTCCAGACCGAATCTGATGCCGGTGCCGGTGGTTCCAATGACGAAGTGAGGCCAGGTTTTAAACAAGCACTTACGAGGCGGAGGGGTCGACCCTTTCTGTAGCGTGGCTTCTATTTTTTTTGCATCGGCGACTCCTTCTTGTTCACAAAGACATTTGACCTATCACGACGTGATGTGGCACCGGAGGCCGAGCCCAGGCTGGGGGCCGGCTGGTTCTGACGAAACTCACTAATGCGAATCTGCCGTTGGAAGGGAGGCAGCCATGCCCTGTAGCTGACGGGCGGGTAGGTTGAGGGTGCGAGGCACGGTTTGTCAGCGTAGATAACCGTATATTGCTGAGCCGGGGGCGCACCGAGCGGCGTGAAATCGGGAGCGCAATTTCGGGTTACGAAAGGCGAAAGCTCGAGCGGTTTATATCCGAAATGGAGATTTTCAACCTGGGTCCAACTGTCGTATTCGAACCCCCCTTGAATTTTGGCACGAGGGGCACCTGCAGAGCGCAGCTCGTTGATGGCTGTCAGGCGCGCGCGATAGGCGGCGAACCAGTCGTGGGTACCGGCGACCGCAAATGCGGTAAAGCAGATTATTCCAACGAAAGAAGCATGCGGCAGCCGAGGACCAATGCACTGCTGGTACAGCATGATTACGAGAAGGATAACGATAGGGAGCAGGCCGAGGAGATATCGGTCAGAAATGAAGTTGTAGAGACCTCGGGGAACAAGAAGAAGCGTATAGCAAAGAGAGTAAGGACCGATGATCCAAAAGACTTCGCGCCACGAGGCATGGGGGGCGCTCGTGCCAGGCTCTTCGTGCTGCCAAGGTTTTGTAAGGGCGTACTCGAATGCGATCAGAGCGGTAACGATAATAAACGCTGCGATTCCGATACGCAGCCATGGGGGCAAAGGGAACGTGAGGAGATCTTTGCCGAGTACCGGCCCGGGTTTTGAGCTGTCGAATTCCAGGACGATGACATAGAAGAGCCAAGGCAACATCCAGCGAAGTTTCCACTGAAGCAGGGACAGGAGCGAGGTAATTGCCAGGATTCGCACCCGTGCTGCTGTGCGCAGGCGGGCAATGCGCGGGAGCCACGGCATCAGGAGCGGATACACCAGGAGGAGTAGCAGCAAAACTGATCCGAGAAGCTGGAAGAAAAGATAGATGGCGGGATGGGCAGGGTCCTTGAAGATTCCGTGGAAGACGTGTTCATGGAGAGAGCCCGGCTGGTGGCCGAACCAGCGCAGGCAGACATAGATAAAGACGCTGCCTGCAATCCAGGAGAGGCTTGCGGCAAGCAGGACACCGCGGCGTCTGCGAAGTAGCACTGCTGTTGAGGGGATGATGATTAGTAAGCCGAGCCAGGAGGTTTGCCGAACCGTGCCTGACAACAGGTTTGTAGACGCTGCGAGAAGCAGCCAAAGGACGGTTGCCTTACTGGTTTGCGCTTCAGCGGCTCTTTGGCAGAGATAAATGCACAACAAAATGCTGCAGATTCCGGGCACGTCGGTCATAAAACTGGTGGCGATGGGGAGAAACAGAGGTGACAGCCCGAAGGTCAATGCACCGATCACCGCGTTGCGTGCGGTTATGCCGAAGCGCAGAAGAATTGAATGGAACAGGAAAATGGACAACATGGCCACGGGGAGGGCAGACAGGCGCACCACGTTGAAGGAGAAGCCGAAGAGCCTGATAAAGAGAGATCCCCAGAGCAACTGCCACCCGAGGATGGGCGAGGACCACACATACGCGAAATGACCGGTGTGAGCGAATTCGCGGGCTGACCAGATATACGACCAATCGTCCATAAAGCCCATTTGGACAAAAGGGTGTGCGATAAGCGCGCAGACTAGGAAGGCCAACGCGCAGAGAAAGCCGTTGCGAACGGCATGAGCCTTTTCAGCCATTCGCGCTTACACCAAAAGCGGATTCAGGGCGGATTCTGCAAGACACGATGTTAGTGTGGCTTGATTGTACATGTGGCTGAAGATTGCCTGAGTGAGTCGCCATGGAGCGTATGACGCAGGTTTGGAAAACCCCAGCAAAGTTTACTTGCAAAATACAAGTAATAAGAGTTAGAGTGCTTTGCGTGGCCAAAAGGACAAAGTTTGCCAGAGCGATCGAATCGCGCTCCAGGTGTCCAGTGAATGTATCACTGGAACGGTTTGGGGACCGGTGGTCATTGCTGTTGATTCGCGACATGATGGTGCGCGGTTACAAGACATTCAAGGAGTTTGAGAAGTCGGGCGAGGGGATTGCGACAAATATTCTTGCTGACCGGCTTTCGCGGTTGCAGGAAGGTGGCATCGTAATGACGGAGCCTGACCCGAAGGATGGACGGCGGGTACATTACCGGCTCACCGAGAAGGGAATTGAGCTGGCTCCCGTGATGCTGGAGTTACTGATCTGGGCGGCGCGATGGGAGGAAACGGCGGCTCCGTGCGAGGTGATGCAGTATATGGAGGCAAATCGCGCGGGGGTGGTGGAAGAGGTGAAGCGGCGATGGCGTGAGCGGGATCCAGTTCCGTTTCTGCCGCCGTTCCCAGGGAAGCGGGCGCGGAACGAAGCTGCGGATTGAGGTGCAAAGAAGCGTAGCGACAAAGGAGAGAGCGAATGAGCAAGGTAAGGTTGCTGGTGGGGACGCGGAAGGGCGCATTTGTGATGACCGCGGACGGGAAACGGGACAAGTGGAAGATCAGCGGGCCGCATTTTGCGGGCTGGGAGATCTACCACATGAAGGGGTCAAAGGTGAATCCGGACCGCATTTATGCATCGCAGACTTCGGGCTGGTTTGGGCAAGTGATGCAGCGATCAGACGACGGCGGCAAGACGTGGGAAGCCGTGGGGAACAAGTTTGTATACGAGGGCGAAACGGGCACGCACCAGTGGTACGACGGGACCCCGCACCCGTGGGAGTTCAAGCGGGTGTGGCACCTGGAGCCTTCGTTAACTGAGGCGGAGACGGTGTATGCGGGCGCGGAGGATGCGGCGCTGTTTGTCTCGAAGGACAGTGGACAGAATTGGACCGAACTGCGCGGGCTGCGCGGACACGGCACGGGGCCGAAGTGGCAGCCAGGCGCGGGCGGCATGTGTCTGCACACGGTAATTCTGGATCCGAAAGATCCGGAGCGGATGTTTATTGCGATTTCGGCGGCGGGAGCCTTTAGGACCGATGACGGCGGAGCGACTTGGAAACCGATCAACAAGGGGTTGCACTCGCAGTACATTCCGGATCCGACGGCGGAGGTTGGGCACTGCGTCCACCATATTGCGATGCATGAGGCACGGCCGGGCGTGCTGTTTATGCAGAAGCACTGGGATGTGATGCGAAGTGACGATGCAGGCGAAAACTGGACGGAGGTGAGCGGGAACCTGCCAACGGACTTTGGCTTTGTAATCGACGTGCACGCGCATGAGCCGGAGACGCTGTACGTGGTGCCGATCAAAAGTGACTCGGAGCATTTTCCGATGGAGGGCGCGCTGCGGGTGTTCCGGAGCAGGACGGGCGGGAATGAGTGGGAGGCACTGACGAAGGGACTTCCGCAGAAGGACTGCTATGTGAACGTGCTGCGGGATGCGATGTCGGTGGATCGCATGGACGAGTGCGGCGTGTACTTTGGCACGACGGGCGGACAGGTTTACGTGTCTCCGGATGGCGGCGAGAGTTGGAATGCGGTTGCGGAACATCTGCCGGCTGTGCTGTCCGTAGAAGTGCAGACGCTAGCATGAGCCTGGTTCGGGTGGAGATTCCGTATCACCTGCGGACGCTGGCGGGGGTGAGGGGCGAGATCGCGTTGGATGTTGCCGGGGCGGTCTCGATCCAATCGGTGCTGGATGCGCTGGAGGCAGAATATCCCATGCTGGAAGGGACAATTCGGGACCATGGGACATTGCGAAGACGGGATTTTCTCCGCTTCTTTGTGTGTGGGGATGATTGGTCGCATGAGCCGACGGACAAGCCATTGCCGGAGGTGATTGCCACAGGGAAGGAAACACTATTGATCATCGGCGCCATCGCCGGAGGGGACTGACCGTCCAGGTACACGCCCTTCGCGCAACGGCGACGTGGGCTGAGGCGGCTGTCCCGTTGGCCGGGGGGACGGGTTTACAGGGTCGATGGGATAAGAATTTGAACGGTGACTTCGGTTGGAGGATGGATGGAAGCAGCAGTAACGGAGAAAGTTGGCGAAGTTGAGGTTTTCCGGCAGATGGCGCGCTCGGTTCATGGGGTTGTGCGGCGAAATGCGGAGGGATTCAGCGAAGAAGAGAGTCTGATTCAGCCGCAGCCGGAAGGGAATTGCCTGAACTGGGTGGTGGGGCATCTTCTTCGGATTTACGAGAGCGTGCTGCCTGCGTTGGGCCAAGAGCCAGTACTGGAGAACGGCGGATTCGAGCGATACAAGCGAGGGAGCGATCCGGTAAGGAGCGCAGGCGAGGCGATAGAGCTCACAGCATTGATGGCGGCGTGGGATGAGGCTGCGAGGCGCATTGATGCCGGGTTGGCAGCGCTGACAGCGGAACGTCTGGATGAGAAGGCGCCGTTTTCGCCGGGGAACAATCCGAACGAAACTGTTCGCACGCTGTTAACCACCGTGTTCTTTCATCAGGCGTACCATGCGGGGCAGACGGGATTGCTGCGCAGAATCGCCGGCAAGCCAGGAGCGATTAAGTAGGCTTGTTGTCAACTTTGAACGATGACTTACTTAAAAGGAGATACATTATGCATGTCAATACGTATTTAGCGTTCAGTGGCAATTGCAAGACGGCGTTTGAGACGTATGCAAAGGTTCTGGGCGGGAAGATTGCGTTCATGATGACGCAGGGCGAGTCTCCGATGGCGGACAAAGTGCCACCGGGAATGAAGGACAAGATCATGCACGCGTCGCTGGAGTTACCGGGCGGCGGGGCGATTTTGGGAGCGGATCATCCGGAGGGTAAAGAGGCAAAGCCGCACGGGTTCAGCGTGTGCGTGACGGTGAAGGATGCGGCGGAGGCGGAACGGATTTTTAAGGGATTGTCCGAAGGTGGGCAGGTGCAGATGCCATTCGAGAAGACGTTCTGGTCGCCGGGATTCGGGATGTGCATTGATAAGTTTGAAGTTCCGTGGATGGTGAACACGGAAGGACCGATGCCGAACTAGGCGTGTGAGAGGAGCAAAGGCCCATCCGAGTGGATGGGCCTTTGCTTTGTGGTGGTGATGCTCTGATGGCTACTTTTTGCCCCAGAAGTCGGGGGAAGAGGTGATCCAGGACTGGGGGACGTAGCTGATTTTGGAGCCGATGGCGAAGAGGTCGGCCTCGGACGATTTGACGGAGGCGTCGAGGGCCTTTCTGAGCACGGCGAGCTGGTCTTCGCCGACGGCGGTGCGGAATTTCTTGCCGTTCGCATGCATGTCGTCTACGACAGAGAGAGATTCCATTGGGGTGACGAGAATATAGATGTTGTCACTACCTTCGCCGTAGATTTTTTCAAACATGGCCCAACGCGCTTCGGGGATGGAGGATTGATAGGCCTTAGCGAAGAGCTTAACCACGTGCTCAAACTCCTGATCGTGGCCGTTGCGGACATGGAAGAGAAGGATGCGCATGAAACGCTGTTTGGAGAGGTCGAGTGGGGCGTTGAGGCTGAGGTCGGGCTCGTATTCGTAGATGCTGGAGTGCGTGGATGCGATGAGGGGGGCTTCAGCGGCATTGTCCGCATTGAGCGTGGCTGCAAGCTTGGCGTTCGACCAGATTGTTTCGTGGTTTTTTTGCGCTTCAGCGAAAGAGTCAAAGCCGCTGGTGAAGATGACGTGGTTGGGGCCTGTGATGGCCCACATGCCGAGGTAGTGGCCGGGGGCATTCGCGGCGCTCAGGGCCTGGACCTCGTCCGCTTCCAGCTTTGCGTATGGGCCGTCCTGGTTGGGTTTGAGTTCGACATTGTTCAGGAAAAGATATTTGCTGGGGCCCTGGATCTGTCCGGCTTCATGCTGGGCAAGAGCTGCAGGGGCCGGACTGAAGGTGAGGGCTGTAAACAAAAGACAGAGCGTTGCTACCGATGTATTACGGAAGTTCATCTGTGATCGCCTCCTGGGCATAAAGCTAAGGTTCGAGCAGGAACGGCAAGCGGAGGGAGATTCGTGCTGTCATCCGCTGGGCAGGGGCTGATGTTGGAGGCGCGAACAGCGTGCATTCTTGTTCGGGATAACAATAGTACGTGCGAAGAGATATGTCCAACCCATTTATTGACTTACGGCAGAGAGGGCATCCCCGGCCTGTAGGAGGCCGGGGAACTTGAAGAGGCGGGATCAGTGCTGGTTCCAGAAGGCTGGGTCTTCCTGTGCCCAGGTGTCGGTGGGGTAGCTCATTACGGGGTTGATGGCATCGAGAGTGGACCATGAGGAGAGGATGGAAGCGGCTGTGAGGTCGCGCATCTGCTTGCGCTGGTCAGGGGTGAGGGTGGAGTCGAGCTGAGAGTCGTCTTTCATCTGGACGTCAATTTCGTCCATGGACTTTCTAGGGGTTACGACGAGGATGGTGTCGCCGCTGTCGACTCCGTACATTTGCTCAAAGGCATCCCAGTGCACGTTGGGATTGTTCTGATAGGCGGCCATATACAGTTTTATGAGTTGTTCAAAGTCGGCCATGTGTCCGGGATGAATGTGGAATACGCTGACATCGAAGTAGCGGGTGTGGCCTATATCGGCGCCGGGGCGAAGACTGAGGTCGGGGCGGAAGTGGAAGACGCTCGTCTGAACCATGCTGAGAAGCTTGCCGTCAGCGATGGATGCCGAGTCCAGCGCAGCAGAAAGGGTAGGGTCTTTGGCCGTGGCGAGATTGTCCTTTTCCCAATCGGCGAAGGAATCATAGGGAACGAAGAATACAGCGCGGGACTGTCCGGCGAGGGCATTCATTCCGAGATAGTGAGTGGGCCATTTCGCGTTACGCATGGCCTGCACGAAGATGGACTCAGTCTGATTATGTTGGCTTGCTACGAGCCCAGGCTTAACGTACTCGACGACGACTTCAAGGACGTTCGGAGGCGGAGTGATGTTGCTGGATTGATCCTGTGCGTGTGTGCGTTGCGCAGAAATGAAGGTGAGACCTGCGAAGAGCAGACATAGGGGAACGGTGAATCCAAAGCGAGCTTTCATGGACGAGTGGCTCCTGATTTGGGTTTTGTGAGCGGGAATGCGAGGCGGTAGGAGGGATGGCCTGGGTGAGAGGTGCAGAGCGGCCAGGCGAGCGCGAACGCCGTCATTCGTGAGCTGAATGAAAGTACACCCTACAAGAAAGGTGTGTCCAGTTAAGGATGCTGCGGGTAGTGGTGCGTGGTCAGGCCTGTTCGTGGAGGCGGAGGTAGCAGTAAAGCGGCCAGGCGTGAGCGTGCGCACACCAGGGGATGGCGATGGAGAGTCCTTGCGTGGGGAGCAGCGACGAGTCGAGGCTGTCGGAGGCGGACCAGCGGCCGGTCCAGTAGTTGGGGAAGTGCTCGGCGTAATTGGCGAAGGTCATGCGGCGAAGCAGATCGTGGGCAGCGGAGCGGTCGAAGGTGGCGACGCCGAGAACGGTTGGGCCGTTGAGGGCGTACCAGAAGCCTCCGTTTTCGCGTGAGCCCTGTGGGGTTCCGGAGCGCGGTGTGGGTTTTTCGATCTGACGCGGGCCCTCGACTTCTCCTTTGAGCAGGCGCTGCTGGAGTTGGGTGAAGAGGCGGTGCTTGCGCTCGATGCTGAATTCAGGGATGAGGAGGGTGTAGCCCTGCGGTTCGAGCCACATGTTGTCCTGACCGAGCGGGGTCGTGGCGTCCATCCATGCGCGGCGCGGGAAGGCGCGGTCGTCGAGGTCGCGGTCCCAGGCAGTGTGCAGCTCGGAGCGGTATTCGCGCATGGCGGCGGTGAGATCAGTGGCGTGAGTTCCATCGGCGCCGGGCAGATGGAGGGCGTCGATGGCGGAGGCGAGGTCGCCGAGGATGACGAGGGCCATGGCAGAGTTCATATGGCTTTCGCCAACCTCGAACTCGGTGTTGTAGGGGATGGCGCTGACCCACCATCCGAACATGTCGTTCCAGTCGGAGTTCCAGCGGCGGATGATGCCGTGCGTCGCGGTACCGACGCGGTCGCGAAGGAAGATAAATGCCTGGCGGACATGGGCGAGACCTGTGCCATGGCCGGAGTTCTCGAGCGGGTAGTAGCCGATGGTTTCGGTGAGGATAGAGGCGTCGTGGGTAACGCGGAGGTATTCGGCGAGGAGCAGGAAGAAGTAGAGTTGCTGGTCGCTGGTTTGCTGCGCGCCGCTGGGTACCCATCCGAAGCCTTCGTCGTTGAGCTGGACGGTGCCGTCGGGGAGAATGCGTTTCATGATGAAGCGCAAGGTGGAGCGGGCGACGGCGGGGTTGGTGTGGACGAAGGGCAGCGCCTGCTGGGCGAGGTCACGGCTGGAGGCCATGTTTCCCCAGATGTAGTCATACATGGTGCCCTGGGGGACGACAGTTTCGTTGTAGTACTCGCGCCATGTGGTCATGGATTCGAGCGCGGCGGCATTCCAGAGCATTTCGCGGTGGAGGACGGGGTCGGACTCGCTGGAGAAATTGGGCAGGATGCGGAGCCACGCGCTGCCGAAGACGGAGCCTAGAGGCTTAGTGGATGCGGGCGCGGCGAACGAGGCGCAGAGTGAGTCGATGGCGTCGAGGTCGCGGGTATATCCGGTGATGAAGGCAAGGGTGCGAGTTTCTCCGGGCTGGAGGGTGAGGGAAGCGGTGACGCCGACGTTGCGGTGATTAGAAGAGTCCGTGTGCGAGACGGGCGTGAGGCCGCTGCTGACGGTTTTGACGAAGAGCGTGGGCGGGAACTGCTCGTAGCGGGACATTTCTCCGCGGGGCGGGAAGGTGAGTTTGCGGCGGCCGCGCGCGGTGAAGGATGCGGTTGCGAGACCATTCGCGGGCGGCGTGGCAGGCTCGATGGGCCAGGTGGCGTTGTGCTGGTCCGGGTCCCATGCGGCGAAGAGTTGCTGATACTTTGCGCGGGTGAGCTCGGAGTAGCGGATGGAGAGTGGCGCGGAGCCGGTGTTGTGCAAGGTGACGTGGGTGAGGAAGGCGGATGTTCCTTCGGTGATGCTTGTGGATGGCGTGACGGACAACAGGCGCGTAACGGAGAGCGATGGAGTCAGCGCGTAGTCGTAACGGGCGAAGCCGACGCCGAAGCGTTTGGTGGCGGCGATGGCGGCGGGGGCGTCGAGTCCGATAAGGTCGTGAGATTGGCCGGAGACATCGATGGTGGCGGAGTTGGCTCCGCCCCAGCGTTGGTCGCCCTGATTCATGCGGCCCCAGGCGCGCTCGCCGGTGAGGATCTGGTAGAGTCCGCTGGCGTGGGTGAAGAGGGTGAGGCGGTAGTTGCCAGTGAGGAAGAACGGATCGTCAGGGATCATGGGGGCGCGGTCACGCACGGGGTTGTTGGGAAAACGCATGGGGCCGGTGTAGTGATAGGCGGGCAAGCCGTAGCCGTCTTCGATCCAGTCGCCGAGCGAGGACGTGGATGTGCCGGGTGCGGCCCATGCGGGTGCGGCGGATGAGGCGAGTGATGTGGCGGCGAGTGCTGCTGTTCCGGCAAGGAAGGTGCGGCGAGAGAGGTGGTCGTCGGCGTGTGACAAGTGTGACCTCCTGAGGGTGTGTGTTTTCCAGGAGGAATTGTACGTCAGCGGGGCGACCGAGTGGATTTTGCTCGGCGGCGGGCGAAGGACATCGCGGCGATGAGGGTCTTGCCGTCGTGGATCTGGCCTTTGTCGATGAGGCGCAGCAGCTCGGAGAAGGGCACGAGCATGATTTCGAGGCGCTCGTCCTCGTCAGGCGCAGTGGGGCCGGGAGTGAGTCCTTCCGCGAGGAAGACCTGCATCCACTCGGCAAGGAAGCCGGGGCTGGCGTAGTAGCGGGCGAGCTGCGTCCAGTTCTTTGCGCGGAAGCCGGTCTCTTCGGCGAGCTCACGCCTGGCGGCGACGAGGCGGTTTTCGCCGGGGTCGATTTTGCCGGCGGGAACTTCGTAGAGGAATTGCGAGGCGGCGTGGCGGTACTGGCGCTCGAGGACGACGAGCGGGTCTTTCTTCTTCGCGTCGTCGATGGCGAGGATGACGACGGAGCCTCCGTGACGGACGATGTCGCGGATGACGGTGCCACAGTTGGGTTCGCGGACGTGTTCCTGCTGGACGCGGAAGAGCGGGCCTTGGTAGGCAGTGGTGCTGGAGACGACGGGCGCGGGCTTGCCGGGGCGGATGGTGAGCTTGCCTTTGATGACCTTGACGTTGGCGGGGGCGGCGGGGGGATTTTTTTGCGTTTTCTTTCCGGGCATTCGAGGGCTCTCTCTTCTTACGGTAACATCCGACTTGTGATGAAGCGTGAAGCGAATGTGGCGGTGATTGGTGCGGGGAACTGGGGTGGATCGCTGGTGGCGGCGCTGAAGGGCACAAGCTCGGAGCCGGTAGAGGTGGTGCGCCGTGGCGGGTGGGCCAGAGCGAAACTGAACGCGCGCTTGATCTGGGTGTGTGTGCCGGATGGCGCGATTGCCGGGACGGCGCGGAGGATTGCGGAGCGGGCACGTGAGTTGCGCGGCGAGGATGGGTTGCGCGGGCAGATTGTGGTGCATTCGAGTGGGGCTCTGACGGCGGATGTGCTGGAACCGGCGCGACGGGCGGGCGCGAAGGTTGCGGGGGTGCATCCGGTGATGAGTTTTCCGACGCGGAGAGCTGTGCCGCTGAAAGGCGTGATGTTTGGCGTGGAGGCGGGAGATGCTGTCGTTAAGCGTGAGCTGAACGCGATGGTGCGGCTGATGGGCGGGGTTCCGTTTGCTGTGAAGGCAGAGACGAAGGCGCTGTATCACGCGGCGGGGGTGATGGCTTCTCCGCTGCTGGTGGCGGAATTGACGGCGGCGATGGAGACGGCGCGGCTGGCAGGGCTGGACAGGAAGACGGCGGCGAAGTGGGTACGGGCGCTGGCAGAGGCTTCCGCGAAGAACGTGTTTGCGCGCGGGCCAGAGCGGAGCTTCAGCGGGCCATTTGCGCGGGGCGATGCGGGCACAATTCATCTGCATCTTGAGGCACTGGAGGAGCATCCAGATGTCACGGCTGTTTATTGCGCGCTGGGGCGGTATGCGGTAGCGCGGTTGCCGGTGAAGAGGCGGAGTGAGTTGGAGAAGGTGATCGGAAAGAAGAAATGACTCCCACCCTACGCGCGATGGGGCTGCGGCTAGGATGGGGCATCCAGAGTTAGCCAGATACGCAAGATAAAGTAGTAGAAATGAGAGGCACATTGCGGACGGATTGTTATCCAATTTCGATTTTGCCGCGGCTGAGCAGGTTGTTTCTGGACTACGCGTCGAGTCATGAGCCGCTGGAGCCGTTTTATGCTGCGGCGCCGTATGGGCCTGTGAAGCCGCTCCCGCAAAGCGACGTGTGGCGGTATGCGGCGATTGCGGATCTGCTGGAAGAGCAGAATCGGGCGCTTGGTGCGGGCGAGGCGACGATCGAGAACATTGCTAAGCTGCGCGCAGGCGCATCGGTAATTGTGACGGGTCAGCAGGTGACGTTGTTTGGCGGGCCACTCTTTACGCTGCTGAAGGCGGCGACGGCGATTCGCAGAGCGAGGGACGCGGGGGCAGTGCCGATTTTCTGGCTGGCGACGGAAGACCATGATCTGGAGGAAGCGGACCATGTGACGCTGCCGGAGCGCCATGTGCTGCGCAGGCTGCGGCTGGAACACAGACCGGAAGATGCGGGCAAGCCGGTTGGCCAGGTGAAGCTGCGCGAGGGGATTCGCGCGCTGGTGGATGAGGCGGCCGAGATGCTGGGGCCGAGCGAGGTTCTGGATGCGATTGAGGCTGCATACAGGCCGGAGACGACGTATGCGGAGGCATTTGGGCGGCTGCTGACGACGGTGTTCGCCGGGCAGGGACTGATTGTGATTGATGCCGCCGGGCGGGAGTTTCACAGGCTGGGCGATCCTGTACTGAAGGCGGCGATTGAACGGGCGGCTGAGCTGGAAGATTTATTGCTGGAGCGGACGAAGCTGCTGGAGGAGCGCGGTTATGAGGCGCAGGTGCTGGTGGCGAAGAGCGGAAGCCTGCTGTTTCTGATTGATGATGAGACGGGCGCGCGCGTGGCGTTGAAGCGCAGAGACGACGGGAGTTGGTCGGCGGGCAAGAAGCAGTATTCGACGGCGGAGCTGCTGGGGATTCTGGAGAGTGAGCCAGAACGGCTGAGCGCGAATGCGTTGCTGCGACCGGTGTTTCAGGATGCGATTCTGCCGACGGCGGCGTATGTGGGCGGCCCGGCGGAGATTTCGTACTTTGCACAGTCGCAGGTAGTGTATGAGGCGGTTCTGGGCAAGACGACTCCGGCATTGCCTCGGTTGAGTGCGACTCTGGTGGAACCTGCGATCGCGAAGCTGATGGCGCAGCACGAGGTTCGGCTGGAGGATTTAATCCAGATGCATCCCGATGAGCTGGCGCAGCGGCTGGGCGCGCGGGCCATGCCGATTGAAGGCAAGCAGAAGCTGGCCGCGGCGGGGAATGCTCTGGATGCTGAACTGAAGACGGTGACGAAGTGGATGGCGCAGATGGATGCTGAACTTGGCAGGTCAGCGGATGTGGCCGCGAACAAGATGCGCTACCAGATGAACCGGCTGCGGCGGCTGGCGGCGAATTATCAGCTACAGAAAGAAGCCAGCATAAGGAAGCACGTCGATGCTCTGTATCTGAATTTGTATCCGAATGACCATCCACAGGAGCGGGTGGTGGGCATGGCGGCGTTTCTGGCGAAGCAGGGGCTGGGGCTGGTGGACCAGATGGTGGAGCTGGCTGGCCAGGAGTGTCCGGGGCACAAGGTGGCGTATTTGTAATCGCTCGACCGCCGGATTTGGCAGATGCAGCCGGTGTATGCTTGCTGTGCCATGAAAGCACCCATTGTCAGGCTCTCTCTTACACTTTTCCTTTTCGCGCTCTCTCCGATGTTTGGATTCGGACAACAGAATTCCGCTTCTCCCGGAGGAGCTGCAGTGATAAGCGGTGTGTGGCTCGGCACGCTGCATGTGGGATCAGCCGATCTGCGGATTCAGGTGCACTTTAACGCGGACGGCAGCTGCGTGCTGGACAGCATTGACCAGAAGGCATTTGGGATTCCGTGCAGCAATGTGCAGGTGAGCCGGAATGCGGTGTTATTCGATGTGCCTGCCGTGGGCGGGAAGTGGAGCGGGACGCTGTCGGCGGACGGCAAGACATTAACTGGGACGTGGACGCAGCGCGGGCCGCTGCCACTGAGGATGACAAAGCAGGCCGCCGCGATTGAGGAGCCAAAAGCCGAACTGCCGCAAGCGGCGGTGCCTCCGGTCGGACTGAATGATCTGAAAACGGTGCTGGACCACGACCTAGCGGGGGCGTTGAAGAACGGGGATCTGGCTCCGTCGACGGACGCCGGTGTGACGATCGGGGTGATCTCGCACGGGAAGCGGCTGACTTTCAGCTATGGGACGGCGAAGGATGATTCGGTTTACGAGATCGGGTCGGTTACGAAGACGTTTACCGCACTGCTGCTGGCGCAGATGGTGGAGCAGGGCAAGGTGCGGTTGAACACGCCGGTGCGGAAGCTGCTGCCCGCGGGTACCGTAGATAAGCCCAACAGTGGCGCGGAAATTACGCTGCTGGATTTGAGCGATCAGCACTCGGGGCTGCCGCGGCTGCCGGACAACTTGAAGCCTGCGGACATGAAGAATCCGTATGCCGATTATGACGCGAAGAAGCTCTATGCGTTTATCAAGCAACACGGAGTTGCTCTGCCGCCGAATGCGCCGTTCCTATACAGCAATCTGGGAGTGGGGTTGCTGGGGCAGGCACTGGCCAATCGCGCAGGAATGAGCTACGCGGATTTGCTGCATCAGGAGATTACCGGGCCGCTGGGAATGCATGAGACGGGCATCGCCCTTACTCCGGAGATGAAGGCGCGGCTGATTCGGGGCCATGACGGGCAGCATCATCCAGCGCAGCTGTGGGACATGGATGCACTGGTGGGCGCGGGCGGCATCCGGTCAACTGCAACAGATATGCTGACGTATCTGGAGGCGCAACTGCATCCGGACCAGCTGCCGAAGAGCGTGCTCAAGACGCCGCAGGGCAAGACGCTTCCGGCGGCGATTGCGAAGTGCCATGTGGTCCATGCGGATGTGGGGCAGGGGATGCATATTGCGCTGAACTGGTTCCGTTTTGACCAGACGGGCAGCTACTGGCACAACGGTGCGACGGGCGGCTACAGCTCATACGCGCTTTTCAATCCGCAGCAGGATTTTGCAGTGGTGGTGTTGAGCAACACGAGCCTCAGCGGGGAAGGCTCGTTTGCGGACAAGCTGGGGATGCACATCGCGCAACGGCTGGAGGGAAGGCCAGCGGTGTCATTGAATCCCTAGCGGCTGCAGCGGCTTAAAACTGGCCGATGCTTAATATGGTTTCACCTAACAGATACGGATGGAAGACAGATGACGACGCTGTCGAGGCTCTATTGGCGGCGTTGCAAGCGCAACTGGATGCAGCGGAACGCAAGCTAGAACGTTTCACTCTTTTAGCGACTGAATCGAAGGACAAATTCCAGCAAGATGAATACTGGCATCTAGCTCAGGATGCTCAGTGGGAGGCCCGCAGTATACGCGAGGAGATTTCAAGGCTCGCGCCCCATTTGGGTCGAACCAAATGGGTTCTTAACTGGCTAAAGAGCAGAAAAAGTTTGCGGTAGTGATTCTTGGCAACATGAGCACTAATAGCGAGTAACGTGTTTCCAACGCCTCATTCAATGGGCGCGGCTTCCTTGGGGCGGAAGCGGGGTTTCTTCATCAGGTAGCCGATAGGGATGAGACAGACGGTGAGGATGACGAGCGCGTGTACGGTGTCAATGTAGGCGAGGGTGCGGGCCTGCAGGGTCATCATGTCGTATACGCGAAGCATGGAGGCGTGGGTAGCGTCTGCCGGGGAGTAGCCCTTGACTTTGAGAGCGCTATCGATGCCTTTCTGCATTGTCCGGTACATGGGTGATTGCGCGGTAACGTGTGCGGCGAGATAGTTCTGGTGGACCTGTGCGCGGCGGACGAGCATAGTGCTGATAAAAGAGATTCCGAGGCTACCGCCGATGTTGCGGGCGAGGGCAGTGAGGCCTGAGACCTCGTTGTTTTTCTCCTGCGGGACTCCTACATAAGACATGACGCTGATGGGCACGAAGAGGAAGGGCATGCCCAGGACCATAAGCACGCGCCAACTGGCAGCATCCCAGAAGCTGATGTTGAGGTTGAGGCTAGCGATGCGCCAGATGCCGAAGCTGACCCAGGCGAATCCGAAACAGATCATGGCGCGGAGGTCGAGTTTTTGTCCGAGGAAGCCAACGATGGGCAGGAGGAAAATAAGAACGACGCCGCCGAGGGAGAGGACGAATCCAGCCTCAGTTGCGGTGTATCCCATGATCTCTTGCAAAAACTCGGGGATCATGACGGTGGTGGCGTAGAGTGCGGCTCCGATGACGAGCATGACGAGCTGGGTCATTGTGAAATTGCGGCTGCGGTAGAGTGCGACGTCAATGACAGGATGCTCGGTGGTAAGTTCGCGCCAGAGAAAAACGATGAAACCGATGCCGGCGATGAAGGCGCAGGTAACGATGAGGTGCGAGCCGAACCAGTCTTTCTCCTGGCCCTTGTCGAGCATGATTTGAAGGGCGCCGATGGTGACGGCGAGCAGGCCGAGTCCCCAACCGTCGATGCCGCCGAGCTTTTCGCGCACACGCTTGAGGTAGGGCGGGTCCTCAACGATGCGGCTGGTGAGCGAGAGGGAGAGCAGGCCGACGGGGATGTTGAGGAAGAAGATCCAGCGCCAGGTGTAGTTGTCGGTGATCCAGCCGCCGATGGTGGGGCCGATGGCGGGAGCGACGACGACGGCCATTCCATAGAGTGCGAAGGCCATGCTGCGCTTTTCCGGGGCGAAGGTGTCGGCAAGGATGGATCGCTCGCTGGGTTGGAGGCCGCCTCCGGCGGCACCCTGCAGGACGCGGAAGAAGACGAGCATGCCCAGGGACGCGGAGAGTCCGCAGAGAAAAGAAAAGATGGTGAAGCCGGCGACGCAGGTCATGTAAAAACGCTTGCGGCCTATTCGGTTGGCGATCCATCCGCTGATGGGCAGCACGATGGCGTTGGAGACGAGATACGAAGTAAGGATCCAGGTGGCCTCTTCGTAGGATGCTCCGAGCGAGCCTGCGATGTGGGGGAGGGCGACGTTGGCGATGGAAGAGTCGAGCGCCTCCATGAAGGTGGCGAGCGTGACGGTGAAGGCGATGACCCACGGATTAAACCGCGGGGTCCAGTGCTCGTAGTGAAACTCGCTGTCGTCGACCTGCTTTTTGGCAGGGGTGACGGCGGTTGACTGCGCCATGCGCGCTCCCGAATAAAAATTTTCAACTTGCGGTGCTACACCGCCGCCGGTTGTAGGTGGTGAACCGGAACGGGAATGGTCGATTTTTCCTTTGTCCGATGCTGGGAAAGAGGAAAAGATGCAAAATGATGCGAGATCTTTGGACAGCATAACTCATGGGCAGATGCAACGGATGTACGGACAGACCAAGCGCAGGGGTGTAAGTAGACCGGCGGCGGGATTAAAATGAGGGCCATGGCTGGGAAACAGAATGCGACCATTGAAGCGGTCTGCCCGGAATGCGGGGCGACGATGAAGATCGACTTGGCGACACGGGCGGTGATCGCGCATACCCCGGCTCCACGAAAGCGGACATTTGAGGACATTGAAACGGCAGCGCGGGCAATGCGGGAGCAGGACGAGCGCAAGGAGAGCATCTTTAAGCAGTCGCTGGAGGCGCAGAAGAATCATGGCGATTTACTGGAGAAGAAGTTTGCCGAGGCAATGAAGAAGGCCAAGGAGACTCCGGACACGGGCAAACCACTGCGGGAGTTTGACCTGGACTGAACTCGCCGTTCAGGGGACTGGCGGTTCAGGTACACCCGCGCTTAGCGCGCCATCCTGAAACTTAGATCTTGGCCCTCTCGTTGGTCGCGGGGACGATGATTTGTGATGAGATGTGGGTTGTGGTTTGGTGAAATGAATTAGTAAAGGATTTCTCTGAATTATGGCGACGCAATTGAAAGCACTGCCTGCAAAGATTGAGGCTTCGATACCAGAGGTTGTGAGAGAAGTTCCGTGGTCTACGGCTGCGGCAGCCGGATCGCTGGTCGCAGCGGCGTTTCTGCTGATGACCGGGCGACGTAAGGCGGCACTCGCGGTGGTGGTGGCCGGCGGGGCGGTAGCGGCACTGGATAATCCGCAGGCCGTCAAGGAGATCTGGGACAATACGCCGAAGTATCTGCGGGCGGGGCAGGATTTTCTGCTGCGTGCCGAAGACGTGGTGGATGATCTGAAGAACAAGGCGGAGCGCGTCCGCACTATGCTGAGCCAGGCATAGCCGACTGTTCATTATCGTGAGAGCCGGATTTCGATGTGCTCATCCGGTTGGTGTGCCGGGTGTTGCGGGCGGTGCCTGACTGCTACTCGTTCTGATTTAACCGAGCACAGGTTATGCTGGGGAGACTATGAGTGTTGATCCGGCAAATCCTGCTGTTCTTCCTGTCCTCGATGTGGGTGCCCTTACGCGGCAACTAGTGGATATCGAGTCGACAACGTATTATGAAGGGCCGGTTGGGCGGTTTCTGGAAGGGTTTCTGACGGAGCGTGGCTTTGCGGTAGAGACGATGGCTGTGCCGCAGCCGGTGGACAGCAAGAGCAAGAGCGAACGCCTGAATGTATACGCGGGAGCGGCCGGCGAGACTCCTGATGTGGTTTTCTCGACCCACATGGATACGGTGCCCCCGTATTTCAAGTCGTCAGAGGACGAGGAGTACATCTACGGGCGCGGGGCGTGCGATGCGAAGGGCATTATGGCCGCGCAAATTGTGGCGGCGGAACAGCTTCGAGCCGAGGGCGCGCGCGTGGGACTGCTGTTTGTTGCGGGCGAGGAGCGCGATTCGGCCGGGGCAAAGGTTGCAAATGCGCAAGCGAAGGGAAGCCGGTATCTGATTAACGGTGAGCCGACGGATAATCGGCTGGCTCTGGCGTCGAAAGGAACACTGCGAGTGCGACTGACGGCAAGAGGGAAGATGGCGCACTCGGCGTATCCGGAGCTGGGCGACAGCGCGACTCACAAGCTGGTGGAGGTGCTGAACCAGCTGCTGGCGATGGAGCTTCCGGTGGTGGAGGACATAGGACCGAGCACGCTGAACGTGGGGCTCATCGAGGGCGGGTATGCTCCGAACGTGATTGCAGACCATGCGGAGGCACAAGTGCTGATTCGGCTGGTGGGGCCGTCGGAGGAGACGAAGACGGCGGTTCTGAAGGCAGCAGAGGGGCTGGCCGAGGTGGAATTTACGCTGGAGATTCCGTTCATGCGGCTGCGGAAGATTGAGGGACTGCCGACGATGGTGGCGAAGTTCACGACGGACATTCCGTGGCTGACGCATTGGGGCGAGCCGCTGCTGCTGGGGCCGGGATCGATCCACGTGGCGCACACTCCGAACGAGCGACTGGCAAAGAAAGAGCTGCACGAGGCGGTGGAGCTGTATGTGGAGGTGGCGCGGGGGTTGGTGGGGTAAAGGGGACGACAGGAAAGGCAGTGATCTCCCACCCTACGCGCGATGAAGCTCCGCGTAGGATGGGGCGCCCGCACCCGCATCCGAAAACAGTATTTGAACTTTTTGGTGCGCGGCGGCGTAGTGATGTTCAGGACTGGTCGTCCAGGTACACGTGTCTTCGGCGCCTTGTTTACCGAGATACCCAGGACGGTGGTCCGACTTTGGGCATCTTGAATTTGCAGACACAAGAGGTATCGGTCTGTGAAATTAAGATCTCCCTATTCCCGGGGATTAGCCGAGATGATGATCGACAGGTTGAGGCAAGTGGTGCGGAGGCTGGGGCGTGCTCCGCTATTTACGGTGCTAACGCTGGTGACGCTAGCGGTGGGCATTGGCGCAACCACGCTGATCTTCAGCGTGGTGGATGGCGTGCTGCTGAAGCCTCTGCCGTATCCGCAGCCGGGAAGGCTGATCGGGGTGTGGTACTCGACGCCGAAGGTCCATATTAACGGCCTGCTGAACATGGCGCCGTTTCTTTATTTCATCAGCAAAGAACAAAACAAGACGCTGGAAGGGATTGGGGCGTATTCAGGCGATTCTTTCAGTGTGACCGGGACAGGGCAGCCTGAGCATGTGAGCGGGCTGGACCTGACGTATGAAGTGCTGCCGATTCTGGGCGTGAAACCGGCGCTGGGGCGGTTGTTTTCGCAGAAGGACGATACTCCGGGGTCGCCGGAGACGGTGATGCTCTCCTATGCTTATTGGCAGAAGAAGTTTGGCGGAAAGCGCGGGGTTATAGGCCAAGAGATTACTGCGGACGGCAAGCCGAGAGAGATTATCGGGGTGTTGCCGAAGGGGTTCCACTTTCTGGACTGGGAAGACGCTGCGCTGGTGGCGCCGATGCAGTTGGACCGCAGCAAGACACATCTGGGGAGTTTCAACAATCAAGGGCTGGCGCGGCTGAAGCCCGGGGTGACGATTGCCGAGGCAAGCGCGGATTTGCAAAGGCTGATTCCAATTGCGATACGGAGTTTTCCCCCTCCTCCGGGGTACAGCGTGAATCTGTTTGAGGCGGCTGACTTCCGGACGGATCTGCATCCGCTGAAGCAGGACGTTGTGGGCAATATTGGCAACGTTCTTTGGGTGTTGATGGGATCAATTGTGATGGTGCTGCTGATTGCGTGCGCGAACGTGGCGAATCTGCTGCTGGTGCGCGTGGAAGGGCGGCGGCAGGAGTTGGCGATTCGGTCAGCGCTGGGCGCGGGATGGCGGAAAATTGCAGGGGATCTGCTGTTTGAAAGCGTGCTGCTCTCCCTGACGGGCAGCGCGCTAGCACTTGCGCTGGCGTATGGAGGGCTTAAATTACTGGTGGGGATGGCTCCCGATTTGCCGCGGGTGCAGGAGATTGGGATTAACGTGCCAGTGCTGCTGTTCACGCTAAGCCTGGCCATTGCGACGGGTGTGCTGATCGGGCTGATTCCAGTGTTCAAGTTTGTTGGCGGGCAGCTGAATGCGGGGTTGCGGGAAGGCGGACGGGCTCTGAGCCAGAGCCGCGAGCGGCACAGGGCCAGAAACGTGCTGGTGGTGGTGCAGGTGGCGCTCGCCCTTGTGCTCCTGATTTGCTCGGGGCTGATGATTCGGACGTTCCGCGCGCTGGAGGAAGTGAACCCGGGATTCACAAATCCGAATGCGTTACAGACATTCCGCATCGAGATACCGGATACGCAGATTCCGGACAATGACCGCGACAAGCTGATCCATATGGATCAGGCGATGATGGATAAGATAGCGGCGCTGCCGGGCGTGAAATCGGTCGCTCTGACGAGCTCGATACCGATGGCTGGTTGGAACAGCAACGATTTGATCTATGCGGCGGACCGAACGTATGGCGAGA
>Ga0335074_10002235_pt1 | contig 26360 bp, 23 predicted proteins | sample Lox_Sample_23_FD_206715 | JGI IMG/M metagenome (GOLD analysis project Ga0335074, IMG submission 206715) | Soil microbial communities from Loxahatchee National Wildlife Refuge, Florida, United States - Lox_Sample_2.3 | ecosystem: Environmental > Terrestrial > Soil > Wetlands | place: USA...
GCGGGACGATCGAGAATCCGAAGGCGCGCATCGACGCGGCGCATTCGGCGCAGGACAACCTCATGGGTCTCGCGCAGTCAGTGCAGAATCTAGCCGAACTGCCGCTTGGGGTGATCTCCGGCGCGCTCGGTGGTCCGGCTCGGCTCGGCAGTGGCGGCGATGATTGCGCCAATCAGCTCGTGATCGCGCGCGGCGGCCCGGGCGGTCCGCAGCCAAACTCGCCGCCGTCGTTGCTTGCGGTGCCCGCCAATGCCGCGAAGCAAATCCTCAACGCACCCAAGAATCTTCTGCAGAATCTCTTCGGCAAATGAACGCCGACGCGGCAGGTAACCGAAAATGGGAGGCCCTCGAACGTAGCACGGCTCGGAATTCAAGACTTTCGGGCACTTTCGCACCCTCGACATTTTGTGACCTTCAGAGATAAGTGGCGGGGTTTCTTCACCGTTATGTGGCGCCGCGCCGACATCGTCGGTGATCGCTGACAGACCGTTGTCCGCAAGGGGATCGCTCAGCGGACGACAAGTACCGCACCCGATCAGCGACTTGGCCGAGCTGTTCTCGATTTCGCGGCCGACCGTTTACGGCACTCTCGCTCGCGCGGCGGCCAGCCGAGATCCTGAGATCCGCCATATAGCGCCGAAGAAACCCCGCCACTTATCTCTGAAGGTCACACTGCTATGAGCACTCCACAGGCGGACGCTGCAACGCGCAGCGTAATGGTGACGCGGATCAACCGGCCCCCAAGCCGGTCTCGTCATCAGCCGGCCATGCCGCCCAGCGTTAATCACTCGGCAAGCTCGTGCATGACCCGGATCAGGTCCGACTTGCCCTCGAAGCCGACGCCAGGCAGGTCCGGCATTTTGATGTAACCGTCCTCCACGCGCACGCCATCGGGAAAGCCGCCATACGGCTGGAACAGGTCGGGATAGCTTTCATTGCCGCCGAGTCCGAGACCGGCGGCAATATTGAGCGACATTTGGTGTCCGCCATGCGGGATGCAGCGACGCGAACTCCAGCCGGCCTCCTTCAGCACAGCAAGCGTGCGCTGATACTCGCAAAGTCCGTAAGACAACGCACAGTCGAACTGCAGCCAGTCGCGGTCTGGCCGCATCCCGCCGTATCGCAGCAGGTTGCGCGCGTCCTGGTGACTGAACAGGTTCTCGCCTGTCGCCATTGGCCCCGGATAAAACTGCGCGAGCGTTGCCTGCAGCGCGTAGTCGAGCGGATCCCCTGCCTCCTCGTACCAGAACAGCGGATAGTCGCGGAGCATCTTGGCATACGCTATGGCGGCCTCGAGGTCGAAGCGCCCGTTCGCGTCGACCGCAAGCTTCGCCTGGCTGCCGATCTCCGTCAGCACCGCCTCGATCCGCTTACGGTCCTCCTCGATCGGGGCGCCGCCGATCTTCATCTTCACGACGGAATAGCCCCGATCCAGATAGCCGCGCATCTCTGACCGCAGCCCCTCGATTTCCTTGCCCGGGTAGTAGTAGCCACCTGCCGCGTAGACGAACACGCGCGGAGCGGCTGCAACACCGTGCCGCTCTGCCAGCAGGCGGAACAACGGCTCGCCGGCGATCTTGGCGACCGCATCCCACACCGCCATGTCGATCGTGCCGACCGCGACCGACCGCTCACCGTGGCCGCCAGGCTTCTCGTTCGCCATCATCGCTGCCCAGATACGGTCTGGATCGAGGTTGTCGCCGGTCTCATCGAGCAATGAGGCGGGCGCGGCGTCCATGATCCGAGGCGCGAACCGCTCGCGGATCAAACCGCCTTGGCCGTAGCGGCCATTTGAATTGAAGCCGTACCCGACTACCCGCCGACCGTCCCGCACTGCGTCGGTAACGACGGCCACCAGGCTGGTCGTCATCTTGCTGAAATCGATGTACGCGTTGCGGATCGGCGAGGCGATCGGTTGCGTGATTTCACGGACGTTGGTGATGCGAACGGACATGGACTGGCTCCCACCGATGGGTGTTGGTTCTACAGCGAGGCACCGCCGCAGACGACGATCTGCTGACCGGTGATCGAGCAGGCTGCTTCGGAAAGCAGAAAGGCCGCGACCGCCGCGATCTCGTCCGGCTGCACGAACCGGCCCGAGGGCGGGAGTCGCGGTGCGACGCCCGCGCGCGCGGGATCGCGAAGCATCGGCGTCTCCGTGGCACCCGGTGCGATGACATTCACGGTTATACCGCGCGGTGCGAGCTCTATTGCCCAGGAGCGCGCCAGCCCGACCAGTGCCGCCTTGCTCGCCGCGTACTGGCTGCGCCCGGCGGACCCCCCAGCGGTGCGGCTGCCGATCAACACGATCCTTCCGCCTACCCCCATTCGCGGCGCGAGCATGTCAGCAAGCAGGGCAGCGGAATCGACGTGCAGGCGCCACATCAAGGCGCCTGCCTCGCGGTCCAGCCCACCCAACTCGCCTACACGCAGCACGCCGGCCGCGTGTACGAGGGCCGTCGCCGGAATATCCGCAAGGGCGGCACGGAGATCCCCCGGGTGTACCTCGAGCAGATCAACCGCGCGGTGCTGGAAACTCGGCGCCACGATGTCGGCCGCGGTGCGGCTCAGCCCCGTAACGCTCCAGCCGTCCTGAAGCAGGCGTGTTACGATCGCAGCACCGATGCCGGAGCTGGCGCCGGTGACAACAGCGTGGCCACTGCTCGAATCGGGTTGGCCGTCGGGCGGCAACGGGGGCGCTCCTATGGCTTGTCGGCTCGCACCCAGTCCTCTGGGACACGGACGTATTTGATTGCCTGCCGGAAGTAGGTGAAAGCGACGTGCAGCGCGCCGTCTGGTCCTTGCTTGATCGACGGATAAGAGAACTCGCGGTTCAACTGCTCCCTCGAATTATTCGTCATGCAGTAGCCGTCGCCCACTTCCAGATTGCGTTTATGCGGCCAGGTCCGCCCGCCATCCTCGGAAATCGCCAGCGTCATCGGTGCACGCGGCACGCCCCAAAACGCCGCCCGCTCGTCCGGCTTTGCCGCCGGCTCTTTCGATCCCGCGGCTGGCTCGACTTCCTCGATGTCATCATAGAGCGAAGCCCGGCGCTCGGTCACACCAACCGCATTGATGTCGTTAAAAACCAGCGCGAGATGGCCGTTGGCGAGAACGGTGAACTGACTGGATGAATTGTTGTTCGGCAGCACCGATGGGACAGGCGGGGACCACGTGCGGCCGCAGTCGCTGGAGCGACTTGCGTGTATATTGTCCGCCCAGCGGCTCCGGAACAAAGCGAGCAGCGAGCCGTCAGCCAGTTGCTCAATGGCCATATGAACGCAGCCGGTGCTGTCGGGCACTTGGTATTCCTGCCAGCTAAGGCCGCCGTCGGTCGAGATACGTACCGCGCTGGTATCGTAGCTGCCGACCCATTTCTCGCCAGGCCGGCCGTTGCAGTAAAAGATCGGCAGCAGGATGTCCCCATTGTCGAGCACCACCGGCGGCTGGCGGATGAACACGCCGGAAGTGCCGATTCTATCGAACAGGATCTCGATAGGGCCCCAGCTCTGGCCGTTGTCGCTGGAGATGCGGCGGCGGACGATGGCAGTGTCCTGATTGCCGGAAATTTGCGCTGTCCATAGCAACCACAGGCGCCCGTCCGGTGCCGGGAACAGGATTGGGTTCTGCTCCGAGCGGCTCGGGTCGTCTGACAGCCGTACCGCCTCCGACCAGCGATCCTGCCCCGCCGGCAGGCGGGAGAAATAGACCGAGATGTCGGGGATCCCCTCTTGCGTTCCGCCAAACCAGACACAGCCGAGGTCGCCGCCAGGCAAAGGCATGATATTGGCAGCGTGGTTTTGCACGCAGGAAGAAGGCAGGTAGGCCTCCAGCCGCGTCGGATCAGAGGGGACCGGACGGACAAGAGCTGCGTCCGGCTGTCCAAGGCGGTCGGTCGTCGGTGCGATGTCGAGCGTTGCACTCATGGATGATTCCCTCCTTACTTCTTATGACGTGACAGCAGCACGTCTCGGCCAACTCAGGACGTGTTCGATGGCCATCACCACCATCGGCGTCACCCCGGCGATGTACATGTTGTCGATTCCAAACGGGTCGCCCAGCACATACCAGACAGAGGTGAGTATCGCCGCCGCCAACAAGCCGAGCGTCGCGCCGCGGCCACTACTGAACAGCGGCAGGTAGAAGCCGATCACCGCGACGATGCCGATCGACAGCCGGAGCGCCCGGGTAAAGAACGACAGCTTCAGGATCGCCGGTACGTAAAAGACGAAGATCAGTGGAGCCAACGCGATGACGAACGAAATGATCCATGTCGCTCGGAACTCCTGCTCCTGTGTCGGGTTGAAGTACGGCTTGTAAAAGTCGCGCATGATCAGTGACACGATCGCCAAGGCAACGGTGCTGACGCTCACGAACACCGAGGCAACAAGAGCGGTGGTCACCAGCCCGGCGAGCAGCGGGTTCATCCCCTGCAAAAACACCGGGAGCGCATAGAGGCTCTTCATAGTCGGGTGGAGGTACCTGGCGGCAACGCCGATGAGGGCCAGTGCGATTCCAAGCGGCAGGCAAAGTGCGGCGGAGTAGAGAGTGGACCGTCGGGCATCGGACGCGTTATGAGTCGAGGAGATTGCCTGCATGATGAACTGCGTCGAAAAGATCGCACCGGTGGTGCCGATAGTCCAGGCGAGGATGGTGGAGCCGCCGATGCTGCCATCCCACGTGAAATAATGCGTCGGCAGTGTCGCAACCATCGGCTGGATACCGCCGGTGGCGTAGAGTGCCACGCCAAGGATCAGCGACACGCCGATGAGCTTGAGCGCAGTGTGCAGGACGGTGACGTAGGCCACGCCCTTCATACCTCCGAACACGTAATAAAACGTGCTGACCACGGCGATGATACACATGGCGATCGGCAGATTGATCTTAAGGACAGTGGCGATCGCCGCCGCACCGCTGATGTAGTTGCCGACATTCACAAGCAGAAGTGCGTAGATCATGATCAGTGACACGGCCAGCATGGTGCCGCGTCCGTATTTCTGCGCGATCGCCGCTGAGATCGTGTACTCGCCCGACCCATATAGCTTCTTGACAAAGAACAGCCCAAACAGGAGGAACCCGATCGACGCCCCGATGACCGACCAGCTTGCGGCAAAGCCGGACGTGAACGCCTCCTGCGCGGTGCCCACGGTGGATTTCGCGCCGACGAACTCAGACATCAGCAACACGCCGACGACAACGGCGGGTAGCGCGCGAGAGGCGGTCATGAATTGCTCCGTCGTGCGGCTGCGCAGCAGCACCGTGAGCCAGCTCGTGAAAAGGATATATCCGATCACCATCGCAACGATGATCGCGGTATCGAAAGTATTGAATTCGGTCACTCTGTTTCCTCCGTGGATTTGACTGGCCAGAGTTGCGTGGTTTCTGTCTCGGTCAGTGGCAGCAACGGCGGGCGGACATTCTTCCAACCGGCATGGCCGGTGTGGCGCGCGATCAGCGTCTTGATCGACGCGATCTGAGCGAATTGCGAAACGCGCGTTCGAGCGGCCACCACTCGGGCCTGCGCAGCCTCCACCTCGGCTGCGCGTGCCGGCTCGGAGTGATGACGATAAATGAACGCGAGATCGCTCGCGACCAGGTTGGACGTGGCGGTGATGCAACCCGCACCTCCTCGGCGGAGCAGCGGCAGCATCAGCGGGTCAGCGCCCGCGAGCACAGAGAAACCTCGAAACCGCTCGACCATCGCCGTCATGTTTGCGAGATCGCCGCTCGAATCCTTGATGCCAAGAAAGGTCGTGGGATAGCGGGCACGCAGGCGTTCGATCACCGGGAAGGTGATCGGCACCGCCGAGAATCGCGGGATGTGGTACAGCACCACCTGCAGTCGGGAGTCGCCGATCCGCTCGGCAATCTTGGCGTATACTGCGAACAGTCCGTCGTCGGAGATGCCCTTGTAGTAAAAAGGAGGGAGCATCACGACACGCGTCACACCCACTGAAAGTGCGTGCTTGGTCAGCTCGACCGTCTCGGTCCAGGCGGCAACGCCGGTCCCCGGAAGCAAGCGCTCGGGTGGTATACCGCTCGCAACCGCCGCCTCCAGCAGCGCTTTACGCTCGCTGCCCGACAACGAATTCGCTTCACCGGTGGTGCCGAGCAGGGCAATACCGTCGCAGCCCTGTTTCAGGAGGTAACGGCAATGGGCGACAAAGGTCGCGTGATCCGGGGCCAGGTCCGCCGTGACCGGTGTTACCGACGCGCAGAACACCCCGGCGATTGGCAGATCAGTCATCGCACTTCACCCTTCAGTAAGCAGCGCGGTACATGGCCAGGATTTCGGTCTGGCTGATGTCGCGCGGATTGTTGTCAAGCAGACGGCGGATGGCGTGCGCCTCGCTGGCCATCGCCTCGAGGTCGGCCTCTGGAACACCGTGGTGCGACAGCCGCGTGTCGATGCCGAGCGCTGCGCACCAGCCGAGCGCTGCGCTGCGGATTGCTGTTTCGCTTTTGCCTGGGGCGAGGCCAAGCGCCTCTTGGATACTGGCGGTCTTCTGTGCGACCGCGGGCGCGTTGAAGGCCAATGTGTGCGGGAAGATCAGCGCGCAAGCGAGCCCGTGTGGGATGTGATGGCGTGTACCCAACGGATAAGCCACCGCATGCCCGGCCGTGGTATTCACCGGGCCGAGGCAGAACCCACCATAGAGCGAAGCAAGCGCGAGCCCCGCTCGCGCCTCGCGGTCGTCGCCGTTCCGCACTGCTCGTGACAGGAAGCGGCCGACCAGACGGATGCCCTCCTGTGCGTAAAGATCGATTAGCGTATGCGCTTTGCGGCTGGTGTAGGCTTCTGCGCAGTGCGCCAACGCGTCGACGCCTGTTGCGGCGGTAACTGCCGGCGGCACCGTCAGCGTCAGGTCGGGATCGACCACCGCCAGGTCAGCCAGCATGTGGCGGCTCTGGACCGCGAGCTTGTTCTGCGTCGCCGGGTCGGTAACCAGGGCACGCGTGCCGGCCTCGCTCCCAGTGCCCGATGTGGTGGGCACCTGCGCAAGCGTGACCTTGCGCCCATTCACTTTCTCCGCCCCCGCCACGTCGCGGATGGACTGGCCACTGCCGGGCAGGATGGCGGCAAGCTTCGCCAGGTCCATGGCGCTGCCGCCGCCGAAGCCGATCACCAGATCTGGCTTGATCTCGTTTGCGACCTCCAGCAGGGCATTGAGGTTGGGAATGTCCGGTTCGGGCCGAACGGTACCAAACACAACGGGTTTGCCGGGGAGGTCCAGCAGGCCGATACGGCTGGCGTTGAACGCGTCCGATACGACGAGCGACCGGGTGCAACCTTTAGCGCGGGCGAACGCTCCAACCTCCGCTGCCAAGCCGGGACCAAACTTGATTGCCGGCGGCCGCTCGATCGCGATCGGGGTGAGCAGGTCGGTCATGCCGCGTGCGCCCGGCTGACGGGTGCCGCGAGACGTTCCGCGTACTCGATCGCCTCTACCAGGCTCTGCTCGTTGGCAATCCCTTTTCCGGCAATGTCGAAGGCAGTGCCGTGGTCCACAGACGTGCGAATGATGGGCAGGCCGAGCGTGATGTTGACGCCGGAAAGGTCGTTCCATTTACCAGTCGATGGATCGACTTCGAAGCCCAACAGCTTGACCGGGATGTGCCCTTGATCGTGGTAGTTCGCAATGACGGCGTCGTATTGTCCGGCCCGAAGCTTCACGAAGACCGTGTCGCCGGGCACTGGTCCGACCACGTCGCGACCGGCAGCAACCGCCTCGGCGATCGCAGGCGCCGCCACGTCGATGTCGTGCCGGCCAAACAGCCCACCCTCGCCGGCATGGGGGTTCAGCGCGGCGACGGCAATGCGCGCACGGCGTTCGCCGAGCCGGAGCAGAGCGTCGTGGGTCAATCCGATCACACGCCGCAAGCGGTCGGCGGTCGCCCGCTTCGGCACGTCCTCCAGCGCGATATGCGTAGTGAGATGACTCACGCGCATGTTGCCGTGCGCCAGCATCATGCAGGAGCCTTTTACGCCCGTGAGTTCCGCCAGCATTTCGGTGTGGCCGGGATAGTGATACCCGGCCTTATTCAGCGCCTCCTTATTGAGCGGCGCGGTCACGATGCCCCCAACCCGTCCCGACAGCGCCAGCCGCACGCCACGCTCGACCGCCTGGAAGGCGAAGCGGCCGCCATCGGCCGAGAGCTTGCCGGGCAGGATCGGATCGCCTTCCGGCCCTGCCTGCATCGCGCACACCGACGGCCAGTTGGCGTCAGCTTCTGTCACTTCGGGGATGGCAATCTCCGACGCGAAACGCGCGCGAGCCTGTTCGAGAGCCGCGTTGCTGCCGATGACGAGCAGCGCCAGCTCTCCCGCCTCGATGCGCGGCAGCAGCCGGGCCGTCGCCTTGACGATGATCTCGGGACCGATCCCGGCCGGGTCGCCCATCGTGATCGCGAGGTGGCGGAACGCCATCAGCGTGTCCTTTCACTGGAAACTAGATCACCGCGCAGCAGGTCGCGCAGCAAATTGGGATGCCCGAAAGCGCCGGATTTCGACACAACAGTAACGCCGTCCCACGCGCCCCCGCGCAGCACCGATCGGGGCAGACCTGGCACGATACGGCCCTGCACCTCGAGACTGCGCGCCTCGAGCGACAGGCACAGGCCCCGCAGCGTCTCGCCGCCGGCAACCAGAAGCGTGCCCGGCGGCGCTAAGCCGTGAACCAGGTTATGCAACTCCGCGGCAATACGGCGTGCCGCCTCGTCGCGCGAAAGCCCGTGCGGCAGCTCGAGGCTGACGACGACGCGCCCTGTGGCACGGAGCCGACCCGCGATCACCGCAACTTCATCAGGTCCGCCGACCCGAAGCCGCACCCAATCCGAATCGCAAGCGGTGAGCTGCCGCGCGGTCACCTGCTGATCGGAGCCGAATAGGCCGAGCACCGGCAGGGCCAAGGGCGCCTCAGCGCGCCCCGAACTGCCCCCGGCGAGCGCCTGGGCGAGCCCGCCAGTTCCTATCCACAACAGAGGGCCGGCCGTCCTCCCCAGCGCCGCGATGCGGCTCAGCTCCTCATCGGTCTCGGCATCGAACACGCTGATGCCAGGCGGAAGCGGTGCGTCGAGCCGACCTGCCTGTGCGGTGGCGCCCTGCTTCCGCAGAGCCGCAACGATATAGCTCCCGATTGGCGACCATTGCCCCGCATGATCCCGCATGTGCTGGACGCCTCCACGGGTGATGCGTCCTTGATAGGGGAACGCCGGCGCGAGAATCCCACGTTCCCAGCGACCGACCCGCAGGCACGCGGCAGCCTCCGCAAGCGTCGCCCCGCGCATAAGGCTGTCGATCTTCTTGAAAGGAATGGCTGCGCCGTTGAGTTCGGGCGTCAGTCTGCTGATGACGCTCACGGCAGATGCCGCGTCCAGCTCCCGCGTGCCGCTGTCCAAGGCCGCATTTGGCGGCAGCACGGACGGGATGGCGCCGTGCCAGAACGCATGCACCGGCCCGGTGACGCCGACCAACTCAGCCGCCGTATCAAGCGCACCGGTCAGATCGTCAGCTAACAGGCGCAGCCCGGTCATGGCGAGCCCAACCGTCGCCATCCGACACCGATGGTGCCGGCCGAATTGCGCACCGCCCCGGTCAGTTCCTTCGCGACCTGCAAGACTTCCGGCTTGGCACGGGAGACGAACTCCTCGAGCGGCATACGGCCTGCATCTATCGTCAGGCTGATGCCGGCGACCGGGGCTCCGGTTGTGTCCAGAACCGGGGCGGCGACGGTGCGCAGCCCATAGGCGTTCTCCCCGTCGGACACGGCGTAGCCTTGGGCGCGCACCTCCCGTAGCCGATCGAGCAGGTCGTCGAGGTCGATCAGAGTGCGCTCGGAGAGCTTCACCCGCTCGGTGCTCTCCAGGATGGCGATCTGCCGCGCTTCGGACAGGAAGGCGAGCTGGACATGGCCGAGTGCCGCGCCGTAGGCCCGAATGCGACGGCCAGGGCGACGATCCATGTCGTGGCGGCCCAGATTGGCCTCCACCCGCTCCAGGTAAACGACATCCGGCCCATCCAGTGTGCCGAGAGATCCGGCGTCGGCGATGGTCGGCACGCGCTCGCGCAGCAGGGGCGCCGCGTGTGTCCGCAAGTCCTGCGACGAGAGGGCAAGGAACCCAAGTTCCAGGCATTTCAGGCTGAGCCGGTAGCGCTTGCTGCCCGGCACGGCGCGAAGATAGCCAAGCGAGACGAGGGTTTGGATCAGCCGGAACGCGGTGCCGCGGTCCAGTCCGGCCCGGCCCGCAACCTCGGTGATCGTGAGCTCGGGAAGGTCTGCGTCGAAGGCGCGCAGCACGGCGAACGCCTTCGCCGCCGACTGCACGAGGTTCTTCGCGTTCTCCGCCATCTCGGCGCGCTTTCCTTCCCCATTCGCGTCCCGTTGCTCGGAATGCGAACTCTTGTTCGGAATGGGAGCAGATAGGAGGGCGGCAGCGTGATGTCAAGGGCGTTTTTTGTGCCGGCGTCGCGACGATTCCACCCATCTCACCTGGCAGGCGGTTGGGGTAAAAGGCTGAGGGCCCGTCAGGCAGGGCGTTGCTGCTGGCGATTTGGCCGCTACCAGCACGGTAGCGAGCATCTGCGGTCCAACCCGGTGTGCCTTGGCTGGCGCGGTGGCAGGCCAGCCGGGTCGGCGTGTCGTCCGGGCACGGCGCACGGACCGCAGATTGCTGCCATCGAGGGCTCGCGCCAAGATGCCATCATGCGACTCAGCGCCGTGCGCCTGACGTAGGAGAAGCTGCATGTCAGCGGCTGTTTGAACCGCCGGATCATAGATGTCGTAGAATGGATGGCGTGCAGGGTAGCGATCTTTGCAGTGATGACGCGGATGCGGTTCGCCAATTGCTGGTCATTGGCGACCCCCGAACCTACGATCCGGCGAAATGGCCCGATTATCCTTTTGAGTTCGGCATCGGGCGGGAGCACATTAGCGCGCTGATTCGACTGGCCTGCGACGCAGCGTTGCACAACGCCGACACGGATTCGAGCACGGTTTCGGCACCCGTGCATGCCTGGCGCGCTCTGGGGCAGTTGCGGGCCGAAGAGGCGGTTGAACCACTGTTGTTTCTTCTGAATATGTTGGAAGAAGACGACGCGGTCGTAGAGCTTCCGGTCGTGTTCGGTATGATCGGGCCGGCTGCGATCCCACCTATTGCTGGTTTCCTCTCGGATCGATCGAACCCCACATCGGCAGTTGCCATGGCGATATCGGGGATCCGAGAAATCGTCATGCGGCACCCCGAGTGTCGGGGTGAATGCATCGGAACCCTGGCGCGCATGCTGGAACTGCATGCCGACACGACCCGGTCGACCAACGGCTTTGTCGTGTCGGCCTTGATCGATCTGCAAGCCGTCGAGGCGATCGACACGATGCGTGACGCGTTCCGCCACAACTCGGTCGATATCGTGATAGCCGGCGACCAAGAGGATGTGGAAATCGACCTGGGGTTACGGGACCGCCGTGCCACACCTGCACTCCGCTATGCGATTCTGCCAGCGGACTGGTCGCCACGGCCCAGTGCCGGCCAGATTGAACACGATATTTGTGCGTGGCCGCGACACGAGAAGACCGGCCGCAACGAACCGTGCCCGTGCGGTAGAGGCAAGAAATATAAGAAATGCTGCTTGCCATAGCCGAGTGTTCGACTAGACCCAGGGGAGGCTCAATCGGCGATGACGAAATCGACTAACGTTCGAAAGGACTGTGAAGAGGTCTTGAGGAGCGTCGGTAAGGTTGGAGGTCACGCCGCTTTGCCGACACCTGCCTGGCTGACGAGCGATCGATCATCGCGTCACACGCGGGAAAGGGCGATTATCGCTTTTTAACTGCCGACCACCCCAAGGCCTGCGCCGGGCGCCTTTGTGGTTTAGCCGCGCGCGATCGCCTCTTCCACGTCACGCAGCGAGTCTTTGCCGAAGTAAATCTCGTCACCGACAAAGAAGCTCGGTGAGCCGAATGTGCCGCGCTCCACCGATCGCTGGGTGTTCTCCGGCAGCGCGTTCTTGACCTCTGGCGTCTGGGACAACGCCATGATTCGGTCCGCATCGAGATCCGATTCGATCAGCGCGGCCCGCCAGACCTGAGGGTCGTCCATCTTCTTCGGATCCCGCCACATGTGCCGATACATCTCGTCGACATATCGCTCGAACACGCCAAGCCGGCCGGCGGCGACCGCGCCGCGCATCAAGGCCAGCGTGACGACCGGAAAGAACGGGTTCGGCCGATAGTCGCTGATGCCGTATCGCTGGATGAAGCGCCTGGTCTCGATCTGATGGTATTCGGGCTTGTTCCTGATCCCCGCAAACGCCTCGGCCGGCGAGCGGTTGTTGGTCAGCTTGAAAACGCCGCCGAGGAGGATGGGGACATAGGTGAAGCGTACGCCCGTGCGATGCTCGATCGCCGGGATGACGAGGTGGCTGAGATATGCATTGGGGCTGCCGAAGTCGAAGTGAAACTCTACTGTGCTCATGACCTCACCATTTCTCCCCGAATGGACGGATTTCCATTTCCGACGCCCAGGCATCGCGTGGCTGCTGATAAAGCTGCCAATAAGCCTCGGCCACCGATTCCGGGTGCATCAGCCGGTTCGGGCTGAGACTGGCGAGCGCCGCATCGCCTTCGCGCTCACGGATGCGTTCCCTGACCCAGGCAGTGTCGACGCCAGAATCGATGATGAGATGGGCGACATGGATGTTCTTCGGGCCTAATTCGCGTGCCGCAGCTTGCGCGACTGCGCGCAGACCGAACTTCGCCGCCGCGAAGGCAGCGAAGCCCACGCCGCCGCGCAGGCTGGCGGTCGCACCGGTGAAGAAGATCGCCCCCCGGCCGCGCGGCAGCATCAGCCGTGCGGCCTCGCGACCCGCGAGAAAGCCGGAGTAGCAGGCCATTTCCCACACTTTCCGGAATACTCTTTCGGTGGTGTCCAGCAACGGGAAGTTGACGTTGGCGCCGATGTTGAAGATGCAGACCTCAAGAGGTGCCTCGCCATCGGCTTCGCGCAGGAAAGCCGTGATGTCGTCTTCTTTCCTTGCATCCATCGATCTGCCACGCGCCCTGCCGCCCGCGGTTTCGATGTCCTGCAGCAGGGGGGACAACTTCTCCCCGTTGCGCCGTCCGGCATGAACAGTGAAGCCCTCCGCAGCAAACTTCTTAGCGATGGCGCCACCGATAAAATCTCCGGCGCCGATCACCGCGACGGTCATGTTCCCGCTAGGCATCGTTATCTCCTTATGCCTGAGCGCCCGGCGGCATTTCCCCGAGTAGAGGGGGCGGCACCAGGTCCGGGCATGACCGTGACCTCGCGCGGGTCCACCGGCTCACAGCATACCGAGCAGACCAGCATGGGGTCGAAACGGTGGCCACAAGTTAGATGCCGGTGCAGCAGCGGCCGTCCCTTGCCACTGGTCATGTGGGTGTCACCCCAGTGGACGATGCTCATCAAGACTGGATAGAGATCGAGGCCCTTCTGCGTGAGCCGATATTCGTAGCGGAGTTGGCGGTCCTGGTACGGGACCTTCTGCAGCACGCCAGCGTCGACGAGTTTCTTTAGCCGGTCGGCGAGAATGTGCCGAGTGATGCCGAGCCGCGCTTCAAAATCGTCGAAGCGACGGACACGCAGGAAGCAGTCCCGCAGGATGAGGAGCGTCCAGCGGTCGCCGATCACCGAAACGGTGCGGGCAATCGAGCAAGGCTCCTCGGCAAGTTCGTCCCAGCGCATCCGGTTTCCATCCGTACCGCGTACGGCCCTTGCGAGTTCTTTACCAGAACGTGCTCGCCGGAAGAACCTTCGTTTGAACTCAGCCTGCCGCCGACCTTGTCATGAAGGCTCGGAAGATGGCTTGCGCCTCGGGCGATTGCCGACACTGCTGCAAGATCTCGGTCTCCTGCTGCTTGCGCGCAATGACATCCGCCAGGTCACCACGCAGCAGGGCGCGGGTCTTGGCGAGCGCACCAAGAGGTTTGCCGGCAAGGGCCTTCGCGGCGCCCCGCGCGTGCGGCAACAGCTCCGTCGCCGGCAAGACGCGGTTGACCAGGCCAATCTCGCGCGCCTCCTCGGCCGAACAGAAGCCACCCAGGAGCATCAGCTCAGCGGCCCGGTGATAGCCCACGATGCGCGGCAGCAGCAGGCTTGATGCCATCTCCGGTACCAGGCCGAGATCGACGAACGGGAAGCGGAAGCGTGCAGCAGGCGACGCGTAGACCAGATCACAATGCAGCAGCATGGTCGCGCCGATCCCGACGGCCAGGCCGTTCACCGCCGCCACCACCGGCTTTTCCAACCGCACCAGCCTATCGCCGAAACCCGACGCGCCGGATGCCGCCGCGCCCTCGGAGGAGGATTGCTGGAAATCCGCGATGTCGTTGCCCGCGGTATAGCTGTCGCCGCGGCCGGTCAGCAGAACGGCACGAATCTCCCTCGATCCGGCGGCATCTTCCAGCGCCGCCGTCATCGCGGCGTACATATCCTGGTTCAGCGCATTCTTCTTTTCGGGCCGGTTCAGCGTAATGCTCAACACGCCATCTTCGACGACGACGCATACATGCTCGCTCATGCCACTTTCTCCTTCATGTGGCCGGCGCGGCCTGGGCGACCAGGACCCCCTCCCGGTGGAGGCCTTCGACGTCCGCGGCGGAATAGCCGAGTTCCGTCATGATCTCGATGTTGTGGGCGCCGAGATAGGGGGCCAGTCGCTGTATGCCCGCGGGGGTTTCGCTGAAGCGTGCGGCCGGCCGCGGCTGCCGGACGGGCCCCAGCAGGGGATCTTCCCGAACCTCGATAATTCCGTTCAACAGCACCTGCTCGTCGGACAGGACCTCGGTCCGGCTGAGCACCGGCCCGCACGGAACGCTTTCGGCCCACAGCCGGTCCAGGATTTCCGCGGACGGCCATTTTGCGATTTCGGCGGACATGATCTGGCGGCGTTCGACGTTGTTGCGTGCGCGCGCGGGCACGCTGGCGAAGCGCTCGTCCGCAATCAGGTCGGGGCGATCGACGGCACGACAGAAGCCTTGCCATTCGCCGGTGGAGACGGTGCCCGCGGTGATGTGCCGGTCCAGCGTCTTGAACACAAGGTCGAGTCCCATCTGACCGCGAGCGGGATCGGCCTCGTTGCCGACGAAGCTGAGGCTAGAGCTGGCTTCCGGCCACAAGAAGGCGACCATCGTGTCGAGCATCGCGAGGCGAACGTGCTGGCCCTTGCCGGTCCGTTCGCGGGCGAACAGTGCGGCGGTGATTGCCTGCGCGGCCGTCACCGCCGTCGTCATGTCCGGGATCGTCGTGCGCACCATGCGCGGCTGGCCGCTCGGCCGGTCGGCCTGGATCTCCGCGAGGCCGGAGACCGCCTGGATCACCGGGTCGTAGACGCGCTGTGCCGCATAGGGTCCCTTCTCGCCGAAGCCGCTGATCGATACAAAGACGACGTCGGGTTTGATCGCGCGGATCTCGGCCTCCCCCAACCCCATGCGCTCGATCGCGCCGGGACGGAAATTCTGCAGCAGCACATCGGCCGTCGCCGCCAGCTTACGCACGACCTCCAGGCCGGACGGAGTTTTGATGTCCACAGCGAGCGAACGCTTGCCGTGATTGTTGGACAGGAACGACGACGACATGCCACGGTGCAGTACGCCGAAATGACGCATCAGATCGCCGGCGGGCGGTTCGATCTTTATGACGTCGGCCCCCTGATCGGCGAGGATCATTGCCGCCATTGGGCCGGAGATCATACTCGTCAGGTCGAGCACGCGGGTACCATGTAGCGGGCCAGGCATTCAGACACACCTCTCAAGGCTGAAAGGCAATGCGCCCGCACACGCCCAGGCTGCCGGATCATTGCGGCGCTTGGCTTCGGCATAGGCGGGCCGGGCACCGACACGGTCACAGTAGGCGGAGACGGAGTGCGGCACCGCTATACCGGCAGAGGCTGCCCATTCGAGGCAGGTGGTCAGCAGCATGTCCGCGATCGACAGCCGCTCTCCGAACAGATAGGCCGAAAGCGCTTCGAATCTCGGCGCCAACGCCTCGATCTGTACCCGAAAGTACACGCGCGCCGATTCGACGGCATCCGGCGCCTCGCCGTAGATGTGCCTCAGGCCGACATGTCGCCGGATCAGATAAAGCGTGTGTCCATCGAGCTCGTTCATGATGAAGTAGCACCACTCATTCACCTTGGCGCGCTGCACGGCGTCCATCGGAATGAATAGGCTGTCTGGGATGGCGAAGGCTTCCGCCAGGTAGTGGATGATGGCGGCACTTTCTGTGAGCGTCAGATCGCCGTGCTGCAGCAACGGAATTTTGTGCCGCGGGTTGAGAGCCAGATACTCCGCGCTCATTGTTTCGCCGGTGCGCGACTGGATCCGATAAGACGTGTACGGAACGCCCAGCTCCGTCAGCATCCAGTGTGCGCGCAGCGCGCGCGAGGTGCCTATTCCCCACAGCGCGACTGGAGTCGTGGCGGGCGCAGTCCCCTGCAGCCCCCAGACCACCGCCCTTGGTCCGTCAGCTTGCGCCATTCATATCTCCCTAGAATTTTTCGCCGAACGGCCTGAGTTCGGTCTCGTTGGTCCAGGCGCTGTGATGCTGCATGTGAATCTGGTAGTATGTCTCGGCGATGGCAGCCGGCGATAGCAGTTCCTCCCGATCGATCGATTTGCCGGCGGCGGCGTAGCGGCGATGGATCGCCGGCATGTCGATGCCGCCATCGATGGTGATCGACGCGACGTGAATGCCGCGCGGCCCGAATTCGCGGGCCATGCTTTGTGCGATCGCGCGTACGCCGAACTTCGCCGCGGCAAAAGCGGCGAATTCCGCGCCGCCACGCATCGACGCGGTGGCCCCGGTGAACAGGACGGTCCCGCGGCCGGCGGGCAGCATGTGGCGGACGGCCTCGCGGCCAAAGACGAAGGCGCCAAAGCATCCGAGCCGCCAGACTTTCTCGAACGTGCCGCCGGAAATCTCCAGCATCGGTTTTCGGTGTTGCGCTCCCGCATTATAGATCGCGGCGTCGATCCGTCCGAACGTGTTCTGCGTCTCTTGCAACGCCGCCACGACCTGCTCTTCGTCGCGCAGATCGATGGGACGGCCAACCGCCGTACCGCCCTGGTCCTGAATCTTACGGCTGAGCGGTTCGAGGTTCTCGGCCGAACGGGCGAACATCACGACGGGGTGGCCGGCCGCGGCGAAGCGGGAGGAGATCGCGAAGCCAAGCCCTTCGCCAACGCCACCGACGACCACAGCGCCTTTTGCGGCTGGCGTGGGTACCATTCTTGCGGGCATGCTGCCTCTCCTCCGTCGGCGGCGTTTCGACGCCAGCCGCTCAGCGGGTTCCATTTTAGAACCCGATGAGGTTCGCCGAATGCTCCGCGCTCGTCAAGCGGGCACCCGAGGAACTCTTGCGGTCAGGCTGCCGGATGTGAAACAGCACCCAGACGGGACCCCACCTATAGGTCTACGGGTTTTGCGAAGCTTTGATATGGCTTATCAATTTCGGGTCTTTTCTGAATCGGGTGGGTAATTTTGAGCGGTCACAGCGGCGGAAGCACGCAGGAGAGGACCTTGAGGCGGAGGTATTCCTCGTCCTTCAGGCCATAGGCGCGTCGCTGGATATGGAATCAGTCGAACAGGATCGCCACCTGCGGCGCTTTATCGCGCGCCCTGCGTCCTCCCGCCGCTGTGACCGCTCAAAATTACCCACACGATTCACGGAAGACCCCTCAATTTCGTTTGGGCGCGACCCCGACAGATGGTCAGTAATCGCAATGATATCAGGGGCTCGTTGTCGGCGTTCGAGGCGCTGGGCGGCGTGCCGCGCGACGCATTGCGTTCTCCTCAGACGATCACGTTCATCCGGGCCTCCGCCGATGTCGTCAGGATCGGCGGAGGTTAACCCTCAAGCGAGCCGGGCTTCCCCGACCCGCACGCGCTGGGGTCGTCGCCCGGCGGGCAGATTGCTCTGCTCCAGGCCGCTCATCCGAGCTTTGCGGCGACCGCAGCAGAAGCGTTGCGAATCACATCGAGCACTTCGCGCGGTTGCGACAGCATCGGGACATGGCTGCTCTTCAGCTCGACGGTCGTGGCGCCCATGCGCTTCGAGAAGATCAGGACTGACCGCGCGGTCGTCGGTGGCCACGATGTACCAGCTCGGTTTTGAGCGCCAGGCGATACCGTCCAGCTTCTGGTCGAATAGGTCCACGTTCGGCGCAAAGTGGGTCGCATAGACGACGCCCTGCTCTTCGGCAGACAAATCGCCAGCGAAGCACGGGACGCCACTGCCCGGCTTCAACCAGACGCGGCCGTCGGCGACGTCGATGTTCTTGAAGACATCGGTCTTGGTGAACTTCTCCTGTTGGCTCTGCGACGTCTCAGTCTCGTCCGGGGCCACGGCCGCGATGTAGACCAGAGCAGCAACCCGGGGATCCATGCCGGCGTGCGTGATAACGGTACCGCCGTAGGAGTGGCCGACGAGGACAATCGGACCGCTGACTCGCCCGAATGTGCGGATGGTCGCGTCGACATCGCCTTTCAGCGTATCCAGGCCGTACTGCGCAGCCATCACGTCGTGACCCTCGGCCCGTAGCGTCGGGATCAGCTTCTGGAAACATGAACCATCGGCCCAGATGCCGTGGGCGAAGACGATACTGGCTTTGGTCTGAATTGCCACCTGTTTGTCCCTTCTCAAGTGCTTGGGTGCCACGGAACCGGGAGGTGAAGAGTGTGGCTATGCATATTCGATCGCGTGTGGCTGAATAGGCGGCGAATGTTCAGCTCTTTCGTGAATGGATGTCCGGAGTGGCGACGATACTGGAGAAGACCGCTGGACTTGTCGCCTTTGTGCGGACGGTTGACGCGGGGTCCTTTGCCAGCGCCGCCCGGTTGATCGGCGCCAGCCCGTCGGCAGTATCAAAAAGCGTGGCCCGCCTAGAGCAGCGTCTCGGCGTGCGCCTCCTGCAACGGTCGACGCGCACGCTCGGCCCAACCGCCGAAGGCGCCGCGTATTATGAACGCGTGGCCCCGCATCTGCGCGCTATCGAGGAAGCTGACGACATCGTCCAGGTTCCCGAGAACGTGCGGGGCTTGCTTCGGGTGACAGTGCCATCGACGTTCGGACGCCCGCTGATCGCCGCGTGGGCGGGTTCTTTCCTCGACCGCTATCCGGATATCAAGCTCGAGCTGAGCGTCACGGATCGCCGCGTGGACCTGATCCGCGAAAGCTTCGACATCGCAGTACGAATTGGCGAACTGCAAGACACCAGTTTGATCGGCCGTTCGCTGGGTGTCCTGCGCTATGTCTTGGCCGCATCGCCTAGGTATCTCGATCGTCGAGGCATGCCCAGGTCGATCGATGACCTCAAGCGACACGCCTGCCTTCGCTATTTGCGCGCTGGCCGGCCCTTCCCATTTACATTCGCCGACGGTACACGAATTGTCCCTGAGGGGCCCTTCGATACGGATGACGCTCAGTATCTGATTGAGGCTGCTCTGGAGGGGGCTGGCATCACGCGGTTCATGCGCCTGGCGATCCAGGATGATCTTGCAAATGGTCGCCTACGCATCTCTGTTACCAGAGATACCTATGGTCACGGAGCCCATTCACGTCCTGCACCCATTTGGACGCCAACTTCCGTTGCGTGTGCGCCTGTTCATCGATTTTCTGGTTGAAGCGGTCCCTCGTCTTTCTGATTGATGATGCAGGCACAACGGAGTGGAGGCTGGCCGCTATTGTACTTTCGGACTGCGGCGAAAGGGCCATCACCCCGACATGGGCGCAAGCCGGACGACTGCGGTCATCACGGGATGTCCGTTGTTCGGATGGCCGAAGTTCGACAAGCAGACCACGTCTGTTCACCCGAACAAGCTCGGGCTCATGCTTCCGCGGGAGATCGCCCGGATGCCGTCGGGCGAGCAGATCGTCTTGCGGCCCGGCATGATGCCCGTGCGGTGCCAGCGGGTGCAGTGGTTCGACGATCCGAATTTCACCGGGCCGGAAAGAACCGCCCTAGTCGTTCCGTCGCTTGAGATCGCTTTGGATGGCGGGCATCCGCCAAGGCGCGGGTTGCCATCTCGGTACGCCCCTGTGCCATGCGTGCCTTCCGCGCTTCGATATGAGCCACCGCTTATGCACCGGCCGCGTTGCGTCCCGCCTGCCGCTCGCGCTGTGCTTGGATGGCGAGACCATGGTTCTCTTGAGAACACTGCTGCGTACCTGCGACATGGCTTGCCCTCCCACAAGTAGCCGCGCACCGTGATGTTATCCCGCCTAGATTAGCCTCGCTACCCAAACGACGCAAACTTCCTAGGGGTTGATCCCCGCAATAGACGAAGTACGCTGGCCGCTCGTCGCGGCATGATGGTTTCCAACAAGGGAGGCGGCGATTTCGCCGCCTCCCCCGTAACCACGCGTCGCCGTGGTCGGCACAGGTGCGACCGCGGTGCAGGCGATCCCGGAAATCGCCCAGCAGGCCGCCCGCGCCGTGCCCCACTTCGGAGCGCGGGCGACCGAACCATGGGCTTCACGGGCTCGATGCCGACAAGACACATTGGCAGCGATCGAGGTCGCCAGGCGGCTGGCCGGACGGGCAGGGGAGGGGGCGCCGCGGACGCTCCAAGACCTATTTCTTTACGGTGCGGATGCGATCGCTCGTCTCTACTAACTCCGGAATCGTACTTGTCGCGACATCGAGTACGGTGCCATCCTGCTTTCCCAACTCGTCCAACTTTCCAAACGGTTTGAGACCGACACCGAGATCGTGTGCCTGTGTTCCCGGTAGATGGTACTCTAGCAGCAAAGCGACTAGTTCCGCCAGCACTGCGCCTCTTAGTAAGACATTGTCCCACTTCGACGCGGTCTGCACCAGGGCATCCTGGTCGGATGGTCTCCCGATCATGACTAAATGGCCGTAGTGCGGTAATCCTCCTCCACTCGCGCCATAGGGAGGCCCGAGCGGCCACTCAGCATCCACATCTGAGGCAAAATTACCCACCGGATCGCCGAATGTGACGATGCTGACGAAGTTCGTACCGATCCCGCGCCAATCGGTCAAAGGCAACCCGGTTGCTTCGAAACTGATGCCCCCAAGATCGGTTTGAGATGCAACGTATTCCGCCAGTATCCCGCCTAAGGAGTGGCCAGTCACAAAAAGATCGGCTGTAGAATAACCTTCGCACCTAGCTGCAGAAATAACTGAGTTCGCAAAAGTGAGCGCATCCGTCTCAAGCGGCGTGGGTGTTTTGTTAAGATAGGTGCGGATGTCGGAGATAATTTGGGTCACAACCTCGGCGGGCTTGAGTATGACGTCTTGGCCGCCGAAAGTCCCCGGATAGGCAATGATAATCTGGTTCCGAGCTGTTATCCACACCTGCGCGGTAAGGCCGTTGGAGTCGATCCCCGGCATCGGTGTGAAGGGGCGCATAGTTGCCGGCACTCCCCGGACGTATTCGGCGTTCGCGGCATTAAGGAATTGACTGACCGTGGGTGTTACGGCTCCGGCTGCAGATGGCATCATAGCCCATACAGACATCCCGACAATCAACGTGACGACAGGGTGCGCGATCCGTAATGCTCTCGGTAGCTTGTGGGGAATGGTGGCCGCCTCGTGCTCTCGCACATTGTACTTATCGGCAAGTATCATATTTGAGTGCTTCCATCTGCGGCTGGAGAGGAGGCGGGCCCGACCGACAGGGAACGTTCAGCCGGAATTCGGCGGCAAGTGGCCGCCACCACAACGGCTCAATGGTACATGCCGCCAGGGTCGCCCTCAAGCGCCGAGCTGCGCGCACCCGCAAGCGGCCTGGTTCCATCAGGTTTCGCGCCAGGGGAGGTTCGGGTCGCCGGCAGCGGGGCCGCGGATTGGCTTCTATATTGCCTGGCATCAGGCGCATCTCTCACGGTTCAACGTGTCTCTGACTTTCCACTGGACGCGGGCGAAGCTGGCGCGATCAGATGGATCAAGCCTGTTGTCGATCATCACGGCCCTGACGAGGTCCGGCGCGCGGATCGGCCCCCCGCCCGACGGAGCGCATCGAGCACACGGCGCGACAGCTCCCCGCGTTCGAACAGGAGAGCAGATTGGCGGATTCTCTTCGCCGGAAGCGTCTCTGGCACCATAGCAGGAGCAAACAGACCGATGGTCGCGTCCACATGAGCCAGATCGGCGCGAAACGGGAGTGTCCAAAGAATGGGGGGATCATGCCGCGTTGGCCGACCGCTCGTTCTGGTTGGCATGCGGTTGAAACCGGTGGCCCAACCCTGAGCCGAGCGTTCCATTGTAGACGGCGCAGCGAACCTGGAGCAGGAGATCGGCGCCTCTTCGTGACCAGCGCATCTGCTGCGACTTGTTCATTCGCCGATTGACCAGAAAGTTTGCGGCTCCCTCGGTGATCGAGGTTCCGACGCGCAAGTCGGCACGGTACCGTTTGGAGTAGTTGACCAGCCAATTACTCTGGCCTCTGAGATAGCCGTCGATGTCAAGCAACGCATGCCATAGCCTGTGTGACGGCGCTGTCCGCATGTTATGGTCGCGTTTCCCCTTGTAAGCATGCATGACCTTGCGGACCCGATCAATGCTACGCTTGGCATTCTTGGCCTTGCCGTGCCAAATCCGCCAGCGCAGTCGCTCGACCTCCTCGACGATCACGATCTTGGCCTGCAGCTTGCTGGCATCGTCGGTCGGCAAACCGCTTGCTATCTGCGTCGCGTGCTGGATCCGCATTGCGATGTGGAACCAATCAAGAATGGGCGGCGTCGTGATCCCGGCATCGACCAGGATAGATCGCAGGCCGGGACAGCCGTCGGTGAACGCGGTCACTTCAGTGCCGTCGGCGCGGCCGACGGATCGAAGGCTCTGCTGGATCAGCGCCGAGATGTCGGTGTCAGCCTTCGCGACCGCTCCGAACACCTGCCGACCTCCACGTGCATTTTCGACATTTCCGACACGGACCTCCTGGTGCCGTTCAGCCTCTTCGCGACTACGGATGAACGTTGAATCCACGCTGACGGTGATCGCTGCTGCTGCAGTTGTCGGTTGGTCTGCGGTCGCAGTGCTAAGCTGCTCGCCGATCCGCAGCGTATGGTGGCGCAATGTCTCAGGGCTCCTGCCGGCATCAATGGGCAACAGGTGTTGCAGGACGTCAGCGGCGACGCGATAGCTCATCAGGGCGGAAAGGTGAGCCTGCAGTAGGTCCAGCTCGGGTGTTGATCGGCATCGCGATGGCCAACAAACGCCCAGTTCGGTGCGATTGCAGGCAATGCACAGAAACCGGGGAAGCCGCACCGTCACTTCCCCGAACAACGTCGCGACGCAGTGCTCCCGCCAATCCTTCAGGTGGCATCTTCCGCTGCAGAACCGGCAACATGGCCGTAGCTGCCCATGGCTGTCGACCTGCCTGGAGACGACCGCTCGTTGAACACTCTCCAAAAGCTGCTTCGCTTCGGGCAAGGTCAGACCCAGGTTCGCGACATCGCCAAGATCTTCCGGCCGACAGATTTCTACCAAATCGGTGCTCGGGCAGCGCGCGTCATCCCCGGTCGCAATCAACCGCAACACCCATCGCATCCGCGTTCCCCCAGTCGACTACCGACCGGACGATCGTACCCCCATGTCGTCATCCCCCCATTCTCTGGACACTCCCATGGCCGACCGAGTTGCTGTGCCGACCTATATGTCTCACCAAAGCCGGGGATGCGGTGAATGGTGTCCTTCACTTGCTGTGCCGTAATCAGCCGTGTGCATTCGAACTGTCGTGGCGTGTCTTTGTGGCGAGGACACCAGAGGAAATCCTTGTGGTCGAAGCGTACCCGTGGGTCGTTCCAGCAGCTATTACAGGTGTGGTAGTTCACCACGCGATAGGGTGTAGCGAACTCGTTGGTCGGGTGCGTGAACCCACTGATCATCACGACAGGTATGCCTGCTGCCCAAGCCAACCACGCGAGGCCGCTCGACAGACCGACAAAGAAGTCGGCGTGCACCAGCCAGCGCGCGCGCTCTGGTAACGGACGGTTACCGGTCTCATCCTGCACACCGTTCGGCAAATGGTTCCATATCAACCCATGGCCGTTCGCCGCACTGCGGTCGATGCAGACGACGCGGTACCCAGCTTCCTTCAAGAACTGGATCACGTCGCGCCAGCCGTGCGGGTTGTTCCAATATTTCGCCTGTGTCGTGCTCTGCACCGCGATGCAGACATAGGGCTCCGCCACCGGCCGGCCGCCTGGTTCCGGAACGATGCGTGGCGGTTCCTCGGCTGGATCGACGCCGAGAATGTAGCCAGCTGTCCGGTGCAGCCCGACGAGTCGAAAGTCACAGGGCTGGTGGGTCCGCGCCTCATCGTCGAAGAACAGGCCGAGATTGTAAGTGGCGTAGTACTTCCGCGGATCGACCTGCTCACGGGTGAGGAACGTGATCTCCGGATAGGCATCGCGGAACAGTGGGATGAGCCAATCCGCCAGTGTCACGCTGAGACGGCAGCCATGTGCATGCTGAAACTTTACCGCATACGGGAACCAACCGAGACTGTCGCCAAGCGTACCCACGGGGAGCTGAATCAACACCTCCCTGTTGCGGCAGTCGTAGTCGTGCGCCAACACCACGCGATCGCTGGCCATCACTTGGATGCGGGCGCGCAGGTGGTACTGCTTGGCACTGGCGACTCGTCCCGACTGCAGCGTGGTTTCGTAGAGGATGTTACCTGTATCCAGATCTGAGAGCCGGATCCGCCACGGCCCGCCGCCGTCCGGCAGGGCCACGCGGACGCCGGCGTTGAAATCGAAGCGCAGCCCGTCCGGTCCGACCTGCGTTGGCAGCGCCGCCGGGGGCGGGAAGCTCTGCTTTGCCGCCCCCGGGTCCGCCGCGGCGGCACTGCCGGCCGCGGGCGTGACCAGGGAGAGACTGGTCGGGGCCGGCGTGGACCGCACCGTGGAGGCCGGCGGTGGGCTCGGATTCAACATCTCAGACGAACTTCGCGAAGGTGCCGCCGTGTCCGTCGTTGGACAGGGCGAAGTTGCTGGTGACGTAGCCGCCGAGCAACGTCAGAGCCGCGCTGTGGCCTCCGTCGACAACGCTCAGCGTACCACTGGTATGGCTGGCAGCCTCGGTGAACGAGCGCGTCTCGCTGGAGGTGAAAGCAAAGCCGCCGAGGTCGATCTCGTCGCCCGTGAGAAAGCCGCTGATCGTCGCCTGGAAGGAGCTGACGTTGTAGAGCGCGAGGTCGCCGCCAGAGCCAGCGAAGATCATCGACTGGCCCGCGGCCACGGTGCCCGAGAGGTTCGCCGTGCCGCCCGAGATGGTCAGCCCGCCCTGCACCAGACCGCCTGAGTAGACGGTCAGGGTTGCCCCGCTGATCAGCGTGCCGCCGCTGACCGTGCCGGCCGACGAGATGAAGGCAAGGCCGCCGCTATCGATGACGGTGTTGCGATCGATTCCACCGCCGGAGACAAGGATCTCGCCGCCGTTGACGAGGACGGAGCCGCTGACAAGGCCGCCGCTCTCCACCTCGACCACACCGCCGGTGGCGACGGTTGGCGTGCCACGCACGATCCCGCCGCTCCACACCACGAGTTTCCCGCCAGACAGGACGGACGTGTCGCCGGTCGCCACGCCACCTGAGGACACCTCGAGAAGCCCGCCGCTGGAGACCACGGTTCCGTCCTCGACCCCGCCGGAGAGAACGACCTGCTGGCCGCCGGAGGAGACTGTCATGCCGATCGCGTTGCCGTAGTCCCACTCGATGCCGCCGCTCAGGATCGTGCCGCTGTCAGCGTTGCCGGCCGAGAAGACGATCTGTTGGCCACCACTGGAGATCGCAGCCCCCACGGCCGTGCCGCCCGAGAGCGCGCACTGCTCGCCGCCGGCGAAGATCGTGTCGGTGTAGGTGAAGGCGCCCGAGGAGACGAATTGCACGCCGCGGATCTGATCAAGCTCCGCATACTGTCCGACGGATACGTTCTGCCGGCCTTGCGGGTCGATAGTGGTTCCGATCGCGATCCCCCCCACCACTTGCAGGCCGCCCGAGAGGACCGTCGCGTCCTTGGCGGTGCCGCTCAACAGCACATACTGGCTGCAGCCGCTCGAAATCACCGCCGCGGAGTCGACGCCACCGGCGAAGATCTGCTCGTCCCCGAGAGAGCAGATCTGGGTTGCGGACGCGAATCCTCCGCTCATCACGTAGAACATGCCGTCGCCAACGACACTGCCGTCCGCAGTGCCTGAATCGAACACACCTCCGCCCGAGGAAACCTGCGTCGCGGAGGCGAGGCCGCCGGGCTCAATGAGCTGATTTCCGCCATTTTGAACCGAGGCTTCATAGGCGAGGCCGCCGCTGAACACCTGCTGCTGGCCGCCGTTCGCCAGCACGGTGTAGTCGGCCGT
>Ga0335074_10002236_pt1 | contig 26356 bp, 17 predicted proteins | sample Lox_Sample_23_FD_206715 | JGI IMG/M metagenome (GOLD analysis project Ga0335074, IMG submission 206715) | Soil microbial communities from Loxahatchee National Wildlife Refuge, Florida, United States - Lox_Sample_2.3 | ecosystem: Environmental > Terrestrial > Soil > Wetlands | place: USA...
GCAGCCATCAGCTCATGGGCGGACGTGTTCGCAGACCATCCCGTCCGCACCTCGGAACGGCGGGATCCTCTGGCGCGTGCCGTCGGGCAGATCGCGCCCGATCTAGGCAGCCCGCACATCGCCTTCGCCTGCCTGTGGGGCAAGGCCCCGGAACTTGCCTGGTCCCACACACCGTGGAATCTGCGAATGGCTCTGCGGACCATGACCCAGGTGACTGACGTGGGCCTGCGGCTGCCTCCTGCCGTGCTCGCTGCGCTCGGGCTCGCGAGCATCCGCTACCGAGGCGGCCGCCTCACGCGCAACTGGAACGCTTCGCGCCTCACCTGGGCCTACATTGATCACGCTCTTCTCCACGGCATGGCGACGGAGGCAGCACGCAGCTGCGATGCCGCGCTCGTCATGCAGGATCTCGCGGCACTCCCGATACCGTATTACTCCTATCAGGACACCAGTTACGAGGCGTCGATGGCGGCGACCACTGGACTCAAGACCTACGCGGCCATGAGACGAGTTTCGGCCGCGACGCTAGAACGCCAGAGCGAGAGACAGCGCGGGACCTGGGAACAGGCGGCCGGAGTCATTGCGGAGAGTCATTGGTTTGCACGCTGCCTCATCGAGCAAGCTGGCCTGCCTGTTGCTAAGATCCACGTGGTCCCTCCCGGCATCACCTCGGGACGGCGGTCGCAGTATGCACTTGGCGAGCTGCCCGGCGAGCGTCGCTCGCCTCGCCGCCGCCTCTTGTTTGTCGGCAGGGTCCCCCGCCCTTACGATTTCCACCGCAAGGGCGGGGACCTCGCCGTGGCCGCGCTCGCGATGCTGCGCCAGGAGCATGATCCGCAGGTTACCCTGACGATTGCGGGGCCAAGCTACTGGCCTCTGCCTGGCAATATTCCAGATGGCGTTGAATTCCTCGGGCCGTTGGGGTCCGGGAAGATCGCTGCGCTGTACGACAACCACGACTTGCTCGTCATGCCGTCACGGCTAGAGCCTTTTGGCGTCGTTTTCGTTGAGGCCCTGGCTCGGGGAATGCCATGCGTGGCACGGGATGCGTTCGCGATGCCGGAGATCATAACTCCGGGTATTTCCGGTGCACTGGTAACAAGTGACAGCCCGCATGAGCTAGCAGCATCGATTGCCGCGGCGCTCACCGATGACGCTCTTTATGAGTCGTGCCGACGGCGTGCGCCAGACATTGCCGCCTACTTTTCCTGGGAACGGGCAGCGGAAGGGATAATCCAGGCGATCAGCGGCGGCCCGAGAGAGTCATCAGCATCCAGCCGGCCGGCTGCTGCTGGTGCGCCAAGCTCCACGTCCGACTGACTGGCCGCTTCGAGTCTTAGCGCGCGGAATGTATCACCGCTCGCTCGCAGCGTTCCCACTATGTGTGGGAGTAGCTAGTTGATGCTGAGCGAGGCAGAGCCTCTCAGCAGGCTGGCGATCCTGAGGCGGAGGCTGCGCGGACTGAGTCTGGTGCACGGCCTGAGCCAGCGCCTTGGCTGGGGGCTTGCTGACCAGGCGGTGTCTAGCCTGACAAATTATGTCGTGGTCGCATATATAGCGCACGTCCTCGGCGCAGTGCCGTTCGGCGCTTTCAGCCTGGCGTACGTGACGTATTCGTTCATCCTCAACGCATCACGCGGTCTTGCTACGGATCCGTTCCTGGTCCGGTTCAGCGGCGCCAGCCTTCAAGTCTGGCGCCGGGCTGTGCCAACCTGCACGGGCTGTGCTATCGCCGTGGGTGCCGTCGGGGGCGCCGGTATGCTGGTCGCTGCTCTGCTGCTGGGCGGGACGGCTGGAGCCGCGTTCCTGGCTATGGGGCTGACGATGCCTGGGCTCATGCTTCAGGACAGCTGGCGCAACGCTTTCTTCGCTCTGGGCCGCGGAAACCAAGCCTTTGCTAACGACGCCATCTGGGCTCTAGCGATGGTTCCTATTCTCGTCGCCTTCCGGCTCCACGGCTACAACACGGTCTTCTGGGTCGTTCTTGCATGGGGCATGGCGGGCAATGTCGCTGCCGCAGTGGGCCCGCTCCAGGCGCGGGTCTGGCCAAATCTTGCAGCTTTTAACTCCTGGATTTCAGAGCATCGCGACCTAGCCCCCCGCTACCTCGTCGAAGAAACCTCCGGCAGCGCGGCCAGCCAGCTGCGCAGCTACGGGCTGGGAGCGCTCGCTGGCCTCGTGGCAGTGGGATACCTGCAGGCTGCCGGCACCCTGATGGGCCCTTTCCTTGTCATCCTGATGGGTGTATCGCTCGTGACTGTTCCCGAGGCCGCGAGAGTGTTGCGTCATTCGCCGCGCCATCTCTTGCGCTTCTGCGCGACTCTCGGCGGCGTGCTGACCGCTGGAGCGCTCGCATGGGCGGCAATCCTGCTGGTGACGATGCCGCGCGGAATCGGTCAGCTCGCTCTTGGCTCGCTGTGGCGGCCTACGTATCCGCTCGTGCTGCCGATGGCCTTGAGCGTTGTCGGCGGCTGCATTAGTGCCGGGGCAACGGCCGGCCTGCGAGCTCTTGGCGTTGCCAAACGCAGTCTGCGGGCAGAGCTTTTCGCCTCGGGCACGCTTGTCGTCTGCTCGCTGCTCGGGGCTTACCTTGGCGGAGTTCGTGGCGCCATCTGGGGCGGAGTGTTTTCCTCGAACCTCGCCGCGATTGTATGGTGGCGACAGCTCACGATCGCCGCCCGCGACAGGAACATCACCGCTGTCGGCCAGCACAGGAGCCGACGGGGAAAGCCGGCCGAGTCAAGGCAGGCTGGCGAGCCCGAGGCTACCCTCGTTCGGCACAGCCCGGTCGAGTAACGGGGCCATCCCTGGGACGTCGCCGCGATCGGGAAGGTCGCTAGCCGATGGCATGAACGGCATCCGCGAGGCGCGAGATTCCCCGGTCCAGCTCCGCATCAGTCGCAGTCAAAGGCGGCAGCAACTTGATGACCTCCCCGCCTGGGCCCGCAGTCTCGACAAGCAAGCCGCGCTCGAAGGCCGCCAGGCTCACCTTGCCGGCCCGCTCGCCATCATCGAAGACCAGTCCGTGCACCATCCCGCGACCGCGTGATCGCAAAGAGGTGCCAGGCACGGAGCGAGCGAGCGCACTGAGCTGGGCGGCGATCCGGTGGCCGTTGGCCACGGCGGTCTCTTCGAGCGCCTTGTCTCGCCAGTAGACATCAAGCGCGGCCTTGCCCGTGACGAATGCGGGGTTGACGCCGCGGAAGGTGCCGTTGTGCTCGCCGGGCTTCCAGATATCCAAGTCTGCACGGATCAGCGTGAGCGCGAGCGGGAGACCGAAACCGCTGAGGGACTTGGACAGGCAAACGATGTCTGGCTTGATGCCGGCAGGTTCGAAGCTGAAGAATGGCCCAGTGCGCCCGCAGCCCATCTGCACGTCATCGACAATGAAGATGATTTCGTGCCGCCGGCAGAATTCAGCCAGCTCTGATAGCCACTCGAGGGGCGCCACGTTGATCCCGCCCTCACCCTGGACGGTTTCTACGATCATCGCCGCCACTTCGTCCAGTCGAGTCTCCGAGTCCTGAAGCAAGCGCTCGATTCCTGGCGCGCCAGGATCACTGCCCTCGACGGCGCAGCCATAGGGGACGTGGGCCGCATGCTGCAGAGGCACTCCGGCGCCGCGACGATGGAAGATGCTTCCGCTCACCGCCAGCGCGCCGAGGGTCATTCCGTGGAAGGCGCCGCTGAAGCTGACAACCTCGGTCCGGCCGGTGACCTTGCGGGCAAGCTTCAGTGCGGCCTCTACAGCCGTGGCGCCGGCGGGACCAGGGAACTGCACTCGGTAGTTCAACTGCCGTGGCTGCAAGATAATCTCGTCGAACGCGCTCAAGAACTCGCGCTTAGCGACGGTCTCCATGTCCAGGGAATGGATCACCCGGTCGCTCGAGAGGTAGTCGAGCAGCGCGCCCTTGATCGCCGGATTGTTGTGGCCGTAGTTCAGGGCGCTTGCGCCAGTGAAGAAGTCCAGATAGGCGCGGCCATCCTGGTCGAAGAGCCAGCTTCCTGCTGCCCGGTCAAATGCTGTCGGCCAGGTCCGGCAGTAAGAGCGTACTGCAGATTCGCGGTCCTCGATTATTCCCATGGTGCCCATTCCATGACTAGCTCGGCTCGGTCAGACAGTCTCAGAGACTCGGTTAGGCCTGCTGGCCTGCGAGTGTGTGGCTCGCTCGTTCGCTCGGTGCGCGACTGACCGGGCGAGCCGCCCGGCCAGGTTGTGTGTGCCGGCGATGAAGCGCATCGAAGGGCCAAGCCCGAATGCCGCGAGTGCGCCCGCGAAGTACAAGCCAGGAACTGTCGATTGCCCGGCCAGTGTGAGCACCGGATACCCGGCACGGGTGACCACCTGTGCTTGAAGTACCTGCGGCAGGTAGCTAAGGCGGGCGACGTCGTAGCGATAGCCGGTCCCCGCTATGACGTGATCGACCACGAGGCTATCCGGCCCGGGACCATCGAGTTCCAGCCGCAGTTCGCTGCCGACCACCCGTGCGCTCAGCACCTTAGTCGCGCCTAGTATTTCGACCACGCCGTCGACGCGGTCCTTCAGCCACCAGGCCCCGAGTGGCCCTAGTACCGTCCGGGCTCTGTCGAGCCGCACACCGTGTGGCAGGAGCCGGAAGGCTGCCGGGCTGTTCCAGAACGGGCACTTCCAGCCCTCGCAGAGTTTGTTGTTTCGCAGTCGTCGCACCGGCGTAAGCGGCAGCGCCCGTGAACCCCAGACAGGAGGATGCGGTGATCGGACCACCAGTTGTACTACGCTCCCGGCCTCGTGGAGCAGGGCAGCGGTCTCTAGTGCCGATGACCCCGCGCCGAGGACAGCTACGCGACGCCCGCGGAAGCCTTCGAACCCGTGGTGATCCGAGGTGTGAGACACGTGCTCTGGTGGCAATCCGGAGAGCTCGGTGGGCACGTAGAGATGCGGCAGAACTCCCGTCGCGACAACCACGTTCCGGGCCTCGACGGGCTCGGCACCGGCGAACGCGACGTGAAACAGACCGTTTACCGGCGTGACGTTGGTGACAGTCGCGTCCGTGATGTCGGGTACCAGCTGCTCAATGTACCAATCGGAGTAGTCCAGGAATTGCTCAATCGGCAGCGGCGTGCCCCGCTCGACGCCATTTATTTGCTCTGCTCGGCAGTAAGCGTCTAGATCGTAGCCGGTTAGCGGCGAGGACATGTCCGACCCGTAGGGCTCTGACTTCAGATACATGCCGGTCGGCATGTGGGCACGCCAGGTTTCCATCGGTCGACCGACGATAAGATGGTCAATCCCTCGGGCGCGAAGGTGCGTCGAGATGGACAGACCATAGGGACCGGCACCAATAATGAGCGCTTCGGTCGCTCGCACGGACCCTCCACTTCCGCTACGGACAACGTGTACAAGCCGGCTTCAACCGGGCTCGCGCCGGGCCTCCCTACCGCCTCGGCAGCAATAAGAGCGAACTGCACTGCACTTGATACGTGTGGCCGGTTGCTGAGCTCCGACGGGAGGACCTGAGAGCCAGGGCATGATGCTGGCGCTTGAGCGGCCTGGCTGTCGGCCTACGGACCTGTCCTTCGGCGAAACACCTTGTATCTGAGTTTCTCAGTGCTAGCTCATATAACTATGGTCTTCGCGGGTCGCCGACAGCGCGCGGCTGTTATGACCATGCCTGCGGTCGGGATGCCGGAGATGCTCGTAGGTAACAAGAGAGGCTGGGTCGGGCGAATTGGCTGATGTCGGGTCCGGTGAGAAGTTATGACAAGCGTCCGGGAATGCCTTCTCGGCCCGAGCTACTCCTACCACCGCAATCTCATCAAAGAGTCGAAGAGCTGGCCGGCCAGCCGGGTCCTTGAGTATCACGAGACACGGTTGCGGCGCTTGATCGACAGATACGGCGCTGACATCACGGACAAAGATCATTACCGTAGCGACCTGCGCCGGTATACGCGCTGGGACGTTCCGCTGCTGACGCACACCGTACGAACGGGCGGAACCTCAGGCCAGCCCCTCCGGTTCAAGGCTGACACGTTCGCGCGTCGCCAGAAGGAGCGCGCTTATCTGTTCGATATCTGGTCCCAGGTGGGATACGCGCCCTACGACCTGAGAGTGCGTTACGCTGGAGACGTACACGAGGAAATGCTTCGCTATAACCGTCTGGAGAACGTCTGGGTCATCTCACCAGGCGCGACAGTAGATGATCAGCTTGGCTCACTACAAGGATGGCTGCGCAACTTGCCGCCGTTCTTCCTGCATGTCTATCCGAGTTCGCTGTTCACGTTCATCGATCTGGTGGGTGAGGACCTCTTCCGGAGTCTGCCTGTCCGGGGTGTCCTTGCTGCGTCTGAGATGTTCCCGGCAAGTGAGCAACTGAGGTTTGAGCAGGAGTTCGGTATCAGGGTCGCGCACTGGTACGGTCACAGCGAGTACGCGACCCTGGCATACTGCTGCCGAGAATGCCGCGGCTTCCATTTCTATCCTACCTATGGCCACGTGGAATTTGTTGCATCCGAGGTGGAGGGATGTAAGCGCGTTCTAGCGTCTTCGTTCAACCGGATTGGCACTCAGTTCGTCAGGTACGAAACCGGAGATCTAGCCGTTGACACCGCCGGCAGCTGTGCCGCCGACAACTTCTTGCGTGCCAGCGCCATCGTCGGGCGATCCCAGGAGACCTTCATCGATGTCTCCGGCCGACAGCGCTCGCTTTTTGGTTATGCCTTCGGCGATCTCGATCACGACGCCTTCTACGATCAGCTACGAGACATTCAATTCGTTCAGGACAAAGCCGGGTCTTTGATACTGAGAATCGTCGCCGATCCGGCGGCCGATAGAAACCAGATAGAGCGGACCTTCGAACGGCATATTCCGGTCGCGAAGCTCGAATTCGAGTATGTCTCGACTATCGAGCGGGGCCCCAGCGGCAAGCGCAAGTACTTTGTGGACCTCCTGTACGCCGATAAGGAGGCGCAGTCCTAGCCGGAATGCGCGCGAACGGGACCTGGTCTCGTGTGAACGAAGCTCTTTTACCCGGTGTTCAGTGCCGGGGATAGCAGGCGTCGGTGGACCTTGCCAGTCGCCGCTTCCAGCGCCGCGAACAGGGTGGTGCTGCCGCGCTGCACGCATGCCTGCGCTTCCACCCGATCACCGTTGGTTTGCTCGCCCCGGTCCGCGCCACGATCTCATTTGTGCCTGCACCTCACGATCACGCGGCGGCACATCCACGCTCACAGTCGGCGGCATAAACTCCGATCCTGGATTGACCAACCCAGGCCAAGCTACTTCGCTCACATGACGCTAGATCGTCGGGAGATCTCCGGCTGCCCAGCGGTGCCCGCCATCCCTTTCGCTGGACGTGACTACGGAACCGTTGCCCCCGGTGGCGCGCAGTGGTATCTCCTCGACTTCGTCGTCGCGGCCAGCCTGCTCACGGGGGATCACTCCCAGGCTCTCGTCGGTGCGGTCGACGGCCACGAGTACGGCAGATGCCAGATGGGTTCCGGAGAGGCGGATCATTTCGCCAACTGCGCTGATCCTTGTCCACGTTGGCCGCCCCGTTGTAATGACAACCACGGCATCAGCCGCCCACGTACTGAGGTGCTCGCTGCCCAGCGCCGGGTCTAGGGTCACCAGACTCAGGATGATATCGGCCCCTGCGCACGCCTTGGCGACCGCCGCTCCGAAGGGAGAGTGCCGATCGCGGGTTGCGGCCCGGCCAAGCGGCCCAGCGGGCGTTATGTCATCCGGCGCAGGCACCGCCGTTACGATCCGGGTGCCTTCCCACTCGACCGTAGCGACTCCGGGGCCAGCTTGGAGCTGGCTCGCCGCCGGAGCACCGGCCGCGAGGTCGGCGACGATCACATGGCGGCCCCGCAGGGCGCACGAGCGAGCCAACGACACCAGCGGCAGCGCAGCGGCTTGCGGATCATCTACCGCGACGACAGCCAGGGTGACCAAGCCACCGTCTCGTTCCGACAGCACTCGACCGAGGTGTGCCGCAATATGTTCGATGTCGGCGTGCCGGGCGGCCCGCCCGCGCCAGAATGCGCCCGCCCACGGTCGCCGGCCACGCCGTAGTGGCCCAGTGCTGATGCGCACAGGAGCGCCAAGCGCGGCTGCGATGTCATCGCGCCGACGTGGCCGGTCTGACATGATCGCCTGGACCATGACGAGAGCCGTGCCGAGCCCGAGTCCCGCGATCAGCCCTGCCAGCGGGAACTCAAGAACGCGCTTAAAGCGCGAGCGCGAGAGCGGAGCGGCCGGGTAGAGCGCCCGGCTGCCCTTGATGGCCGCCGTGGTGGCCGGCTTTACGGTCGCCAAGTTGGTACTCATGGTTTGCTGAAGGCTGGTCAGCGACGAGCTCGCGGCGTGTAGTTCAGCCTGCAGGCCATTGACTCGCGACGTCCGTGCGGGCGAGGCCGATTGTGTCAGTGCCTCAGCAATCTCTGCGTTGATCGACTTGACCCGCTGCTTGGCCTGGATAACCTGCAGGGCGAGTGCTGCGGATACCTGCTGCTGCTCTTGCGTCAGCAGAGCTGCGCGGAATCGGAGCAACTGCGTTGCCACAGCATTTGCCCCGGTCATCGCCTGCTGCTCCGAAGCAGCGTTGAATGTGACGAGCAGCACCCGCTGGCTCTCTACCGTCACCTCGTACTTGGAAAGGAAGCTATTGACGTTCCCGCTCAGGCCCAGCTCGTGCATGGCCGCGACAGCTACGGTCCGGGTCTGCGCGAAGGCCTGATCGTCGCCTGCCGATGACAGGCCGTTTTCATACGGGCCATCGGTCAGCAGAACCGACGTCGAAGCCTGGTAGGGAGCCGGGAACTTTTCATACAGAGCGCCGCCCAGAACGAGTCCGACAACCGCCATGATGAAGCAGAACATTGCACAGCGGCGGATCGCTGCCTTCAGGGTTGCGGCGCTGATCAGGCCATTGGAAGGATCCGCACGCAAATCGCCGGCTGCGGGAAAGTCGTCATAAGTCGCTGGCGTCGTGGTTTGATTCGGAGTTCCGGTGAGGAAGCGCCTTACCGGCAGGTCGCCGTTGCTCACCGTCTGGTCTCCGTCTGTACAGTGACCACGCGCCTCGGTAGCCTCCCATCCGCCGGGCGACCGACCTGCGGCATGCGGCCGGTCGTCTGGTCAGCAGGGTCCGGATCCGCGACGAGTATCCAGGCGATCTCGCGACCGTCTACTGCGGCACTTGTGGCAACTCGCGCCAGCTGTTCGCCTGTCGTGGCGCCCGCAGACACGGCGAGGATCGTTGTCGATGCTCGAAGCGTGCCTGCGACCCGGGGATTCTCGCTATTAAGGACGCCAATCACCACAGTCAGCGCTGCCTGAGTCGGCTGGCTGAGGTCGTCGTGCTCGCCCACGCTCACAAGGAGGTTGCCCGAGCGCACCGGCGGTGCCGCGGCGCACGCCGCGTACAACGTGGCCGTCGCGTGCTCGGCCTGCTGTGAGCTGACAATGAGGGAAGTGGACACGCCGAGGGATGCGGCGAAGGCAGCGAGCTGCGGCCCGATGGCCAAGGCTCGCGGGTCGCAGGACAGCGAGAGCACGCTCAGCGACGCGACACCGCGAGCCGCAGACCCGGTCCCTCCGGCAGAGCTAGCCGGAGTCGGATTCAGCAGGCCGAGTTGATGCAGTGCCTTGCGAAGGTGCCACGCACCGATGGGCGTCGGTTCGTAGTACTCCAAAAGCTTCGCCCAGCTCGCGGCGTCGCGAGGATGCTCCGCGGATAGCGAAGCCAGTACCGGAACTCCGATCGAGTCGGCGATCCGGTCGCGCTCACGCAAGCGTCGGTCACCACGGCCGACAGCGATCGCGATGATCGCGCCCACCAGGAGGCCTACTAGCAAGCCCGCTCCTCCGGTCTGCACCGCGCGTACATAGAAGGGCGTTCCCGTTGCGGCCGTCGCCTTCCCCAGGATCCTGGCCTGAACCTTGCCAAGCGGGCTCGCGGTGGAGTCGAGATACGCCAGGTAACTGTTGGTGACAGCGTTCGCGACGGCCTCTGCCTGGCTTGCCGTCCGGCCCAGCCCGCTGATCGAGATGACATTGGATGTCAAGGCCGAGACCTGAACCCGATCGCGCAAAGTCGCCAGCGACATGGGGGTGCCGACACTCGGCAGGGCCCCGGCAAGTACAGGATCGCTATGAGCGATGACGACCTGGGTGTCGGTGTAGGCGGTGTTGCTCCCGGTAGCGAAGCCTGGCGCGTACGGAACCACGACTTCCGTGTTGGCAACCAGCATCGGCGGCTTGTACTCGTTGTATCCGGCTCCTGCGAGCAGGCCGACTACGGCGATCGCGGTCACAAGCAGCCAGTGCTGCCGAAGGAGATGCGCGGACCTCTTCAGGTCCAGGTCCTGCCCGGCCATCCAGCCTCCGCTTGGACTTACTTGTCCCTGTGTTACCAGAGCACCCGCGAAGTAAAGTGATACCCCGGCCCGAGTAGCAACTGGGCAAGAGTGCTACACGCCACCTCCCCGCGCGAGAGTGGCCAGCGGGATCCGGGGGCGCCTGCGGGCCGGGCTGGGCAGGTCGACGGGCGGCCCTGTCCATGCCAGACCGATTTCATCACAGTCGGCGGCAGTATTCCTCCCGTTGGCAACACACATTCTGGCGTGTCGCTGCCTCCAGACAGTTCGTCGTATCGCATCGGCCGACGCTGTATCACTAGGCCGAGGGCTGCGCTCCTAGTGCGTGTGAGCCCGACGGTGCCCGCGTCCTCCTGGCCCAAGCTGGGCCAGCGCATGACAGCCGTTGAGGCTTTCGCCTTCGAATACTTCCGCTGATGTGCCGCAGCATGCGCGGAAGGATGAGAAATCCAGGGGAACCCATGAACAACAACATTGCCAGGCTCGTCGATCCTGACCGACCAGGATCACTCGCTTATCGTTGTCGAATGGCACGAAATGAAGAATTCAAGCGCCGTTTTCCAAGTCTGCCTGACATGAAGGTGCTCGACCTTGGCGGGACAGTAGTGTCCTGGCGGGTCCTGGGCCTGCGGCCGGGCAGCGTGACGATCGTAAATCTCGATCAAGGCGAGAGCTCGGACGAACCCTGGGTCGAGTTTGTGCGCGGCGATGCGTGTGAGGGTGGCTTTGGTAGCTACGACCTAGTCTTCAGCAACAGCCTGATGGAGCACCTCGGCGGCCATGCCAGGCGACAGAAGCTCGCCGAAGTAGTGCAAGCGTCAGCCCCGTCCTGGTGGGTACAGACTCCGTATCGTTATTTTCCTATCGAGCCGCACTGGGTTTTTCCCGGATTCCAGTTCTTGCCATTTCGCGTTCGCCTGCTAATCTGCCAGCACTGGCGCACTCTGCATTCGGGCGGTCAGATGGACTTTGCTGCGGCGGCCGAAATCGTTGCATCGACTGAGTTGATCTCCGCCACCGAGATGCGGACCTACTTCCCGACCAGCGAGATATGGTTTGAGCGAGTCGCCGGCCTGCCGAAGTCTCTCGTGGCGGTGAACTCGGCGCCCTGAGATCGAAGTCAGACAGTCTTTCGCGCAACGGGTACGATCAGAAGCGACGCGGCCACCGCGAGGTTAAGCATGTACGTCGAGACATCGGTGAACCCGACCTCGGTAAACGATGAGACGGTGCCGTACGTTATCAGGAACAGGGCAAGTGCGCGTTGCACCCCGCGGGGCTGAAAGAGGCAGTTCGTGAATAGCCACACGATTATCATGGCGCACACGACAACCCCGACAAGCCCTTCCATCATATAGGCGGCATACCAGTTACTGTCGATCGGGAGGCCATTGATGCTCGCGTTGGACAACCCGAATCCGAAGATTTCCTCGAATCTGGTACGGGGATCTTGAACCACTAGCGCCCAGAAGCTGGTCCGGCCGGTGAGCGTTGTCAGTCCCTGGGTGCCCTCGCCGCGCGCTAGCCAGGTTGTGATCACGCTAGCCGCAGTAACGAGCGCTACCGCCACGACCGCCAAACTCGCCGCGAAGAACCTCCGGACCCTGGCATTGACGGTGAAGAGGCTGAGGCCGGCGAGCAGGAGGCCCGCCACGAGCGCCGCCAGTGCTGTTCGCGTATGCGTCAGCAGCAAGATAGAGACCGTCACTGCCACGCCAAGTAGGGCAATCCGCCCGGTCAGCAGACGGCCGAACCAGAGCAAGACGATCAGCCCGGTCGAGATTGCAGCGTATTGGGCGACCTGTGTGGGTTCCATCGGCCAGATGACTCCGGCAAGCCTGCCCCCCAGCCCGGGCGATATGGCCAGGGCGTGGCCTGGGGCTACCACCAAGCCCAGAAGTACTGTCCCGAGAGACACCAGAAGCCAGCGCAGATGGCAGCGCAGAAGCAGCATGTCACGGCGACCCCACCACGGCGTCAGCAGCCAGAGCGTGAACACGAAGTCGGCCAGCCTGAACGTTCTGTAAACGGTCCCGAGGTGCTGCGGAATCGCGACCGTGATGACCGTATCGAGGACGAGTAGGGAGATCAGGCAGAGGAATACGTTCGGACGGATCCTGATCTTGGGGTTGATGGTGAGCGCGATCAGAGTCGCCAGCGCTAGAGCGCCCTGTGTTATGCCCTTGCCTACAAAGGAGGGGACGTGCACCACACCCCCTGAAATAAATACCAGGGTATTCAGGAACAGCAGCCCCCACACAGCATTAATCCTGCGCCTGATCGAGCGCTCGCGCTCCTCCGTGGCAGCAAGTGGCATCGCGCGCGAGCTCGGGCGTAGTGCAGTGGCTGACGAGCTCATCGGCGTATCAAGGATCCAGTCTGGAAGGCTTCTCGACGAATGGCATGTCCACGAACTCCGCTCGTGACCATTGCCCGTAAATGCGTTTCCTGCGGTAGCACAGGACTTGGTGCAGCACCGGCACTTTGCGGTTCACAACCGGCCAGGCCATCCGGGCCGCAAAGCTGTTGCCCAGCGAATAAGAACCCATAGTTGAGATGAGGTTAGGATTCTTCCGAACAGGTAGTGGCATGACGCATCTAACCCGGTCGAGAATCCCTTCGCGGTAAAAGTGCCACCAGAAGTCAGAGTTCACCCGCACCGGCGGCGCGAATTTGCTCATCCGCTCGCATGCCTCCCGGGTGATTATGTATGCGCCCGCGCTCATGGGCTGGCTAACATCAATGGGCAGTACGAGCTGCCGGGCCGGCTCAAGGACCACGGCGCCTTGCCGACTCATCTTGCACGTGCTGATGCTGTCGCAGCTGAGCAGCGCGATTTCGGCGCCGGTTAGCTGTTCGGCGACAGAGTCGGCCAGGCTGCTCAGGTCGGAGGGCAGCGTGACATCGTCCTCCAGCACCAATACTGCATCCAGGCCGTCGGCGAGCACTTTCTCATAGGCGCTCAGGTGGCTAAGCGCCGCACCAGCAACCCCTGGCATGAATTGAGTCCTGGTGGTCAGCAACGGATCGACAATCGACGGGTCGCTCAGGTCTAGTTCACGGCCGTCGACAGCCGTAATTATTTCGTACTCCAGCCCCGTCTTTTTCAACTCGGCGGTGATGTGCTTCCGTCGATCGACAGAGCGGGCCAAGTTGATAACGTAACCGTACAATTGTGTCTCGCTTCATCATAATCCCTGACGCTCAGACCCGGCGAGTCTGAGCAAAGGCGTCATCGATGCATCCGCAATAAGATTCACGACAGTCTCGCCCTGATACAGCGCAGGCCTGCTCTTTGCTCATCCTGCTTTGGGAGCTCCTCGCGGTATCACCACTGTCTGTGGGTCGCTCTCATGGACACATCTCGTGGTGCGCCAGCTAGGTGAGTGATGCGATGAAGGTGGCAGTAGTCGGCCTCGGCTATGTCGGTACGGTGACCGCAGCCTGCCTTGCCGCCAACGGTCACGATGTCTGGGGCGTCGACGTCGACGCCGCCAAGGTTGACGAGATCAGCCAAGGGCGAAGCCCGGTCTCGGAGCCGGGACTTGGCTCAATCGTGGCGCAGGCGGTCGCGGCCGGAACGCTGCACGCTACGACGTCCTGCCTGCACGCCATCGACCGGGCGGACATATCGCTGGTGTGCGTCGGGACGCCGGCGACGGCACGAGGCGGGACGGACCTGTCGCACATCCGGCACGCCGTTGATGACATCGCGTTGGCCTTGCGGGTCGGCGACGGGCCCGCATCGGGGCGGCACAGCGTCGTGATTCGCAGCACTGTGCCTCCGGGAACGGTCGAGGATCTTGTTGCGCCTGCGCTCGCCGCGGCCGTCGCTGACGCAGGTCCGCAGACTGGCGTCGCGATGTGTCCGGAGTTCCTCCGCGAAGGATCAGGGGTGGCCGACTTTTTCGCTCCGCCGTTCATCGTCGCGGGCACCGCAGACCCGGACGTTGCCGAAGCCATGATGAGCCTTTTCGAGTTCCTCAGCCAGCCTGTACAGATCGTCGACGTGCGGACGGCTGAGGCGCTCAAGTACGCGTGCAATGCGTTCCATGCCACGAAAGTGTCGTTCGCCAACGAGGTCTCCCGCCTCTTCCGGCTGCTGGGCGCGGATTCCCGGCAGGTCATGTCGTTGTTCTGCCAGGACAGCGTCCTGAACATCTCGCCGAGCTACCTGAGCCCTGGCTTCGCGTTCGGCGGCTCTTGCCTTCCGAAAGACCTGAGGTCGCTGCTGCACCTTGCCCGGCTGAACGGTGTGGACATGCCGCTGCTCACGGGCACGCTCGCCACCAACGAACTGGTGATCAACGAGGTGGTCGAGCGGGTGGCTGCCAGCCCGGCCCGCACTGTCGCGCTGCTCGGGCTGAGCTTCAAGATGTCCACCGACGACCTGCGCGAGAGTCCCAACGTCGAAGTCGCTGAGCAGCTGATCGGCAAGGGGTTCGAGGTGCGCATCTACGACCAGATCGTCAATCCGGCCCGGCTAGTCGGGGCCAACCGCAGATACGTTCATGCGAAGCTGCCGCATCTCGAGCGCCTGCTTGCACAAACGCCCGAAGAGGCCCTGGACGGGGCGGATATTGCGCTGGTCTCAGCAAGTGACCCTGCCGTGCGAGTGGCGCTGCAGGCCGCGCCGCCACCGCGCCTAATCGACCTCAGTAGTCGCCTGGGGGCTGAAGTGGAGGCGCTTCCCGGCTACGAAGGTCTCAGCTGGTGAGCCGCATCCTGATCATCGTCCAGAACCTGCCTGTTCCCTTTGACCGGCGGGTCTGGCTTGAGTGCCAGGCGCTGGTGTCTGCGGGCTACCAGGTAGCTGTCGTGTGCCCGAAAGGCGAACGGGATCCAGGCTTCCAGGTTATCGACTCGGTGGAGCTGTACAAGTACCGGCCCTACGCGCCAGGCGGCAGCAAGCTCAGCTTCGTCACCGAGTACATCTACTCATTCGCTGCAACTGCCCGGCTCACGCTTCGGGCGCGGCGCTCCGGCCGGTTCGCGGCGATGCAGGCGTGCAACCCGCCAGACATTTTCTGGCCGATTGCGTTGCTGCTGAGAGCGCTCGACCGGACAGTATTCGTTTTCGACCATCACGACCTGTGCCCTGAGCTATACGAGAGCCGCTTCCCTGCCGGGCCGCAGCTGCCGTACCGTGCACTGCGCCTGCTCGAGCGCCAGACGCATCGCACAGCGAAGCATGTCATTGCTACCAACGGTTCCTACCGCGACATTGCTATCCGCCGCAGCGGCAAGCTACCGACAGACGTGACCGTTGTCAGGACCGGACCGGACCCAGAGCGGCTGGTACGCGGCGAGGCTAAGCCCGAACTGCGCAGGGGACGCAGGTATATGGCTGCCTACATCGGCGTCATGGGTCCTCAGGATGGCGTTGACATAGTCGTGCGTGCCGCGCACGTAGTCGTCCATGAGCTTCGCCGCGCTGACATTGCGTTCACGCTCGTCGGCTCGGGCGACTGCTTTAACGAGCTCGTGGCACTACGTGATCAGCTGGGCCTCGCCGGATACGTGGAGTTCACCGGCCGCGCTGCGGACTCGCTGGTCGGTGACATCATGTCGACGGCGGACATCGGTTTGTCTCCTGACCCAAAAAATCCGCTGAACGATTTGTCGACCATGAACAAGACCATGGAGTACATGGCATATGAGCTGCCGGTGGTCGCTTTCGACTTGCACGAGACCCGCGTCTCGGCTGGTGATGCAGCTGTTTACGTGACGCCAAACGATGTGCGCGAGTTCGCCAAGGCGGTCCTCGACCTCATCGACGACGAGCCACGCAGAGCTTATCTGGGCAAGGCCGGGCGAATGCGGGTTGAACGGGAACTTGCCTGGAGCTACCAGGAGCAGGCCTACCTGAATGTCTACCGGGGTGTCCTGGCTGATCAGCCGCAGCGGACGGAGCATTGACGTGTGCGGGATTGCCGGGTGCTACCAGCAAGCCGACGGCCACAAGCTCGTCGTCATCATGAGCGAACGGATCGCGCATCGCGGCCCGGACGCGGCTGGTACCTGGGGCCGAGACACCGACGCGGTCAGCATTCAGCTCGGGTTTCGCCGCCTGTCGATCATCGATCTGAGCCGGGCGGCGAACCAGCCGCTGCACAAAGACGGCCTGACCATCGTGTACAACGGAGAGCTGTATAACTACCGAGCGCTTAAGGCCGAGCTGACAGCCCGTGGCACGACGTTCATCACCAAATCGGACACAGAAGTAGTACTGGAGGCGTGGCGAAGCTGGGGGCCAGCTGCGCTAGATCGCTTCCGTGGCATGTTCGCGTTCGCTCTTTTCGACGGGCAAAGCGGCGATCTGATCCTTGCCCGCGACTCTCTTGGTATCAAGCCGCTGTATTACATGCATCGAGGGAAGGGCGTTGTTTTCGCTTCGGAGCTCAAAGCGCTGGTTGCCGCCACCGGGACGGAATTGCGGATCGAACCAGGCGCACTCGTGGCGTCCATGCTCTATTACTGGCTGCCCGACCAGCGGTGTGCGATCGAGGGCGTAACCAAACTTCCGCCAGGCTGCTGGGCCCTGGTCCGCCCTGACGGCGTGACAACGATACGGAAATACTGGGATATCGCCGAGGTCGCAGCCAGTGCCTCGGCCGGCGCCCCGGCCGACCTGCATGAGGTCATCGAGGAGTCGATCACCGCGCACCTGGTGTCAGACGTGCCTATTTCGTCCTTCCTGTCGGGCGGCCTGGACTCGAGCATCATCACCGTGCTTGCCCATCACGCTGATCGCAACGTCGATGCCTACACAATCACCTTCAGGCCCGAGGACCAGCGCCTCGAGGCCATGCCAGACGATGCTGTCTACGCGCGCAAGGTCGCAGCGAAGTACGGAATCAACCTGCACGAGATCGAGATCTCACCGGACGTCGTGCACTTGCTGCCCCGGATCGTCGACGTTCTCGACGAGCCGATCGGCGACCCGGCCGCAATCAACACGCTGCTCATGTGTGAAGCGGCGCGCGAGCGCGGGGTGAAGGTCATCCTTTCCGGAATGGGCGCCGACGAGTTGTTCGGCGGCTACCGCAAGCACCTGGCTTGCGTTCTGGCCAGCCACTACAGCCGGATGCCCGGCTTCGGCCGTGCCGCAGTGCGGTCTACGGTTGGCCGGCTGCCGGTGAGCGCCGCAGGGCGCGGGCTGCGCTACGCCCGTTGGGCCAAGCGCTTTCTCACCTTTGCGGACTTGCCGGAGGAGCAGCGTTTCCGGCGCAGCTACACGCTCTACGATCCAGCCGAACTCGTCGCTCTCGTCAGCCCTGACCTCGCAAGCCACGTCGCAGACGTTATCCAGGAGCACAGCGCGGTCTACAACGACAACTCGATGCGTGACGAGGTTAACCGGATGTGCCTGGCTGACGCCCGGCTGTTCCTGCCCGGCTTGAATCTGGCCTATACCGACCGTGCGAGCATGGCGGCCTCGATCGAGGTGCGCGTCCCCTTCGTGGACGCCGTCGTGACGCAGGCAGCCTTCTCTATTCCGGGCAACGCGAAAATCCGGCGACGACAAGGCAAGTTCGCGCTTAAGCAAGCCGCACGGGACTGGTTGCCGGCGGAGATTTTGCACCGGCCCAAGGCGTCTTTCAGCGTGCCGCTCCGTGCCTGGGTGCGCGGCGACCTCAGGGAGCTGATCGGCGATGTGCTCGTCGGCGGTGAACTCGTGAGCTCAGGCATGATCCGGCGTGAAGTCCTGACTCAGATGATCAGCGATGACCAGGCTGGCCGCGAGGATCGTTCGAAGCAGATCTGGCAGCTGCTGTCGCTGGAGCTGTGGTACCGCAACGCTCAGGCACATGGCGTCGCGGCGTGAAGAAGATCTTAGGACCTCGTGTTATGGCGCGTGAGCAGAGGACCCAATGAAGCAGATAGCGCAGAACTACAAGAGCGGCGAGCTAACCGTCCTAGACGTTCCCGCACCCACCTGCCGCCCCGGCGGGGTCCTGGTGCGGACCCTGTTCTCACTGATCTCGACCGGGACGGAGCTGATGAAGGTCAGCGAGGCCAGCAAGTCCATGGTGGGAATGGCGCGGGCACGCCCTGATCAGGTACGGAAGGTACTCGACTCGGTGTCACAGCAGGGCGTGGTCAACACCTACAAGAAGGTGATGACGAGACTCGACTCGTACACACCACTCGGGTACTCGCTGTGCGGCGTGGTTGTTGAGGTTGGACGCGGCGCTGAGGAGCTTCGGGTCGGTCAGCTTGTGGCCGCCGCGGGCAACGAGCATGCGCTGCACGCCGACTACAACTGGGTCCCGGTGAATTTGTGCGTTCCGGTCCCCGATGGCGTCTCACCTGAGCACGCGGCATTTGCCACCGTCGGGGCAATCGCGATGCAGGGAGTCCGGCAGGCGCAGACGCAGCTTGGCGAGGTTGCATGCGTGATCGGCCTAGGCCTGGTCGGCCAGCTGGTGGTCCGGCTGCTGAACGCGGCCGGAGTGCGGGTCGTCGGCCTCGAAGTAGTCGAGGAGCGCTGTCGGCTGGCGGAGAAGGCAGGAGCCGTGCTGTGCGCCCCGCCGACGGAGGAGGGGATGGCGGCGGTCGAGCGTGCCCTTGCCGGGCTCACCGATGGCCGGGGTGCCGACTACGTGCTGCTGGCCGCGGGCGGATCGTCCAACGGGCCTACCGAAGCCGCGGCCAGGCTTGCCCGCGACAGGGCGAGGGTCGTCGATATTGGCAAGACGAAGCTGGACCTCCCGTGGAACGCCTACTACGACAAGGAACTGGATGTCCGCTTCTCCAGGTCCTACGGGCCCGGACGGTACGACGAGAAGTATGAGTTGCAGGGCCTGGACTATCCAGCCGGATACGTGCGATGGACCGAGCGCCGGAACCTGGCCTGTTTCCTCGACCTGATCGCACATAGCGACATTGATGTCGATTCACTGATCTCGGGAGTGTTCCCGATCCAGGATGCGACAAAGGTCTACGCGGATCTGTCGTCAGGCGCGCTCTCCGCAGTCGGCGTGCTGCTTGAGTACTCAGACGAGCAGAGGGCCGGTGTGCCGCCTGCGACAACGCGTGCGGTCATCTCGGACGGACGAGTGGCAAGCCCGAGCCCTAACGGCCAGCAGCTCGGCGTGGGCTTCATCGGTGCAGGGAACTACGCCTCGTCGATGCTGCTGCCACATCTGGCCAAGATTGGCGGGGTGAGTCTGGCACACGTCGCCACGACGCGATCACTGTCCGCCGTGAACGCCCAGCGCCGCTTCGGCTTCACCACCGCGTCGACCAGCGCTGACGCAGTACTTGACGACGATGCCCTCGACGCGATCTTTATCGTTACGCGTCACCATACGCACGCCGATATGGTCTGCCGTGCGCTGCGAACCGGAAAGGCGGTCTTCGTTGAGAAGCCGCTCGCCCTGACAAGCGACGAGCTCGGTCGAGTCAGTGAGGTCATCGCCGAGACCGGCAACGCCCGGCTGATGGTGGGATTCAATCGCCGGTTCGCGCCGCTGGCATCCCAGCTGAAAGCGGCCTTCGGCACTGGCGGCGCCTCCCAGAGCCGCTATCTGGTCAACGCTGGCCGACTCGCTGCCGATAGCTGGTACCTGAACGCCGAGCTGGAAGGCTCGCGGTTCGCGGGTGAGGGCGGGCACTTCATCGACATGCTGAGCTGGCTGGCTGACAGCGTTCCCACCGAGGTCTTCGCGGTGGGCGGGCCAGACAGTGACGACCTTCAGGTGACCATCCGGTTCGCGGCTGGGAGCGGTGGCGCCATCACGTATACGACTGCCGGCAACCTGCGCTTCCCGAAAGAGACGCTGGACCTCGCGGGCGGCGGTCGTAGCGCCCGGCTGGACAACTTCCGTCAGGCTGCCGTCTGGTCCGGACGGCGTCAGCAGGTCATGCGCTCGCGCGGCGGCCAGGATAAAGGCCAGCGTCAGCAGCTGGTGAGCTTCGTCGACGCCTGCCGGACCGGCGCCCCTATGCCGATCTCGCTTGAGTCGCTCTTCGCGACCACTCGAGCCACGATCGCGGTCGGTGAGAGCGTGATCACCGGCAGGCCGGAGAGGGTGTGAGCGGCAATCTGCAGCTCCCCCGGCTGATCTGGTATATCCGTCGCATCAGCCGGATGTCGCCTGCCGAACTTGCCTGGCGGAGCCGCGATAAGGCGGTGCAAGCTCTCTGGTCGGCCCGCCAGGTCGACCGCGATCGCGCTTGCACGCAGCCTTCGGTGCGGGGCAATGAGGTCCGTTTCACCGCAGCCTTGCCTGCTGACACTGCGTTTCGTGTTCCGGCAGGCGCCAGAACTGTGGTGCTGGCTGCTGCCGACCGGCTGCTGACCGGCGAGTGGGAGATACTGGGCGTGCGCAGGACAGACCTGGTGCAGCCCGACTGGTTCTACGATCCGGTCACTAGGACCCGAGCACCCGCCGACCGGTACGCGTTCCGTATCAACCATCGCTCCGAGCAGACAACCGGGAACGTCAAGCAACTCTGGGAACTGTCACGTCTGCAACATCTCACCTTGCTGGCTACCGCCTGGTTTCTCAGTCGCGACGAGCGGTACGCCCGGCGGGTGGCCGATCAGCTGCAGTCCTGGTGGCAGGAGAACCCGTTCTTGTCAGGCGTGCACTGGACCAGCGGCATCGAAATTGGAATCCGCCTGATCAGCCTGGCGTGGATCAGGCGACTGCTCGACGGCTGGCCGGGAGCGTCTGGCCTGTTCGAGCAAAACCAGCTAGCTGTACGTCAGATCTGGTGGCATCAGAAGTACCTGGCCACCTTCCGCAGTCGCGGAACCTCGGCGAACAATCACGTGATCGCCGAGGCAGCAGGACAGCTCGTGGCGAGCTGCGCCTTTCCGTGGTTCCGGGCGAGTGATCGCTGGCGACGAGCCTCGGCCCGGCTGCTCGAACGTGAACTGCAGCTCAATACTTTCGCGTCTGGTATCGGCCGCGAGCTCGCTTCCGACTATCAGTGGTTCGTCGTGGAACTGGCGACCCTGGCCGCGGCGGAAGCCTCAGCCGCAGGCTGTCCGCTCGGTGCTGACGTGTGGCAGCGCCTGTGCGCGATGATCGATAGCGGTGCTGCGCTCCTGGACGAGCGACTCCGCCCGCCCCGGCAAGGCGACGGCGACGGCGGACGCGCGCTGCTGCTCGATCCGCCGGCCATTAATCCGTGGCCGTCGCTGCTGGCGCTCGGCGAAGCGTTGCTGGGGCGTCTGGACTGGTGGCCCGCCACGAAGCCGGACGCCGCGAGCGTGATCATTTCTGCTCTGCCAGCCGATGTCGTCAAGGTACCCAACCGGTCTGCGGACCGCCCGTGGTACTTCACGGACGCGGGCACCGCGCTGCTGCGGACAAAGAGCGATCACGGGCCGGAGATCTGGTGTCGATGCGACGGCGGTCCGCACGGATTCCTGAAGATCGCGGCTCATGCGCACGCCGACGCGCTCTCCATTGAGGTTCGCTACGGCGGAATCGACATACTTGCGGACCCTGGCACATACTGCTATCACGGTGATCGCGCCTGGCGCTCGTACTTCCGGTCCACCATCGCGCACAATACCGTCGAAGTCGATGGCCGGAATCAGTCCAGCGAAGGCGGACCTTTTCTGTGGCTGCGCCACGCGAACGCGAGAGTCATTGACGTCCAGGACATCGGTGACGCCGTGGAGTGGAGCGCGGAACACGACGGCTACTTGGTTCTGCATCCGCCAGCATGGCACCGACGGTGCGTCCGCCTCGACCGAGCTTCGCGCAGCCTCGACATTGCTGACGAGATAGTCGGCGGAAGCCACAGCGTACGAATGGCTTACCACCTCGGACCCGATGTCCGGGCAGAGCTCAGCGGGACGTGTGCGACTCTCCGGTGGGCATGCGGCAACGCCTCAGGAGCGGCCTGGCTGGAACTTCCAGTATCACTGAATTGGACTCTGCACAAAGGTGAGACAGACCCGATCGCCGGATGGTACTCCGGCGGGCTCGGTCATCGAGTCCCCGCTTTCACGCTGGTCGGGTCCGGCCGTTCGACGCCCGCTGAACCGTTGAGCACGCGGCTGGAATTTCTCGGTGTCAGCTCGGCGGATCTGCCGATTACCCGCTTTGGCCTGCGGCAACTCGGGCCGCGTCCTGATGTATCACGTTAGCCTCGCGGACTCTCTTTCGGTTGTGGGGCGTGGCAAACGCCGCCAGAGCAGGCTGAAGGCAGATGAAGTGCGAGACGGCGCGAGGGATTAGTTTAGTGGCCGTATCGTCCCGGAGGATCCCTGCGGCGCTGTCGTGGCGCGTGGCGAAGCAGGCGAGCCGCCGTCTCAGCTGGGGTGTCATCGATCAGGCGATGAACGTCCTGACGAACTTCCTGCTGAGTGTTTACATCGCCCGTGTACTGGGCGCAAGGCAATTCGGTGCATTTAGCCTGGCGTATGTAACGTACGGATTCGCGATCAACGCATCCCGTGGTCTTGCGGTCGAGCCTCTTCTGGTCAGGTTCAGCGGCTCGGACCTGCGGACGTGGCAGCGCGCGGCGGCCGGCTGCACAGGTACCGCTCTGCTTGTGGGTGTCGCGACCGGAGCCTGTGCGTCCGCGGCGGGGTTGCTCGTCGGCGGCACGACCGGGCTGGCCTTTTTCGCACTGGGCCTAACGCTGCCGGGGCTGCTGCTGCAGGACAGCTGGCGATACTCATTCTTCGCGCTCGGACGCGGCTACCACGCGTTCGTCAACGACACGGTGTGGGCAGCGGTCCAGATTCCGCTCCTGATAGCACTGAAGCTCAGCGGCCACGCGAATGTCTTCTGGTTCGTCCTCGCCTGGGGCATGGCCGGCACGGCTGCCGCAGCCCTCGCGCCGCTGCAGGCCCGGGTACTGCCCGCGCTCGGGCGCGCGCCGGACTGGCTGTCGCGGCACCGTGACCTAGGTCCTCGCTACCTGGCTGAGAACGCTGGTGGCAATGCGAGTGACATGATCCGGAGCTACAGCGTCTCGGGCATTCTCGGTCTCGCCGACGTTGGTTACATCCAAGCAACTAACGTCCTCATGGGTCCGTTCAGGATTATCTATTTCGGCGCGGGTCTTTTCATGATGCCCGAGGCTGCCCGGCTGTTGCGCCGGTCGCCTGGCCAGCTGCCTGTCTTCTGTGCCGTCGCCAGCAGCGGGCTGGTCGTGCTCGGCCTGGCGTGGGGGGCTGTACTTCTCGTGGCCATGCCGCATGGACTCGGGCACCTGATACTGGGCCGCATCTGGAAGCCCACGTATCCGCTGGTGCTACCCGCCGCACTGGCCACTGCGGGAATCTGCGCGGGCACGGGCGCGCTGCTGGGCCTGCACGCTCTTGGCGCCGCACGTCGCAGCCTTCGCGCCGTTATCTCGTCGGCGGCTCTCATTACCGCGTGCAGCCTTCTCGGAGCCCTGACTTACGGCTTGCCCGGCACGATGCGCTTTGCCGCGGCCGCTTCGTGGGTGGGCGCGTTGGTGTACTGGTGGCAGTTCCGGCAGGCCCTGCACGAGTCAGGCGGCGGCTTGGTGCCGGGATGGATGCTGCCGCGGCGGTCTCCGGGGCACCATCGCAGTTCCGCGTAGTACCTGGTCATGAAAGTAAATGAGGTGTGCCATGTTGGTAAAGGCAGCTATTCATAATGGAGTCAACGGCGTTCTCCGGCCGCTCGGTGTGCAGCTTGTCCGCGGTTTTAGCGCCGATCCGGCGGTCAAGCCCTTCGTGTCGGCGAAGAAGACCATGACCGCTGCGCGCCGAGCGGGTCTGTCGGTGGGCGATTACATCGATGGGCGTCATGCCGTGCCCGGCGCCACTGCGACGACGGTCGACGCCATGCTGAGGCTAGCCGCACTGACAAGTCCGGTCAGCCGCGTGTGCGAGATAGGTCCGGGCACAGGGCGATACGCAGAGCGAGTGATCGCGGAGTTGCGACCTGAGGTCTACGAGATCTATGAGACCGCATCCGACTGGCTACCACGCCTGCGGCAACTTCCCCATGTCAAGGTTCAGTCTGCCGACGGACACACGCTCGGCCCGACGGCTGCCGACTCAGTGGACCTTGTGCATGCGCACAAGCTGTTCGTGTATATACCCCTCGTCATCACTGTCGGTTATCTGCAGGAGATGGCACGCGTCGTGCGTCCGGGTGGCGCGGTTGCGTTCGACATCGTGACGGAAGCCTGCATGGACGAGGACGTGACTCAGTCCTGGGTATCACAGAATGCGGTCATTTACTCCATGATTTCCCGTCAGTGGACCATCGACTTGCTCCGGCGGCGTGGTCTGGTGCTCGTCGGCAGCGCGTTCGTCCCGCTGGTAGGTGGCAAGACCGAGCTTCTCGTGTTTCGTAGAAGCTAAGCCTTGAACACAGGGTTCTTCATGGCGTAGCGATAAATGTCCAGGAGCTGCTCAATATTCCGGTCCGGATCAAAGCGCTTGCAATAGGTTTCCCTCGCCGTCGCTCCGTAGGCCTGATACCTCTCCGGATGTCCCCCGATATCGGCAATTGCCGCTGTGAGGGCTGGGACATCACCAGGCGCGAAGAGCATTCCGTCGGAACCGTGCGTGATGAGCTCGACGAATGCTCCGTGTGCGGCGGCAACGGGTGGCGTGCCGACAGCCATTGCCTCGACTGCGGCGAGGCCGAACGTCTCCTCGCATGCGGAAGGGAGGAGAACGGCACGGGCCCTGGCCATCAGTTCTGTGCACTGGGCCTCGTCGGCGTAGCCGATCATGTCGACAGACCGACGCGTTGCTGCCCATGCTGAAACTTCCGCCTCAAGGACGCCGCCCCCGGCGATGATTAGGCGCAGTTCAGTCTGCGGATGCTGGCTCAGGTAGCTGTCCCAGCCGGCCATGAGGATGGGAAGCCCTTTAGGCTCGTCCAGCCTGCCCACATAGACGACGCTGGTGTCCCGGGCACGGGAGACAGGCCAGCGACGCGGAATGAGATTGTGCCGGACGAACACCCGATCGGGCTCCAGGCCCACGGCGCTCAGCAGATGGCGCTGTGACTCTGACAGGAGGATGTACGCCGAGACCATGGTCCGCCATGCCCGGCGGTGGGCGCTTGTAGCGAGCATCACCGGCGCTGTGGCTACGCGAGACCGGTTGTAGCAGCCGTGCACGACCGCCTGGGTAGCCGGGCCATCGATGCAGTCGTGGCACACGACGCCTGCCCGGAAGAAGTTGCCGCCCGCGCATATCAGCCGCTTATTGTGCAGCGTGGTCACTACAGGTACAGCGGCGGACCGGCACGCGTACAAGACCGCAGGGCTGAGCAGTGGAAACGTGTTGTGCACGTGGACGAGGTCGGGCTGCTCCTTCCGCAAAGTCCGCCGGAGATCTCGGTATACCTCGTTGTTCCAGACAACCTTGGCAGGCAGAGCTGTCTTCTTTGGCAACGAAAACCGCTCGATCTCGTCGCTATTGCGCTCGAACGGGATAACTTCGTGGCCAAGGGATGTCAGAGCTGCGCGCTCCCGGTCGACAACCCGGTTCTCCCCGCTAGGTGCACCTGAGCGGCGACGGTTGTGCACTACCATGACTCTCAAGTCAGCCTCCAGCTGACGGCAGTCGTCGTCATCCGCGTGCCCTTATCGTCGGCCTGACCGGCCGACCGCGAAGGACGTCCCCGGTTCCGTTTTCCAGAGCGCTGCGGTATGTCGGCAGCAATTCAGCCACGGCGTTGATGGTGTGTTCTATCGCCGCAGTGTCATGCGCTGCGCAGACGACGAACGACGGTGCCAGCACTCCGCGGGTCAGGAGTTCTTGCAACACCAGTGTGCGGAATTCCTGACTGGGCCGCCCGAGGCCGTCCCGCGCCACAAAGATCAGGTTGCAGTCCCGGCCCCGCAGCTGGAAGTACTGACTGAGCCCGGCCTCGGCGACAACGTGCTCAATGCCCTGGCGGAGCTCGCGTCCGGCCAGGTGCAATTGGTCAGCGATCTGGTCCCGCTCGTAGGTGTCGATGACCGCCAGCATGGCGGCAAGGGCCCAGGGCTGTGCGCCCGCCGTCTGCGACAAGAGAAATACGCG
>Ga0335074_10002237_pt1 | contig 26355 bp, 24 predicted proteins | sample Lox_Sample_23_FD_206715 | JGI IMG/M metagenome (GOLD analysis project Ga0335074, IMG submission 206715) | Soil microbial communities from Loxahatchee National Wildlife Refuge, Florida, United States - Lox_Sample_2.3 | ecosystem: Environmental > Terrestrial > Soil > Wetlands | place: USA...
GCGGTCTTGACAACGCCAAGTGTGGCGTTGGCCAGGGACAGAACCCGTTTGGCGTGCATGTCGCCATCGAACAAGTTGGTCAGGAAGCGCTGCACCTGGGTGAAGCAGAGAGTCTGGTTGGGTTGCACCGCCTGTCTCGCGAATCGGGTTGTATGCGGCGAGACTCGCTGATAGCCGGCGGCAGGCAACCGATATGTGGGGGATGAAACAACCGGAATCCGAACCGGCCTGCTGCGATTCTTTTCAGAACGTCTCAGCTACCGATCCGATTCTTTCGTTGCGCGTCACCCTCGGCCAAACAATGAGGGGAGGCATGAGCCAATTCCCTGCTTTGTCACTGCGCTCCCTGTTTGATACCCATCGAGTGCGCCCAGAGCCTACGGCGCCGGATCGCGGCGAGGCTCGCCAGCCCGGCACCGAACAGCATCAAAGATGCAGGCTCCGACACCGACTGCGGCATGCCGCTAATCGTGATCGTTGATGTCGAACCGTCGGCGATAAAACCGATCGATCCAAACGTCGCCGGGGGCGACACCGACGTATCGAGGAACGTGACGTTGAAATCAGGCCCGGCTATCGCGCTGAAGCTCGCGGTTCCCGATATCGTTTCGTTACTGTCGGTGCCGTCGCCCTGAATATCAAAATCGGTAACGTTCACGCCGTTGATGAAGACGTTATAGAACTCGTCATATCCCGAATGCAGCGCATTCTCATAGACGAGGCTGAAGGAGAGTTGATCGACCGAAGCAAGGCCGGATCCGGTGATGTCCTGTCCGACAAAATCGTCGAGGTGAAACAGGTATACCAAGCTAGAGACGCCGGAGTTGCAGGTCAAAGCCCGGCACTCAAAATCCGGCGAAGTCACCGGGCCGAGCCCGACCGTCACTAAACCAGCCCACGCCGCTTGGACAGGTGCGGCCAGCGCGACGACGACGCCAAGGATCAGAGGAACCGACCCCTGCAACGTGGGGCGAACCCTTCTCATCGACCGCATCGCGATGCCTCCCCCAAGGGTGGGTGCCTTTCGAGTGGCAACTTTGGTGCCGCTTCCAAAGGTCGGGTGAACATCAGGACTTACATTCTTCCCGGACATCTACCGTGCCCCTTCGCGGGAGAGGACAACGCGTACGGTGCTGCACAGGATCAGCAGATCCAGCAGTAGACTGCGATTCTTCATATAGTAGAGATCGTAGGCCAGCTTTTCGCGGGCGTCCTCGACCGAGGCCCCATATGGATAGTTCACCTGGGCCCAGCCGGTGATCCCGGGTTTGACGTAGCTGCGCTGCCGATACAGCGGGATGACTTCTGCCAGTTGCTTGACGAAATGCGGGCGCTCCGGGCGGGGACCGATCATGCTCATTTCGCCCAACAGGACGTTGATGAGCTGTGGCAGTTCATCGATCCGCAAGGGGCGGATGAACCGGCCGACGTGAGTGACGCGTGGGTCGCGCCGCTGCGCCCAGCGCGGATTCCCGCCGGCTTCGGCATCGACCCGCATGCTGCGGAACTTCAACAGGGTGAAAGGGGTGTCGTGCAGCCCGACGCGCTCCTGCCGATAAAGGACGGGTCCCGGGCTTTCCAGCTTGATCATCAGCGCGGCCAGCAGCATCACCGGCAGGGCGAGCACCAGGAGAGTCAGGCTGACAGCGATGTCGAGGCCACGCTTGACCAGATTGGTCAGCCGGCCCTGGGCGAAGCCGTCCGCGCTGAGCAGCCATTGGGCATCAACGCTGTGCAGATCGATGCGGCCCAGGTGCTTTTCCCAGAATGCGGTGGTGCTCAACACCCGCGTGCCCCGCAATTTGCTGTCCAGCAGGGCCGCAGCATGCGTTTCAGCATCATCGGGAGAAGCGACCACGACACCCCAGATGCCGCGTTTGCGCAAGGACTCCGGGGACAGCGCTCCCGTCGGAGACGCGATTATCGGCTCGAACAGCCGTATCCGAGGTCTGCGTAGCATGTCGGCAAACTGCGCGGCGCCGAGTTCGGAACCGAGAACGATGACACGCCGCACCATGCGTTCCCGGCGCAACAGGGCACTGAAGGCGAGGTGGGTGAGCAGAATGCCGGCCTGCCAGAAAAGCAAAGCCACCCCAAGCCACAGCACAACCCAACCGGTGAGGCCGATCTGAAAGCCGCCAGTGGCCAGCAGCAACACCGGGTAGGCGACGATGCCTGCAACTGCGGCGCCAGCGATGCGCCGCCGAGGTTCGATGCAGACTTCCGGGCGGTACAGGCCGATGGAGGTGGCGACGCCGCCGGTCACCAGGGCAAAGACCGCTCCGAAAGCGACCAGATCGGTGTCAAGCGGCTGCGTGGCGGTGGCGAATCCGGAAGGACCGATTGTCAGATACAGAAGTGGTTCAACAATGAAAAAGGTCAGGACCAGTTCCGCCAGACCGAGAGTGGCGGTCGTGAGCGAAACGTACTGGCCGAGAACGCGTGTCATTTAAACCCCCACCCGGAGGCTTGGCCCGGGAACGCCGGGCGCCGGCCTGTCCAGCGCGCCTGTGCACGATCTCGTCCCGGAACGATACGGCTATGGTTGGCAGCCAAACCCCGGCCGACGGCGACTGCCCTGTGTCGCCTCCCCGCCACCTCATCGACCTCGCCGACCACTATCAGCAGGGGAGGGAAAGTCGGCATATGCAGCAGCACACTGCCGAAAAACGTCGCGTGCCCGCCGCACCGTATTGCTCAGCCTAGATCCTCCAAGCGAGCTGGCCCGACATGGTGCGCTGTCGCGTGCAGGTGGCTGCGGCTTGATCGCGGAGATCGACATCGCATGGATGATCGCGTTGCTCACGGCTCACTGCTTCACTATTCTTTCTGCTGTGTCCTAGCCGCCGCGGTGACGGCGCTCGATCCTGCCGGCTTCACGCGCCCTGCGACGCACGCCTCGCTGGGCGCGGCGCTCGTTTGAGCAGTCCGAGGGCAACGAGACCGACGCCTATCAATGCCACCGATCCGGGCTCCGGCACGGACGCGGACTCGGCCGCTTGGACGAGATCGAAGGTGATGAAGCCGTCGCCGGCATTGACGCCGCCTAGATCGATCTGATCGTCCGGCAGAACCAGCGCCGCGTCGATATAGGAGCTGCCGCCGCCGCCGCCACCACCGGTACCCAATCCCTCGAAGCTGTAGCCGCCGCCACCGCCGCCACCGCCGCCGAAGCCGCCATTGCTGCCGCCGTCCGCAGGATTCGCGCCATTGGCGCCCTCGCCGGCATAGAGGCCGTCTGCGAAATCGCCGCCGCCGCCGCCCACAAGCTGGCCTTCAGTGCCGCCACCGATGCTGTTGAAGCCGCCGCCGCCGCCGCCCGCCTGACCGCCACCGGGAAAGCCGCCGAAGCCACCCGAGACGGGCGCACCTCCGGGCGTGTCAATGACGCTGCCGCCAGCGGTGGCGTTCTGACCGGCTTGGCCAGTGTCACCGTTGGACCCACCGGTTCCTCCTCCTCCTCCTCCGCCGCCGCCGGCGATCACCAGTGGCGTTGCGGTCCCACCGACGGTCTCAACGACAAAGCTACCGCCACCACCACCACCACCCGCGATGAGCGAGGAGTCGCTTTGGCCCTGCTGGCCGACCGCGATGTCGAACGTCGTGCCGGCCGTGAGGTTGAATTCGCCGCCGATCTCCGCGCCGTCGCCGCCAATCGGGCCAAGACTTGCGTTGCCGCCCTGCGCGCCCCAAGCGGTGATGTCGTAAAGCCCGGACGCCGTCACCTCATAGGTGACGATGCTGCCGCTTTCCGAGAAGCAGGTGACGGCTCCGCCGCAGGTCACGACCGGCGTCGCCAGGGCCGCCGCGCCCGGCAGCCCCAGAGCGAGCAATGCGCCGCAGCCCAAAGCCGCAAGGGACAAGCGAGTCTGCAATGCAACGTTGCGTGTCCGCCGAAGGACTCGAGGTCGCCGCATCACACCGTGCTCCCGCGCCAGGCAACGTCTGCGGCGCCGGCTCGACCGCGGGACGGCAGCCGCTGCCGCCGCGCCAAGACGAACGCGCACCCGAGCAGCCCGACCGCAAGCAGGCTGATGCTGGAGCACTCCGGCACGTTTGCTGGAGCACTCATCGGAAACTGGTTTGCTGGAGGACTCGCCGCCACCGCTTCTGCCCCGTTGTTCGAGTAAAAAAGTCCAGTTGGCGAGACGGCCACATACGGCGCCTCATCGTTGGTTCCCACACCGTCCAGCGCATCGGTAGCGACACCGAGGGAGTTGTCGAAGAATAGGCAAACTACGTAAGACCCGTTCTGGCCGCAGACGTCCTGGGTATCCTCGGGATCGAGTTGCATCGATGCGATGATGCCCGGAGTGCTCGTGTAGGTGCCGGCATATGAGCCGCTGCCGGTCAGAGCGATGTTGACGTTCGATTCGAGGGAGGTCGACGTGTCCCAACTGAATGTCGCGCTGACATCGTAGGTGACGCCCCCGGCGAGCGTACCTGAGGCATCAGGTGAAAGCGTATAGTCGATGATGGTGGCATTCGCCGGAGCGATCCAGCCGGCCAACAGACCGACGATCGTCGCGGAAATCAGGCACCCTTTGGTCTTCATGTGGAAATCCTCCGGCACAGGTGGTTTTCGCACCGCTGCGTCAAGCCACACCCATTGTTCGTATGAAGCTGCGGCTCACGCCGTCGGATCTGGCACCAGGCGGAGATAAGGCAGAGGCGCCTTCCAGCCCTGCGGATAGAGCTCCCTGGCCGCGTCGTCTGACACCGAACCCGCAATGATCACGTCCTCGCCGGGCTTCCAGTTGGCTGGCGTCGCGACCTTGTGCTTCGCCAGCAGTTGCAGCGAGTCGAGTACTCGCAGCACCTCGTCGAAGTTGCGCCCCGTGGTCATCGGGTAGATCAGGATAAGCTTGATCCGCTTGTCGGGGCCGACGACAAAGACGTTGCGCACCGTCTGGTTGTCGGCCGCGGTCCGCCCGGCGGCATCACCCGGAACGTCGGCTGGCAGCATGTTGTAGAGCTTGGCGACGGCCAGATCGGGATCACCGATGATCGGGTAGTTGGGCGCCACGCCTTGGGACTTTGCGATGTCGCTCGCCCATCGGCCATGGTCCTGCAACGCGTCGACGCTGAGCCCGATGATCTTGGCACCGCGCCGATCGAACTCGTGCTTGATTCGCGCCATGTAGCCTAGTTCGGTGCTACATACCGGCGTGAAGTCCTTAGGATGCGAGAACAGTACGGCCCAGGAACTGCCGATCCATTCATGGAAGCGGATGCGTCCTTGTGTCGTATCAGCCTCGAAGTCCGGGGCGACGTCGTTGATCTGAAGTGACATTGTCTGGTTCCTTTTGTGCTGGGCGGGGTGTGCCCCGTTTGCCCGGTCAACGACCAGATCAAAATCCATTCATTCGTCGCTCAGTGTCTGGCGGGGAAGAAACCGGGCTGTGAGAATCTTTGCATGATCAGGGCTTGAATCGGACCGACGCTCCGGCGCGCAAATGAGGCGCCGCTTCACCGCTCAAGCGCGAAGCCAATAGCCGCTCAGTTGGCGCTCAGTCCGTGGCTGCTTGGCTTCGGATATTCCAGCGCTGCGCAGCTCATCGAGGACCAACTCGTTCTCCCGCAGGTAGGTCGGGCTGGCGGCAGAGACGGGCACCGACGAATGATCGGTCACGAACCGCGCAGGTGGTGCCGGTCAGCCTGCGTTGCTGCGGTGGCGCCGGCTCATCCCAAGGGCTGCAAGGCCAGTACCGAGCAAAGCCAGGAATGCGGGTTCTGACGTGCCTGGTGGCGTCACCCCCGCGTAGAGGGTAAAAGTTTCGTAGTCGCCATCGGCGACGCTTCCCCAGGACCAGACATACGTGCCGTCAGTGACGCCCAAAGCTGCCAGTGTCGTATCGTCAAAGGTCGAGCTACCCGACAGCGGACTGTCAGAGAGGTAGCCCTCCGGCACAGTCAACTCAGGTATATTGGGCTGTATCGACACCTTATCCCCGCTGCCGCTATTCGCAAATGCGCCATTGCCGGCCCCGATGCTGCTCTGCCCGCTGAACCCGCCGTAATTGTCCTGAGGGTTATAAGCCGTTGGCCCAACGCCGACGTCACCCCAGCTGGGAAGCACAGCGGAAGTGGTCGAGCCAGTACTCAAAAAGGTCAAACCTGCCAGGTCGATTGAACCGCTTCCTGTCGCGACGACGTTGCTGCCGACTTGTTCCGTGGTAACAATAAACGCGGCGTTCGCCTTCGGCGCCGCTGCGAAGCCCAGCCCCAGCGCTGTCAGCGCACCCAGCGCCGCAATTTTGCTAACCGGCGCGAAGTCCTTAGGATGCAACAACAGTGCGGCCCAGGAGCTGCCGATCCATTCATGGAGGCGGATGCGTCCTTGTGTCGTATTGGCCTCGAAGTCCGGGGCGACGTCGTTGACCTGAAGCGACATCGTCTGGTTCCTTGTGTGATCGACGGGGTGTGCCCCGATTGCCCGGCCAACAACCAGACCAAAATCCATTCATTCCTCGCTCAGTGTCTGGCGGGGAATTCCTCGCTCAGTGTCTGGTGGGGAAGAAGCTGAGGCGTTAGAGTCGTTGCACGGTCAGGGCTTGAACCGGACCAACGCCAAGGCGGGCAAATGACGCGCAGCTTCACCGCTCAGGCGCAATGCCAATAACTGCTCAGTTGGCGCTCAGTTCGCGATTTCTAGGCCTCGGGCATTCCGGCGCGGCGCAGCCCATCGAGCACCAACTCGTTCTCCCGCAGGTAGGTCGGACTGGCGGTAGAGACAGGCACCGACGAACGATCGGTCACGAAGCGTGGCACCGTCATCCCCGGATCGGTTCGCATGAACTCAGCCATGTGGTGCCGCGCCTGTGGAATGTTACCGGCCAATGCCTCGGCAGCGGCGAGGAAGGCCCTGCCGCGGCGTGACCCCGGGTTGCTCTCCACCGCCTGACGCAGTGCTTCGACCGCCTGCTCATGCTCGCCGAGTTGCATCAGCGCACGCCCCAAACCTTGCAGCCACGTCCAACGCGTCGGATCGGTCGGGGCGATCCGATCGGCGCGTCGGAACCATTGCATGGCCTCGTGGGTCGCTCCCAGATACAGCTTGCTCAAGCCAAGTTCGTTGAATGCGGTTGGTTCGCCGGGATTGCGCGCGATGACGGCGCGATTTGCGATCACCGCATCAGCGAACCGCCCACGGGCGCGCAGCAGGGCGGCGCGCGCCTTGAGCGCACCGATGTGGTCTGGCGCGAGCATCAGCGCACGGGAGATCAGGCGTTCGGCTTCGTCGAGCGACTCCTCGCGCTGTTCGGTCTGAAAAAGATTCAGCACCTGATAGATCAGGGTGCTAGCGATCCCGATCAGCGCCTCCACGTTGTCCGGGTCGATGTCGAGCGCCTGCCGGAACAGTTCCACCGCCTGCACCGCATTGCCCGTCACGCGAATCTCTACCGCCAGCGCCTTGCCGCGGAGAGTAAGATCAGCGGCGTCGGGATAGCGCCGGCCGCCGGGATGATGGCGGGCCTCACTACGAATCATCTCGATGCCGACACTGCGTGACAGCCGCGCGACCACCTCCTCTTGCACCTGAAGCATATCCTTGCGTTCCTTGTCGAAACGCTCGGCCCAAACATGCTCTTCGGTTTGACTGTCGATGAGCTGCACGTTGATCAGCACTCGGTTTGAATCCGCGAGGACGCTGCCTTCAAGCGCATAACGTACGCTCAGCTCCTGGCCAATCTGCCGGACTGACACCTGACGTCCGCGATAGGTGAATGCGGCCGAGCGAGAAATGATAAAGCTGCCAGGTAACGCACGGGATAAATCCGTTATGAGGCAGTCCACTATTCCGTCAGCTATATATTCGAGCGCAGGATCCTGTGACAGATTGAGAAACGGCAGTACTACTATTGAGAGACGGCGAGTCGTGCTAGGGCGAGAAAACTCCGCAACGGAATTCCGCTCCTCCCGGACTGCGCTTGTCCAGGTTTCGGGCTGCGATGCGGCCTGCTCCTGCTGCCAGAGCCAATCGATCATTCGCTGGATCCCGGCAGCGAGATAACGTCGGTAACTGCTATAAGACAATCCTAGATGTTCGGCCGCCGCTTCCTGCTTGGCGATCGGGTTGAAGTAGGTCAAATCCAACACCCGATGCAGTTTCCGATCATGGGCATTTGCAAACAGGACGCCGGCGGTCTCTGACAGCATCTCGCGCAAGTCTTGAACACCCGGCGCGTGGACACTGCGTTGCGCCAGGAGACGCGACTGCAACAACGGGCTGCCAACCAATAGGTCGGCCCGGACATGGTTGCGCAGTGCCTCCCTCACAGCGCGTCCGAACGTGCTGTTGGTCACCACAACGGTCGACCCCCCCGATGGTGCGCTCCACCGCGGGCTGAGACCACCATAGGCGGAATTCGGGAGGAGTGGAACCGCCCGCCGCACATCCGTCGATACCATCACCGAGTTTGCGAATGATTCGTCCTGCACACTGCCCTCCAGATACCGTCCGGGTAGGCTACACCCAACTCACTAGCCGGGCGCGCGGATACGGACGGCGCTAACCAGGTCCTCGCCACTGCCTTTCGATTGTGGGGCCGCCACTCAGGCGACCGGACCGGGCAGCAACGCTGCCGTTCCGCTCAATCCTCGGGCAGCGGTCGGTCGAGCCGGAAGTCAAAACAATAGCGTGGTAAGCAGTCCCAGCGGTTTGATGTCCAACCGCTCGCGCATCGTCGCGAATTGCGCCAGATCGGAGGCACTCCGCGCCACCCATACTGAGGGCAAGCCGACGGCGTGCGCCCCGGCGAGATCCGTCTCGATGCCGTCTCCGCATACGAGCGGCGCCCGGGCCGGTTCACGTGACAGCGCCGCCTCGAAGATGACGCGATGCGGCTTGCCTGTCATCAGCACACGGCCGCCGCGCGCGCGATAGTCGGCGGCAATCGCGCCTGCGCGCTCGAGGCTTTGCGTGCCCTGGGGCGCCCGCGTGTCCGGGTTGGCGCAGACCAGCGGCAACCCGTAGGCCAGCGCGCGATCCAGCACGACCGATCCGGGCTCCGGCCGGTCGGTGAGCAGAACGAAGTCGGCCGCCGCGTCGTCGCCGACGACGCGGTATCCCAGACCCGCTAGCAGGTAGCGGTTCTCGTCACTACCGGCGAACCAGTAGCGGCGGCCCAGGCCCCGCGCGCCGGCGGCAAGTGTAGCGCGCGTGACATCCCCCGCCGTGACTGCACCGCAATGAAATCCTCTGCCGATGCCGAGTGATTCCAAATGACGGATCAGGCGTTCCTCGCGCCACGACGCGTTGCTCACGAGCAGAACGCGGCGTCCGACGTCGCGCAGGCGGATCAGCGTGTCGTTCACCTCGGGATAGATCCGCTCGCCGTCATGCAGCACGCCCCACACATCGAGCAGGAGGAGATCGAAGCGAAGCTCAGCAAGCCCGCCCAGCCGCCGCATGCTCACAACGAGACCTCGATGTGCAGGGATGCGAACTGGCGTGCCTTGAACTCGGCGAAGCCCGGGATCCGCGAGATGATTCGCTGCCAGTTCGGACTTTCCCGCTTGCGGCTGCGCCGCGCCACCGTATCGCCGGGGCGATCGAGGTGATACGCGGCCATGCCCGGCAGATAGCGCGGCTCAAGCCCACCGCGTGTGAGGGCGCGGAAGGCGAAGTCGATGTCCTCATACCCCCAGTCGCCGTCGAACGTCTCGTCGTAGCCGCCGGCGCTCTGTGCGATCGACCTCGGAAACGCGACGTTTCCACCATGCATGAATGCCCAGGGATGCTCTGCGCGATTGAGATGTTCGAGATGCGGGAAGCGCCGATCGCGCACTTTGCCGTAGTTCGAGGGGCTGGCCACGCGAGTCGCGCGTGACAGCGTGGCCGGATCGCTTGCCACTGAATGCTCCGTGATGCCTGCCGCATCGATGAAGATGCGCTCGCCGGCAATCATGCCGCGGGGTGTTTCGCGCGCGGCAGTGGCAAGGTTCGCGAGATAGTCCGGGTTCGGCACGCAGTCGGCGTCGAATGTGACGATCCACGGATACCGCGCCAGCGTGATCCCCACGTTGCGCGCGCGGCTGAGCGCGAGCGGATGCGGCAGCATCGGCTGGCGCACCAACAGCAGCGGAAGGCGATGCACGAAGTCCACGTAGGCTGCTTCAGGGCTCTCGCGCATCGAGTTGTTGTCGACGAGGATGATCTCGTACGGCGGCACCGACCCGCGTTGCGCCAGGAACCCGGCGAGGTTGAGCCGGAGGTTGCGCAGATCGTTGTAGACCGGAACGACAATGCTGAACATGAGGTTTCTCCCGCTCGGGGTGTGTGCTGCCAAGTCGCTTCAGGAAATCTCCACGTGGCCATCGACGTCGCGGTCGAGATCGAAGGCGTCGACAAGATGCGTGACCAGCGCGCGACATTCGTCGCGCACGCACACGCAGTCACTTTCTTCTAGCGAAACGACGCCGTCGCCCGCCAGGGCACGCAGGCAACCGGCGACGGCTTCGTCGAGCCGCTCCGTGGGAATGGCGAGATGCAACTTGTCGCGCACCCGCGGAAATGCTTCCGGCCAGTCCGCCGCGATTGCCGCCGGCGTGTTGATCCCCGCAAGCAGCGAGCGGCACACCATCGATGGGATAGCGAGGCGGGGCAGCGCGAGGTTGCGATGCCGCGAGAGCCGCACACGCTGATCCGCGTCGACGGTCAGCCAGTCGCCCCGCTCCGCGAACAGCTCGATGCGCCGCAGCGCCCGCAATTGCCCGGCGAGAGGCACGCCCGTCGCCACCGGCATCTCGGGGTGGATCGCGGACAGCACCGCTATCAGCCGCGTGGCGTCGCGGAGCATATCGTCGAAGGCGAGCGGCGCCGTGGCGGGCACGAGCGAGACTGCCGCGAGAGACGCCGCGCTCAGCGGGGCGGCTGCCTGGATGCCCTGACCGACCCAGGCGGCTACGCGCGCGGTGGCCGTGGCGTCGGAATCGGTCCCGGTCGCGAGCAGCTCGTCAAGCAGCCGCGGGCGGCCGAAATGCATGTGCAGCGTGCCGTAGTTGCGCCGTAGACCCCGCAGGCCACGCAGCAGGCCGTGGATGTTGTCGGCGCTCAGCCCACGCCAGGTGCCGCGCGCCGCCACCTGCAGGAACACGCCCTCCTCGAAGGGGCGGTCGTGGCGAAGATTGACCGGCACCAGCGCCACCGGCCGCCCGAGGCCGCGGCGCGCCTGGCGCACCAGGTCGCGCAGAAAGCCGGTGCGGATCCTGAGCGGCCGTCCGTCCACCGACGGCGCGCCTTCGGGAAACATCAGCAGATCCCTGCCCCCGCGCAGCAGCGTGCCGAGCGCGCCGCCGACCACCGCGCGATACATCGACCGCGCGCCGCCGCGTGGCAGCGTGCCCAGCGCCTCCCCCCCGCGCTTGAGGTAGAACGCGCCGCAATGGCGCAGCGCCAGGCCGATCCCGGGCGTGTCGAGGTGCGCGCTCGCCACGGTCAGCGGCGTGCGGAGGCCGAGCCGCGAGATGGTGAAGTTTTGGAACAGATAGTCGGCATGTCCGCCGGCGTGCGAGGCGACGTAGATCCGGGTCACCTCTTCGCCGAGCGCGCGGACCTGATCGGCGCCCGTAACGTGCATCCCCTCGAACAACGCCGCGAGCGTCCCCCGCACCACCAGGGCGAGCAGGTTGTAGCTGAGGCAATCGGGGTTCGGCAGCATCTTCGCGGCAAACGCGCGAGCCTGCTCGCGGAGGTGCGGCGCATCGTCGGGCGCGGCGGCGCGAACGACCTGCTCCACCTCGGGGCTGCGCAGGATCTCGGCAATCTGCGCGACGCGCGGGTAGCAAAACGCTCCGCGGTAATAACCGAGCGCGATCTCGCGCCCGCGCAGGGCGCGCGTGGATCTCGCGTCGCCGAGCAGCACCGGCGGCGCAACCTGCATGCGCGACGGATCGGCGTCGGCGGGGACGAGACGTGGCAACATCACGCGGTTCTCCTGTTGGCCTAACGGTTCAACACTGGATTGGAGGCGGCACGGTTCATCCATGCCGGCGCTTCGGACCTCGAGTCGGTCCCGTGGCGTGCAGCGATCAGCCTCCCCGCCATCTCGCAGAACCCCGCGCCGCTGCTACCATTCGTGAGCCAGTGCGGCGGCGTTTCGAGCAGGGGCAGGAAGCGGGCGAGGTTGGCGACACCAACCGAGTGACGAAACGAGGCAAACAGCGGTTCATCATTGGGCGAATCGCCGATGAACAGCCATTCGTCCGGCTCGGGAACCACGCTGCGCACGCCGGGTGCGCCTTGGGCGAGCCAGCCTTCAAAGCCACGGCGCTTGTCGTAGTCACCGAACCACGTGTTGACGTGAATGCTGGACAGCCTGGCATGCGCCCCCGCGGCACGACACAGCGCGAGCAGCGCCTCCACATCGTTCTGCTGCCAGGGTTGCACGTCCTCGCAAAGATCGATGGCGAGATCGAACTCACGGTAGGCTTGATCGGAAGCCCATCGCGCGTGCGGAAACCGCTGCTGGATCGCGGCGCCGAGGCCTTGGAGCTGCTCGCGGCCGCCGACGTATGCGCCGGGCGTATCGAGCCGCCGGCGCATGCCGTTCTCAATGAAGAACGCGAACGCGCCGTTCTCGCCGATGACCGCGTCGACCGGCCAGAAACGCGCGATCTGATCGCACCAGCCCGCCGGCCGCCCAGTGACCGGCACGACGCAGTAGCCGGCTTCGTGCAGGTCCCACAGCGCCGCAAAGGCCTCGGCCGTCAGCTTGCCCTTCGTGGAAAGCGTGTCGTCGATATCGAGGCAGACGCCCCGGATCCGCGCGAGCTCCTCGCCGGCTGCCGTTGCCCATGGCGCGACGACTTGGGTGTGGGTCACAGCCCCGATGCAGCGGAGCGGGATCGTGGACATGGTTGTTCTCCTCGGCACGTCTTAGGTGGTCGCGTACGCGTTGTGGTCGTTCTTGCGAGTGAGGAGCCAGCGTGCTCGTCGCAACGGGCTTGTGACCTGTGTCATAGGAACTGTCAGTGCAGCGTCGAGAGCTGGGTCTGGCTCGCGAGGTCGGCGATCGTGCGCGCCATGCCATCGGCGAATGTGAGGCGCGGCGTCCAGCCAAGCACGTCGCGAGCACGGCTGATGTCGAGCACGCTCACTGGCACGTCAAACGGGCGCGCTTCCTCCCGCCTGACGTCCAGGCGCCGGCCGAGTACATGCTCGATCTCCGCGACGATGCGGTTCAGGCTAACACCGCTGCCGCTGCCGATATTGAACGTGCAGACGCCTTCCTGGCGCGGGGCCAACGCGAGCGTCACCAATGCCGCAGCGACATCGGCGACGTGCACGTAGTCGCGCACCAGTTCGCCGTCGCCCCAGATGACGATCGGCTGGCCAGTCAGAGCGCGGTGCAGGAACGTCGTTACCGCGCCCAGTCCGCGCGTGAGATCCTGGCCGGCCCCATAAGGATTGGCGATGCGCGCCACGCGGCAGTCGAACCCGTGCAGCGCGCGGGACAGGCCGAGATAGATCTCCGCCGTCACCTTGCCCGCCCCATAGGCGGTGATCGGCGCGAGCGGATGGTCCTCGGGCACCGGCACGCGGTGCAACTTGCCGTAGACGGTGCCGCCGGACGAGGTAAACACAACGCGCGGACCGGGCCGCCGCCGCAGCGCGTCCAGCATCGACAGCATCGCGGAAACGTTGTCGGTGAGATCGCCGCTTGGGTTCGCATTCGCGCTCGCCGGCAGCGAGCTCCAGGCGTAGTGGTGCACCACCGCGGCATTGGCGAGCAGCGCGTCCCAATCCGCCGTGCAGATATCGAGCGGCCGCCACTCGATCCGCCCCTCCTCGTCGGCTGGCGGAGTCCATACGGGCGCGGCGCGGTCCGCGAGCACGACACGATGCCCGATGCGCGCCAGAAGGGCCGCAACATGCCGGCCGATGAAGCCGCACCCGCCGAGGATCAGGTGGTGTCCGGCGTCGAGCGTGCCGGAGGCGAGGGCCGGGCTCATCGGGCGCACTCCGCAGGCAGCCGCGGTCGGTCGTCGAATTCCTTCGTCTCAATCGCCGTCGAGATCCAGCCGCCGAGGCGGCCGAGCCAGCCGGTGACGGAGGCCGGCGTCGGGAGCGCGCCGGGGCCCACGCGAATGGCGCAACCGACCGTTAATTCCACGGAAAATGCGAGGCTCTCGGCCAAGCTGGGCATGTAGCGGAATGTCTTGGGCCGACCCTTGCCGCAGAACGTGGTCGCGCCAGCGATGAGCTGAACCGCGAACGCGATCAAATCGGTCTCGTCGTTTGCCTTCCCGTCCACGACGTGCGCTGCGAATGTCCCACAAAGCGTGCCGGGGCAGCCCGCCTCTCCCGTCAAAGTATCGAGATGGCTGTAGCCGCCCAGTCGCGTGGCGCGATCAGGATCGCCAAACCAATATTTGCTCGCTGCCCTATCCTTGCACCCGTCGATTGAGAAGACGAAAGTCCAGACATCATTTTCCCACCGTCGCCGCCTTTGCCGGTTCTCGGCATCGACTACATCCAACATCCTTGCCTCCTGCGCATCTGTACGGCCCGTTCTCGCTTTTGCCTTTTGCTCGCCGTTGAGCCCGTTGTATTTTTTTCAAACAACCACATTTCGCAGTTTCTCAGGTTCTGGCTGTGAGCACCCAATCAGTCCCACAAAGCTGGGGAGACCATCTGTGAATCGACTCACAGTGGGGATCAAAAAATCCGTGGCATAACAGGTCAGGTAAGCCATTGCCTTCGCCGCCGCCGACCGCCACACCGCCCGCACCGCCTGATCCACCGACGTTGTTGAGCACGATGCCCTGGGAATTGGCGCCGCTGGTGTTGACGCTGAGGTAGTATCGCCAGGGCGTTTGCAGTTGCGTGCCGACCATCTGTCCCAGCGGATAGCCCGCATTGCCTCCGGCACCTCCGGCACCGCCATTGTTGTCGGTAAGCACGGTCGACGTGCCGATGCCGCCGGCGCTACCCATCACGCCGCCCGCGATGCCCGGGCTGTCGTCGCCTGACGTGATGATCTGGCCGCTGATAGTCAGGCTATCATAGGTGCCGTTGCCGCCCGCGCCGCTCTGCCCGACGGTGCTGGAAACGCCGTCGGCTCCGCCGCCCGCCCGGCCATTGCCGGCGATGATGTAAGTGTTCATCGTCGGCGCATCGTTGCCGGTTGTCGTGATGTTGCCCGTGCCGCCAACCTGGTAGGGGCCGAGCGAAATGCCGTAGCCGCCCAGGCCGCCGCCGCCGGAGTAGGCCGAGGCGGCCAGCGCCGTGCCATTGGTATTGAAGTTGGCGCTGCCGGTGATGATTGCAGCCACGCCCGAATAACCGTTCGGCACGGGATCGACACGGGCATCGTCGCCCGCTTCGCCATTGCCCACAATTGCAGCGTTGCTACCGGCCGATCCGCCGGATGCGGTGGTGCTGAAGCTGTATCCGCTGGTCACGGTTCCGTTGCAATCGGCTTCGAGCTGCGTGTGGTGGGGCGCGCCGCATTGCGCGCTGGCCTTCCCGGCGATCAAAGCTAATGCCGCGACCATTGCGGCAACGTACAAGCATCGCTCCCAGCTATTTGCTGTGCCGCGCATGGGACTCTCCCGGATCAATGATTCGAACCGCTGCTCGCGGCCACGTCGTGGGACGCTGTCTCGGGCGGGACGGGGGCGAAAAGCAACTTAAAGAGGGGCGTTCGCGGGCCGCTTAATATTATATCAGGTTTCTAAATGTTTTACGGAACATGGCGTGAACATCGGCCAACAGAACCCGCTGGCACCGGTGATCGGTGCAGTGCGAGCCTGGTCTTCAATCCAACGCCTGGAGCAGATCGTGCGCTCCACGCAGATCGGCGGTTTCGAACCCTTCGGTAAACCGAGCGTAGACCGGAGCGAGGTATGCCCTTGCCTCTCTCTTGCATCCTTGGGCGGCGCGCATGCGGGCGAGACTCACGGCCGTGCGCAATTCCCAGGACAACGCAGTTTGCTGCACTGCCATGTCGATCGCACGAGCGAAACACGCTTCCGCGGCCGATATGCCGCAGTCGCCATGCTGCCGCAGCAACACTCCGCCCTTGATGCGGAGGATCTCCGGCAGGTACCAGCACTCTCCGCCGCGCTCGGCGACGTCTTGCGCGCGCTCGATCGCGGCCAGCGCCTGCTCCAACTGTCCGGCTCCCTCCAGGCCTGCGGCGAAATCCGACAGGAATTCCGGGTACCACGTCGTCCAACCAGTACGGTCGCAGGTTTGCAGGACATCGCGCAGGATGGCGATGCCTCTCCCGAACTCGCGCCGTGCAATCAGCAGCTTGGCTTCCAGGAACTGGGTGCCGATGCGCCAGATCGGGTTCTGGCCTCGCGCGAGATCAGCCAGCATTAGCAAGGCGCGCTCCGCTGTCGCTAGATCGCCGGAGATGATGGCCAGGGGACAAACCGCGGTCCGCAGCACCGCCCAACGCAAGACCAGGCTTTCTGTTTCTCGCGCTTCCTGAAGCAATGCCTGCATTTGCGCTATGCCCTGGTCCACGAGACCCCGCACCCACAGGATCCGCGCCAGCACCGCGCGCGCGAACATGGGTTGCGCGGTATGGAACCACACGCCGGATTTCTGTTCCCTCCATGCCACGAAAGTCGCAAGCCCCTGCTCGCAACAACGCTGTGCCTTCGCGTGCAGACCTTTGAAATGCAGCCCGTAGCCGAGTTGCTGCGTGGCGGCGATCACGGTGCCGGTGTCACCGGTACTGGCTGCAAGGCGGGCAAAGTGCTCCATAACAGAAACAGCACGATCCGACTGGCTCAGATTGACCAGCGCCATCAGCAGGAAATATAGCACCTCCACCTGAGTATCGATATCGCCGCGGCTTTCAGCTTCCGCGAGCGCCTTGGTCAATGAGGTCGTGCTCTTCTCGGCCGTACCAAGGGTTCCCAGCAGCGCTATGCCGAGCGAGGCATGAAGCTGGGGATGGGACTCTCCATTCGGATCGGCATCCAGCGCCTCCAGCGCGCGCTCAGTCTGTTCGCGGCCTTCGATGAAGAGGGCGTAATGGATCCATACCGGGACATAACCGGCGGTCAGCGCGATCCCGACCGCCGCATCGCCGTGCGGTGAAAAGCACCAGTCGAGCGCAGCCCGGACATTGTCGATCTCTCGCAGGAACCGGGCCAGATCCTCCGCTGTTCGTTGCGCCTGCGAACCAGGGCGGTCGGAACCGATGAAGTCACGAAAGAACTCTGCCTGGCGGCGGGCAGCCCGCCCTGATTCGCCGCTTTCCACGAGCTTCTCGTACGCATAAGCCCGTATCGTCTCGAGCAATCGCCACCGTCTGCCTGGCGCCGATGGATCGAACCCCACCAGCGATTTTGCCACAAGGTTTGACACCCCGTCGGTGACTGCCGTGATCGTTTCGTCGGAAACAAATGCGGCACCTTCGAGCGTGAATCCGCCGGGGAAGACCGACAAATGGCGCAACAGGCGACGCTCCGGCTCACTCAACAGGTCGTAGCTCCAGTCCAGCGTCGCGCGCAGCGTGCGATGTTGCGGCAGCGCGCGGCGGCGCCCCTGTGTCAGAAGCTGGAACCGATCATCGAGGCGCGCGGCGACCTGCTGCACGCCGATCGTCGCACCGCGGGCGGCCGCAAATTCAAGCGCGAGCGGAACGCCGTCGAGCCGCCGGCAGATTGCTGCGATCGCCGGCAGATCGTCCTGGTCAGCGACGAATTCGGGGTACGCCGCCCGCGTCCGCGCCATGAAAAGTTGGACTGCGCCACAGGCAAGGATATCTTGGCCACCCTGCTCATCGGGCGGCACATCGAGCGGAGGCACTCGATAGGCGTACTCGCCATCGATCCGCAGCATCTCCCGGCTGGTGGCAAGAATCGTCGTGTGCGGGCACATCCGCACCAGCGTCTCCGCCAGCGCCGCGGCGACGTCGATGACATGCTCGCAATTGTCGAGCACAAGCAGCAGCCGCCCTTCGCCAACGGCGCGGACGATAGCTTCGGGGGACCAATCGTCCAGCGTCGAGCCGAGGCCAAGCACCCCTGCGACGGTCGACAGGACAAGGTTGGGACCGGACAACGACGCCAGTTCGGCCACCAGAACGTCGCCACGAAAGGCCGGGAACACCGCACGTGCGACCTCGAGTGCCAGCGCGGTCTTGCCGATCCCGCCTGGCCCGAGCAACGTCACTGAGCGGTAAGCGGACAGGAGTTCCTGCAATTCACGGGTCGCGGCAGCGCGCCCGATCAGCGCAGAAGCGAGGATCGGCACATTCGACCGAAATGGCGCGGATCGGCTGGGACTCGCTTCGGGCTCGATCTTCGTTCCCGTCCCGACCGCGTCCCGCGGTTGGGCAATCCAATCGCCGAGCAGTCGATAGCCGCGGCCCGAGGCTGTTTTCAGCAGCGCCCGGTTCGGTCCCAATGCCTTCCGCAACGCGGAGATGTGCACCTGAAGCGCATTGCCTTCGACGTGGATGCCCGGCCATACGCGAGCGATCAGATCCTTCTGGCTTACCAGCTCGCCCGCCGCCTCGACCAGAATCTCCATAATATCAAAAGCGCGACCTCCGATCGGGACGCGGCTTCCTTGTGCCCGTACTTCGCGCCGACCTAGATCGATTTCCAATTGCCCGCACCTGTAGACCGGCCGTTTGGTTTGTTTGGGCGTGCCTAAGGCTGCAATCGACACACTCTGGCTTCCTCGAGATTTTGTGAGTCCGAGACGGGCACTCTTGCCGTGTGCACTGCAGCATAAAGGTGTCGGGGCGGGCGCACCATGTAACCCCAGCATCTATCAAACGACATCGGGCACTGACCCCCTGTCGACCGAGTGACACCAGCGGGCCTTTGGTCTGACTCGTCGCCGCAGCCTCCCGCGTTATTGCGAGTGGCCAAAGCATCGGGCCGCTGATAAAAATGGTAATCTTCCTAGGCCACTAGCACCACCGTCGGTAAGAGGGGCAAAACCCCGGGCAAGTTATGTAAAGTCAGACGTTGTTGCGATACCTGCAACCACAACGGTGGCGGATTTCCGCCGTTCCGTTGGCTGACCCCTGATCATGCTGCACCTGCGTGCCCGGGGTTTTGCCCCTCTTACCACCGTCGCGGGTGCGGCGCGTCGTCGCTGCCATCGTGTCGATATGACGCATTGCGCGCCTCACCTGCGTCAAGGTGGCTCGCGCGACCTATCTACGGCTGTGCCCCCTCCTTCAAGACGTCGTTCCAGTCCGCCTCACAGATCGGCCCAAGCGCTCGACGGCAATGCCTCCCTCAGCGGCCATTTCGGTCAGCCGCTCGGCGTGGCGACCCCCGGCCCGGTTCGCGTCCATGTCCGCGACAAGGCGGGCACCCGGAGCGCTGGCGATGTCCCTCATTGCGTCCTGGAGAGAGGAGACCGTCCCCGACCCGATGCCGCCGCCGATGGTAACGTAGAGCGTGTCAGCGCGACGGCCATCGATCGCAGCCAGGCTCAACGCGTCGATTGGCGCCTCGGTGACGGCGAGCCGGCAGACACGCTGCCGTGCCGAAGCGGAACAGCGTGGAGCATCAGCATCCCTGGGGTACCCGGCGACGAGTGGCCTGGGAGGCGGTAACCTGGCTGGATGAAACGACGTCTGAAGCCGCCGGCTGCGGTCGCACCTTCCTCGGATGGCGCCGTGAACGCCGACGCGGTGCTGCAGGTCAAAGTCTGGCTGGTTGGGATCAGTCCGATGGTGTGGCGGCGCGTCCTGGTGCCGGCGAGCTTCTCGCTTCGTGAACTGCATGGCGTGATCCAGGTGGCCATGGGTTGGGACGGCATCCACCTCTACGTTTTCGGGTTGCGAGCGGCGCGTTACGGATCCGGGGAACTGTCGGCGTCGCCACCGGACGTGACCCTGGCGGACTTGCGCTTCCGCAAGGGGGCGCGGCTTCATCTATGAGTACGACCTCAACATTCCCTGGCGCCATGAGGTCCGCATCGAAGATCGCCTGGAGCGAGAGGCTCGGAAGACCTATCCCGTTTGCACGGGGGGCGACGGCGCCTGTCCACCCGAGGACTGTGGCGGCCCGGAGAGCTTCATGGACCACCGCAACGATTGGCTTTCATTCGAAGCGTTTGAAGATCTGGACACCATGGTCGAGGTTCTCCGGGACGTTGTGCAGAAGGACGAGTCGGAGAAGATCGCGCTCGACCAGGAGACGCGCTGGCGTCTGGAGGATGGCGTTGAACGGGCCAGGGCTCGCGAGGAAGCCCAAGGGCGGCCGTTCTCGCGGCGCGACGTCAACGCCCGGCTTAGCGCCGGCGAGCACCGCACCCTCATGCACCAGCAGTGGTGAGGCGCTCTGCCCGCCGCTGTGCGAGCAAGTCGGCGGCAAGTAGTGCAGCATCATCTCCTTGCTGTTGCCTGATGCTGCTCACCAGTGCATGGGCGGCCGGATCGGTCAGGCGGTCGAACTTGCGCTGCAATGTTGCCGCGGTGGTCTCGGCATAGAGGCGGGTGGTGATGATGCTCTCGTGGCCGAGGAAACGCTGCAGGTCGGTGATGTCCATCCCGAGCGCCAGCAGGCGGGTCGCCACGGTGCGGCGCAACAGGTGTGGATAGACGCACTTGGTGATCGCGGCGGCACACGCCACCTCGCGGACCACCTGGCCGCCGCGCTGGCGCGTCAGCATATAGGGTATCGAACCGGAGCCCCGCTGGCGGCTGGCGAACCACGGCCCCGCCCGGCGCGTGCGGGAGCATCAGGATCTCTGGGGGGCCGGCGCTCCGCCCGGTCTGATACCGCCGGTCCGTGTCTGTCTGCCCTGGCCACCCCAGAGATCCTGATGCTCCCCTGAAAGTCGCTTGCAACCCGCGCCCAGCTAGGATGTTCGCCTGCGCAACATCCCAAGAGTGGCAGGATACCGCTGGTGAGAAACCATCTGGCCGTCGCCATGGCAGCCTTCGTACTCCTTGCTGCCGGTGATGCTGACGCGAACGACGTCCTGTCGGGCTACCTAACGGCCGACAACTACTTTTTCGCGTATATCAGTACCAACCTGTCGACGCTTGGGACCTTGATCGCATCTGGACCAACTGGGGCTCCACCGATGCCCTCACGCCGACGACTCTGTCGCTCGGCACCACGTATTACCTCAATATCGAGGCGATCAACGGCGACTCGGGCAATTACAGCGCTGGGGGGTTCCTTGGTGATTTCCAGCTTACCGGCGTGGCCTACTTTTCGAATGGGACGCAGCAACTCCTGACCGGCCCCTTGGGTTGGGTCGGGGACTATAACGACAGCAATAACGGCATTGCACAGCAGCCATGGGTCGCGCCGACGGGCGCGGTGGCGTCCGAGGGTGCCAACGGCGTGAGTCCCTGGGGAACGTTCGGCGCCATTGCGTCTGCGGCGGACTGGATATGGCCGACCGACTCCCAGTCCAGCGACGGCACCCCGACGCCCGGCAACCAGTGCGCGGCCTGCACGGTGGACTTCCAGACGAAATATCCACGTTGCCCGTCCCGGAACCTGGCACGCTGGCGGTGATGCTGGCCGGTGTCGCTGCACTCGGGGGTGTCCTGCGCATCAAGGCGTCCAAAATGCGATCGGCGACGAACGCGCAGGCCCGAGCACTCTGATCACCCCACCATCTCAAATGTCCGAAACTAGGCCACGCATAGTTTGACGCTCTCGTTCTCCTGCCGACAGGTTTGTACAGGAGAAAACGCATGTCGCAAGCCGTCGGACTCAGCCTGACCGGCAATTTGGCCGCGGGGCGCGCATCATTGGCCTGCTGTTCGCAAGCACCACCAGCATGATCGGCTCTGGCTGGCTGTTCGACTCGTATCACGCCGCAAGTGTCGATCTGCCTTATGCGTTTCAGTGGCGTGGCAGGGATTTCAATGGGGTGGTTGGTCCTTCTCGCGAGTCCGGGGTTCTGCCAGGGTTCCGGCTCAGGACGCCAGCCGGAATGCCTCCATCTTATCGGCTCCTGCCGTTCGATGACGAATTTCGCGAAGCTGTTGCCTGCGGCGGGATCCAGGAGAAATTCCGGCAGGCTGTGACGCAGCGCATTGGCCACCACCAACTCCGAGTGCGGGATGCCGGGCCGGATGGTGCGCGGCCAGGAGCCGAAGCCGGCCCAGACGCGCCGCGGGAAGGCGACGGCCAGGTGCTGAAGCAGCCTCTGACAGACGACCGCCGCCTGGATGAAGACATGGTAGGCGTGCGGCTTGCGCCTGATGGCGTCGCGGTATTCGCCCGACGCACGATGGAGGTGCTGGTTGCCGCTGGCCGCCGCAGCGGCTTCATGTCGGACATCCAGAAATGGTAGCTGAACGAGCCGATCAGCCAGGCGAGGGCTTCCAGGGCGTCTCGATCCAGCGTGGGCTCTGGCGCGTTTGGGGCAGGCGCTTTCCGTCGCAGGCGTGGTTTGGCGGGCAAGCGGTGTATCAGCCGCTTAGCCGAAGAAGATTGCGCGTTCATGAGTGTCTGCGAATCGGAGGCTGATGACTTCGAAAATGCCATGACCCTTGGTGTATGCCACGAGATAGACGGCTGTGCAGGTCATATGACCGCGCCCAACGATCTGACGCCCGACAAGGGCCTGGAAACTTTTCCGCCCGGGTTTGGGATGCTCAACATCCGTGCGCTTGTAGATGTGCGCCCAATCAACCAACTTGGCGGCCGTGAACTTGGGGCGGTCTGGATACTCTGCCCCATGCCTTGCCCGGTTGTTTGGGTTTCAGGTGATCCGTGTGTAGCTCTCACACTTGGGGGGCTGCTTCAATTTCGGTGCAGCCGCGCATGATTCCTTCTCCCATGAGCCAGAAGTTGCCTCTGCGGGTGTGCCGTGGCGCAATTATCTGGGATCTGGCGGCCGGGCATAGGGCTTTTGTTATCGCTGTCAGGGCTTCGCACGAGATTGAAGAAGACCCCGACGACATGCGAATGTGATTTCCATGTGAACCAGGCACAGGTTTCACCCGCCGCCCGAAGCGACGCTTGGACGCAGGCTCCGTGACCGTCAAATGCCGAGGTAACTGGATTTGACCTCGTCGTTGGCCCACAGTTCCTGTGGTGTCGCGGAATAGACGACGCGTCCCTTTTCGAGGACGTGTACATAATCCACCAACTGGATCGCGAGCGAGGCGTTCTGTTCCACGAGCAGGATCGACAGCCCCTCCCGCCGCAGTTTGCCGATCGCCTCCCAAACGCCCTGGATGATGATGGGCGCCAGGCCCTCCGACGGCTCGTCCATGATCAGGCAATCGGGGTTGGTCATCAGGGCGCGGCCGATCGCCAGCATCTGCTGTTCGCCGCCCGACAGTGTGCGGGCGCGCTGGTGGCGGCGCTCGGCGAGACGCGGGAACAGCTCGTAAACGCGCTCCAACGTCCAGCCGTGGCGCTCGGCGGCGCGGCCGGCAACCACCAGGTTCTCGGCAACGCTCAGGGTCGGAAAGACGCGGCGGCCTTGTGGCACCAGCCCCATGCCGGCACGTACCGTCGCGAAGGACGACGCCGCGGCGATGTCGATATCCTTGAACACGATCCTTCCGCGCCGCGGCGGCGTAAAGCCGACGATCGAATTGACCAGCGTCGTCTTGCCGACCCCGTTACGGCCAAGCAGCCCAAGAATCTGGCCCCGTTCCAGGGTCAGCGACAACCCTTGCAGCACATAGGCGTCGCCGTAATAGGTGTGAATGTCGTGGACTTCGAGGAGTGCCATCACTCACGCCGTACCGAGATAGATTTCCCGGACCCGTTCGCTGTGCCGGATGTCATCGGCGGTGCCGGTCTGGAGCACCTCGCCAAAATGCAGTACCGTGACCCGATCGGCGACGTCGAACACGACCTCCATATCATGCTCGATCAGCAGGATCGTGAGCCGGCGATCGAGCCGCCCGAGAAAGCGCGCCATGTCCTGCGACTCGCCGCTCGACAGCCCGGCCGCCGGCTCGTCGAGCAGCAGAAGCCTGGGATCGCTGGCGAGACCAAGGACGATTTCGAGCTGGCGCTGCTCGCCATGCGACAGCGACCGCACCTCGACATTCTTGCGGTCGAGAAAACCGGCCGCGTCCAACAGCGCCTCCGCCTTTTCGTAAACCTCACGAAAGCTCGAAAGGAACCGCCACATGACGAATTTGGTACGCCGCGGTCCGTTGACCGCCATCAGGACGTTGTCGAGCACGGTCAGCTTCGGGAAAAGGCTGGTGATCTGAAACGTGCGGGCCATGCCGAGCGCGGTGCGGCGTTGGCTCGGCCAGCCGGTCACGTCCTGGCCGAACAGCAGCACCTGCCCGGCGCTCGCCGACAGCAGGCCGGTGACGACGTTGAACAGCGTGGTCTTGCCGGCGCCGTTCGGGCCAATGATCGCGTGGCGTTCGCCGGTCGCCAGCGACAGGTCTATGCCGCGCAATGCCCGCAGCCCGCCGAAGCTCTTGCTGAGCCCGGCGAGCCGCAGGGCCGATCCAGATCGCGGACCGTCCGTCACTGCTACTTGCAATACTTGCAGGGCGGATACGTCCGGCTATACACTGGCTGCTTCAGATATTCGGCCTTGTTGTAAGTCCAGAACTGGCTGACATGCGGATAGGTCTTGATCACCACGTTCCACAACTCCGGGTTCGGATAGCCGTCCAGCTTTTCCTTTTCGACTTTTCGGACATAGATGTTCTGCACTGGATTGCGCAGGTCGTCGAAGCTGACCGGGCCGCGCGGCGCGTTGACCTTGAGCGCGGTCAGCATGCTGATGAACTTTTCCCCCCCCGGCCATTGGCCGTTGGTTTGCTTCATCACATCGTCGATCATCATGGCGGTGGTATAGTTGCTCTCCGAGAAATACGACGGAACCTTGCCGTATTTCGCCCGGTATTCCTTGACGAACTCAATGGCCTCGGGCGTCTGCAGCGCCGCGCTCCACTGCAGCGCCGAGACCGCGCCAACCACTTCGTCTCCCATCTGCGGCAGGATGAATTCGTCAAATGCGGTGCCGCCGCCGATCAGGCGTTTTGCCGGGATGATGCCGGCCCCCTGCAGTTGCCGCGGCAGTTGCAGGGGACCCGCCCCGCCGACCGGCAGGATGAATACGGCATCCGCGTCCGACTTGATCGAGCTGATGTAAGGCGAGAAGTCGGACGTGCCGATCGGCGGCCACATCTTCTGGATGATCTTGCCGCCGCACGCCTCGAAGGCCTGCTGAAAGCCGCCGACGGTTTCATAGCCGAACGCGTAATCCGCCGCGATCGTGACGACCTTCTTGATGCCGTTCTGACAGGCCCACTCGCCGAAAGGGTGCTCTGGTTGCGAACTCGACCACCCGGTGCGCACGAAATAGGGATATTTCGCGGCATCGCGCTGGGTCAGGTCGTCCGACGCCGCGATGGAGGAAATGTACACCACCTTTTCGCGGGTGCTGACCGGGGCGAGGGCGTAGCCGGTCGAGGCCAGGACTCCGCCGATCAGCATGTCCACGTGGTTCTGCTTGATGAGCTTTTCGGCCTGCAGCACGGCGGTGGCCGGCTTGGCCTGGGTGTCGGCGATGATCAGCTTCACGGTCGCGCCGTGGAAATTGCTCTTGTGCTCGTCGAGATACATCTGGAAGCCGTTGATCGAGTCCGTCGCGATCTGCGCCAGGGGACCGGTCACGGGCCACAGGACGCCGATGGTCAAATCGCGAGCGTTGGCACGCGGTGCCGTCAGCGTGATCAGTGCCGCAAGAATTGCCGGCAAGCCGGCGAGACGGACCCACTTGGCGGTCATTTGATTCCTCCCTGATTGTTCTCTGGTTCTTTACTTCGCTTTATCCCCGGTTCCTAGCTTCGATCCGACGCCCGCGCCAGCCTACCTGGTGGCGCGGCATCAACTGCGGCCGACCGCCACCGCTGATGCAACGGGCCGAGAAGCCCGTCGGGCAACCATGAAATTACGGCAATGTACATGCTCCCCAGTACATACGGCCACCACGGCACCAGCGTGCTGAGGTACTCGCGCAGGAACAGTACGATGACGGCGCCGAGGACGCCGCCGAGCAGGGTTCCGGGCCCGCCGAGGACGACCATCAGGAGCGCATCGATCGAGGTCGTCAACGTCAGGTCCTCGGGGCTCACCTCGCTGCTTACATGTGCCCACAACACGCCCGCCAGCCCGGCGAAGGCGCCCGAAATGATAAACACGATATATTTGTGCAGCCACACGTTGTAGCCGAGGACAGACATACGGGTTTCGTGCTCGCGGATGCCCACGAGGCTGCGGCCGAACGGCGACTCCACGAAAACGTAAAGCAGCAGCAGCGACAGAGCGAAAATCGCCAGGACCAGATAGAAATAGGCGGTGTCGTTGCCGAGGTGGATCGGCCCGAACGACGGCCGGCCCGGCAGGTTGAGCCCATTGTCGCCGCCGGTCAGCGAATCCCAGCGATAAGCCAGGCCCCAG
>Ga0335074_10002238_pt1 | contig 26338 bp, 20 predicted proteins | sample Lox_Sample_23_FD_206715 | JGI IMG/M metagenome (GOLD analysis project Ga0335074, IMG submission 206715) | Soil microbial communities from Loxahatchee National Wildlife Refuge, Florida, United States - Lox_Sample_2.3 | ecosystem: Environmental > Terrestrial > Soil > Wetlands | place: USA...
CTCGTTCACCAAGGTGTTCCTGGAGACCGCCTTCTCCGGCGAGTCCCGCCATGCCCGGCGGCTGGCCATGATCGCGGACTACGAGGCAACAAAGGAGATGCCGCCGCTTCCGGCCGACCCGTAAGCTCGCGGCCATGGTCGTTTCCAGCTATATATCCCCCAAGGCGGTCAAGGGCCGTCCGAGCGGCATCGAGGGGCGGGGCCTGGTCGCGGTCGCGCCGATCGCCAAGGACGAGATCGTGGCGATCAAGGGCGGCCATCTGATCGACACGCAGACGCTGGACGCGCTGCCCGAGCGGCTGCGCAACACCGACGTCCAGATCGCCGACGACTTCCACCTGGCCGCGCTCGAGGACGACGAGTACGACCCGGTGATGCTGTTCATCAACCACTCCTGCGAGCCCAACGTCGGCTTCGCCGGCAATATCGTCCTGGTCGCCATGCGCGACATCGCCGCGGGCGAGGAACTGAGCACCGATTACGCGCTGTTCGACGACTCCGACGAGCGGATGACCTGCAACTGCGGCGCAGCCTCCTGCCGCGGCACGATCACGGGGCGGGACTGGCAGATCCCCGCTCTAGAGCGTAAATACGGCAGTTATTTCTCCTGGTACCTGCTGCGCCGATTCGCATCGGACGGGGTGTAGCTAGGTACACCCGCGCTTCGGGTGCCCAGCGTCACTGCCGCGCGCCTGTCCCGCCAGGCACACTGGGGGAAATGGCGGCGCGGGACGGAGAACGAGCCATGGACAGGCAGACGGCGACCTTGGACCGGAGGCGGCGGCCCGGCCGGACGGTGGCGTGGCTGCGCGAGCGCGTGCGCGCCATAGGCCACGGGGTGGTGCTCGGGGCGCTCTCGGCCGCCGAAGGGGTGCTTTTCCACCCGGTCCTGCTGGTGCTCGTCTTCCTGATCCCGATTCCGGGTACGGGGCCGGCCGTGCGCTGGCTGACCGGCCTGACCAGGCGGCTGTCCGGCGAGTGGTGCGGGGTGGCGATCGCGTCCCCCTACCGGCCCGAGCCGGACGGGATCTTGACCTGGCAACAGCGGCGGCGCTGGCTGGCGGACGACCCTGCCACCTGGCGGGACCTGGCCTGGATCCTGATCAACCCGTGGCTGGGCGCGATACTGGCCGGCGGCTCGGCCGCGGCGATCATCTACGGCATCTTCGGGATGACCCTGCCGCACGGGTCGACCCAGCTGGCCGGGGTGATCCCGCACCCGTTCTACGGCATCCTGCTGGCGGCGGCCGGGTTCTTGGCGGCGCCATTCCTGCTGCGCGTGTACGGGGAGTTCAACCGCTCGCTGCTGGGGCCGACCCGGCAGGCCGATCTGGCGCAGCAGGTCCGTCACCTGGCCCAGACCAGGTCCGACACCATAGATGCCGGAGCGGCCGAGATCCGCAGGATCGAGCGGGACCTGCACGACGGGGCACAGGCCCGGCTGGTGGCGATGGGCATGACCCTGGACGCCGCGGGGCAGCTGATCGAGAGCAACCCGGCGGCCGCGCACGCGTTGCTCGCCGAGGCCAGGGACAACTCGGTCAGGGCCCTGGGTGAGCTGCGCGACCTGGTCCGCGGCATCCACCCGCCGGTGCTGGCCGATCGCGGCCTCGCTGACGCGGTCAGGGCACTGGCCCTGGACATGCCGCTGCGGGTGGAATGCGCCTGCGAGCTGACAGGCCGGCCGCCTGCGCCGGTGGAGTCGGCCGCGTTCTTCGCGGTCAGCGAGCTGCTGGCCAACGTGTCCAAGCACGCCCAGGCCGACCGGGCCTGGATCGATATCCGGCACGATGGAGGGGTGCTGCGGATCGGCGTCACCGACGACGGCCGCGGCGGCGCGGACCCGGCCCGCGGCACTGGCCTCTCCGGCATCGAGCGCCGTCTGGCTGCTTTCGACGGCGTTGTGGCCGTGACCAGCCCGCCCGGCGGGCCCACCGTGGTGAACATGGAGATCCCGTGCGCGTTGTCATCGCCGAAGACCTCTTCCTGCTGAGAGACGGCCTGACCCGGATGCTCGAAGCGCACGGCCTCGAGGTCGCCGCCGCCGTCGACAATCCGGATGACCTGCTGACCGCCGTGACCTCGAGCCCGCCGGACGTGGCCGTGGTCGACGTCCGGCTCCCGCCCAGCTTCACCGACGAGGGCCTGCGCGCGGCGCTGGCCGCCCGGCGGAAGGTGCCGGGCCTGCCGGTGCTGGTGCTCTCGCAGTACGTGGAGCAGCTCTATGCCCGCGAGCTGCTGGCCGACGGCAGCGGCGGCATCGGCTACCTGCTCAAGGACCGGGTCTTCGACAGCGCCCAGTTTGTCGAGGCCGTGCGCCGGGTCGCGGCCGGCGGCACGGCGATGGACCCCGAGGTCGTCGCCCGGTTGCTCGCCCGCAACCAGGGCGAGGGCACCGTGGCCGCGCTCAGCGCGCGCGAGCGCGAGGTGCTGGCCCTCATGGCCGAGGGACGCTCCAACGCCGCGATCGGCGCCCGGCTCGTGATCACCGAGCGGGCCGTGGCCAAGCACACGGCGTCGATCTTCCTCAAGCTCGGCCTGCAGCCGTCCGAGGACGACAATCGCCGGGTGCTGGCGGTTCTGGCCTACCTTGCCGCCTGACCACGGTGGGCCCGCCAGGCGGGCCCACCGTGGCCGACAAGGAGATCCCGGTCAGTGGCGGTGCCCGACGTCGACGGCTTCGCGCTCGGTCGCGAAGTAGCGCGCGCCGCCGCTTGTCATTCTGACCGCGAACATCATCCGCCGGCCTCGATCGGGCGCGTGCGGTGCCTTTGAGGACTGGCGGACGCCTCACCGCCGCCGTCGGCGGCGGTGCGGCCGCCTGCTGGTCTGCGTGCCCTCGGCCTCGGGCCGCCCTGCGGCCTCGGGCCGCCCTGGGGACTCGGGCCGCCCTGGGGATTCGGGACGCCCTGGGGACTCAGGCCGCCCGGCGGCCTCGGGTCGCCGCGCGGCCCCGGGCGGGGCCGGACGCGGCATGCCGGCGGCGGGACCGGTCTTGCCGCCGGCGCCCGCTGCCTCGGCGTCGCTTTCCCGCGCCGCCGCCTCATCGCCGGCGCGCGGCCGCGACACGTCCCTGGCCCGCATCGCCGCGTCCACCGTGACCTTCATCCCGCGCATCTCGCCAGTCTCGCACGTGCCGCCGGGATCAGAAGCTTGCCGGGCACCAGGGGGCCGGGTCGCAGGACATGGCGGCGGACAGAGCCGCGACCGAGCCGGGCCGGATCTCGGCCACCAGGCCAGCGCCGGCCAGCGCGCTGAGCCTGGTGCCGCCCAGGTAGGCCGCGCCCAGCGCTCGCACCGGCAGGGCCAGATCCGCTGGCGCCGTTGTCCGCTCGCAGGTCACCACCTCCGGGCCGGCCTGTCCGGCCGGGGCGGGCGCCCGCAGCCGCCACCGGCCGGCGTTCTCGGTCAGCAGTTCGTCGCTGACCTCGATGACCACGTCCACCGGGCACGAATAGGACCGCCGGCTGAGCGCCCCGGGCACGCTGACCAGCCTGATCCACAGCCCGTCCGAGAGCAGCGGGCGAGCGCGGCGCGGGTCGGCCAGCAGGTAAAGCAACGGCTCGTCGGCCGGGCGCATCCGGGCTCGCACCTCGCCGACCAGGTCCCGGGTCAGCAGGTCGTTCCATAGCGCGGTGTGGGCTGCCGGATCCACCGCCATCAGCTCCCACAGTCGCATGACGCCGACCGGAATCCCGTACTCGTCCCAGTCCGGCTTCGCCGAGAACATGGCGTATCCGCGCACGCCAGTGTCGTCCTCGGCGATCACCGCCTGGATCTGGCTGAAGCCTTCCCGGCGGTACTCGGGGTCCCACAGGTAGTAGTCCCACCAGCGCCGGTCGCGGGCGGCCATGCCGGGCCGGTCACGCTGAACCGCGTCATAGACCCGGCTCATATCGGGAACGGCGCCCGACGGCTCGGCGCCGCGCAGCCGGAGCGTCGGCCCCGTCCCGGCTGGCCCCGTCCCCGTCCCGGCTGGCCCCGTCCCCGTTCCCGCCGTCCGCCCGTTTCTCGCGGCCGGCGCCGCGAGGACCTCGCCGCGCTTGACCGTGAGGGTCAGTTCCGTCGTGGCGACGCCGTACCCGTACCGGCCGTAGATGCCGCCCTCGGAGGCGAACAGCGCGGCGACCGCCACGCCGCGGTCGCGGGTATCGGCCAGCTGGCGCCGCATCAGGCTGGACAGGATCCCCCGCCGCCGGTGCGACGGCAGCACGCCGACGGCCGTGACCCCTGCCGCGGTGAGCGCGCCGCCCGGGACCGTGATCGGCAGCGTGAAGGCGAGCGCGGTCCCGACGATATCGGTGCCGTCGAAGGCCGCCAGGGTCCGGTCGAATTCGAAGATGGGGCGATCATGTTCCAGCTCGGGCTCGTGCGGATACGTGGCGTTGAAGGCCCGCTCGATTACCCGGTAGAAGGCCGAGAACTCACTCTCGGCGATCGGGCGGAGCGGGTAGGGAGTGTCCATGCCTGGTGTTCTACCGGGCTCACCGCGGGTTCGCGACCCAATATCGGGCGCCCGGCAGGGTGCCCGAAGGCTGATATGCCGGTACAGTGCCGGCAAGATGGTTCGAGTTGTCCCGCACCGATTCGGGGCCGCAGCGGTGGCGGCGGCGCGGTGGTTGCGCGGCCTGATCCTGCGGCAATTCATTACCAGGAACCGGCGCCTGGCCTTCGTGCTAGCGGTGGCCGTCGCCGCGATCGGGATCGCGTCGGCCCGGCTATCGGAATTCTGGCTCTCGCCGGGCGTGCTGATTCTCCCGTTGCTGGCCGGCGGCCTGCTGCTGTGGCCCAGGGCGTTGCGGATCTTGTTCTGCCTGGTGGGGGCGGCCCTAATCTACGACGCCCTGGAGAGCAAGGCCGGGCCGGGGATCATCGCCACTATCGCGGTCACGGTGGTCTTCGCGGACGCGCTGGCCCGGGCCCGGGCGAAGCTCGGCGTGCTCGGGCTGCGGGGGGACCGGATGCTGATCGAGCTCAGGGACCGGATCCGGGCCCAGGGCCGGCTGCCCGAGCTGCCCGACGGCTGGCACTCGGCCTCGGTGCTGCAGCCGGCCGGCGGGGCCTCCTTCGGCGGCGACTTCCTGGTATCCGCGTGCGACGGGAAGACCCTCGAGCTCGCCTTGGTCGACGTGGCGGGCAAGGGCATCGACGCCGGGACCAGGGCACTGCTGCTGTCCGGGGCGTTCGGCGGGCTGCTCGGCTCGGTCCCGTCCGGGGACTTCCTCGCCTCGTGTAACGCCTACCTCCGCCGCGGCGCGCCGGCCGAGGGGTTCGTTACGGCGGTGCACCTCTCGCTCGATCTGGCCACAGGGGACTACGTGGTCGACTCGGCCGGGCACCCGCCCGCCGCGCACTTCGAGGCGGGCAGCGGCACCTGGCGCGTGACCCAGGCGCGGGGCATCGTGCTGGGCGTGGTCGCCGACCTGCGGTCGGCCCCGGAGCGGGGCACGCTGCGGCCGGGCGACGCGCTGATGCTCTACACCGACGGCGTAATCGAGGCGCCGGGCCGGGACATCGACGCCGGCATCGACCGGCTGCTCGGCGAGGCCGACCGGCTGGTCACGTCCGGGTTCGCGGCCGGAGCGGGCAAGCTCGTACGGGCCATGGCGGCGCCAGGAGCGGGCTCCGACGACTGCGCGCTGGCGCTCATCTGGCGGAGCTGACCGCGTCGGGCGTGCTCAGCCGCTCGATCGCGTGTTCGACCAGGGTGACAAGCGCGTCGCGGCATGACGCCCGCTGCCGCGCGTCGCACAGCACGACCGGCACGTCGTAGTTCAGGCTGAGCGCCGTGCGCACGATCTCGGGCGCGAACCGCCGTGCCCCGTCGAAGCAGTTCACGGCCACGACGAACGGGGTCTTGCGCTGCTCGAAGTAGTCGACGGCCGGGAAGCTGTCGGCCAGGCGGCGGGTGTCCGCGAGCACCACCGCGCCGAGGGCTCCTATGGCCAGCTCGTCCCACATGAACCAGAACCGCTGCTGGCCGGGGGTCCCGAACAGGTACACCACGAGGTCGTTGCGGATCGTGATCCGGCCGAAATCCATGGCCACCGTCGTCGTCGTCTTGCTTTCCACGCCCTCGGTTAGATCAATGACCGCGCTCGGCGCGCTGAGGTCCTCCTCGGTCCGCAGCGGCCGGATCTCCGTCAGCGAGCTGACCAGGGTCGTCTTCCCGGCGCCGAAGCCGCCCGCGACAAGGATCTTGATCGCGATCGGTACCGCCTGCGGGTGGCCCCCTGGATAAGAGCCTTCGGAGCCCATCTGCCACCTCTCTCAGGAGCTGCGGGTCGGTCATTCTGGTCGGCACTGGATGGTGAACGGTGATCAGCCCGCGCTCGCGCACGTCCGAAAGCAGAATCCGGACCACGCCCAGCGGGAGGTCGAGGTCAGCCGCCAGGTCGGCCACGGAGGCCGGGAGGCGGCACATGCTCAGCAGCGTCAGGTGTTCGGGCTCGAGGTCGTGCGGGTCGGCCCGGGTGCCGCGAACGGCGGTGATCATGCTCGTCAGCTCGAACGTCTCGCCCTTCGGGCGGGTCCGTCCGCCGGTGAGCGCGTAGGGGCGGACAATCGGCCCGGCTTCCTGGTCGAGCCACCTGTCGTCGTCGCCCGGGGGCATGGCAGGTCACTTCGTCTCGGCGTTCGGGCTGACGGGCCTCGAGTCGACCCCCAGGTGCTCGCCGACCCGCTTGACCAGGATCGCCATCTCGTAGGCGACGAGTCCCACATCGGCGGAAGAGCTGGCCAGGACGGCGAGGCAGCTGCCCTCGCCGGCCGCGGTCACGAACAGGAACTCGGACTCCATCTCGATGATGATCTGCCGGGCGGGACCGCTGCCGAAGTGCCGTCCGACCCCGCGGGCCAGGCTCTGGAAGCCGGCGGCGGCTGCGGACAGGTGATCGGCGTCCTCCTTGCTGAGCCCGGCCGACGCCCCGATCGCCAGGCCGTCCCTGGACAAGACCACGGCCTTACCGATGTGGACGACTCTCGTCACAAGGTCGTCGAGGAGCCAGTCAAGTTCGCTGGCCAGGCTCACGGGGGCCCCCTCTACCGCTCCCGATCCCGCCGCGGCTCGCGGGATCACTCATCGCTTTGCTGCTCGCCGCTTTCTCCACTGCTGCTGTCTGTGTTCAGCGTCGCGCCAGGCGGCGGCGTCACGGTCCCGGTGATGTAACGACCGCGCTCCCAGCCCCGCTGCAAGGCTGTCATGGTGCTCCGGGCGACCTCCGGCGAAGGCGCACTCGGAGTGCTCTCGTCGGCATCGGCGCCGTCCGGCCCGCCGTCGCGCAGTTGCGCCGCCAGGCTGGCCTGCCGGACCCTGACCGGCAGCCCCATCGCGGTCACGTCGGCGGTGGTGACTCGCGAATCCGCTTCGGGGCCGTCGGCGTTGGTCGGTGGCTCGCCGCCAAGGGTGAAGACGGTGCCGGGCACGGTGGTCGGCTGGCGGCGGCGCGGGGTGAAGACGTTGTACGGTTCGGCCCCGGCCTGCGCCGCCGGTGCTGGCGGTGCCGTGTCGCCCGGCGGCAGGTCGGTCGCCTGGCTCCGGAACGGCAGGTCGGCCGCGACGGGCCGGACCGGGAGGTCGGCCGCGACGGGCCGGACCGGGAGGTCGGCCGCGACCGCGCCCGAGGGCAGGCCGGTCTGTGCCGGGCGGGGCGGAAGCTCCGTTTCCGGTCCCGGCGGTTCACCCGCCGTGGCGAGCGCTCCGGCCCGGGTCAGCGCGGCCGGCTCGGGCATCCCGCGGGCCAGCGCCGCCTGCCGGCTGGTGATGCGGATCGCGCGGTCGCCCGGCGGCGCCGAGACCTCGGCCTTATAGGAGCCCTCGGCGACGACGAGGGCGGTCGGAATCAGCACGATGGCGGTGGTGCCCCCGAAGGGGGAGCCCTGCACGGTGATCCGGATGTCGTGGCGGATGGCGAGCTGGCCGGCCACGAACAGGCCGAGCCGCTCGCTTCCGGAAAGGTCGAACTGCGGCGGGTGCGCGAAATTGTGGTTGATCTCGGCGAGTTTTTCCGGCGGGATCCCGAGCCCGCGGTCTTCGATCTCGATCGCGTACCCCCGCCCCACCAGGTCACCGTGGATACGGACCGGAGAGGTGGGCGGAGAGAAGATCGTCGCGTTCTCGGCGAGTTCCGCGATCATGTGGATGACGTCCGCCACGGCCGGGCCGATCAGCGCGGCGCGGCTCCCGGTGGTGACCCTGATCCTGGAGTAGTCCTCCACCTCCGCCACCGCGGCGCGAAGCACGTCGACGAACGGCACGGGGTGCCGCCAGCCGCGTCCGGGAGACTCCCCGGACAGGATGATCAGGCCCTCCGAGTGCCGGCGCATCCGCGTGGTCAGGTGGTCGATGCGGAACAGGTTCTCGAGCTCCTCCGGATCGCTGGACCGGCGTTCCATGGTGTCGAGCAAGGCCAGCTGGCGGTGCAGCAGCGACTGGCTGCGCCGGGCCAGGTTGCGGAAAACGTCGCTGACGCCACGGCGAAGCCGGGCCTCGTCCACGGCCGCCTCCACCGCGGTCCGCTGCACCGCGTTGAAGGCCTCCCTGACCTGGCCGATCTCATCGCCGCTCGCCTCCAGCGGCGGGGCCTCGGCCGATACGTCAACCTCCTGCCCGGCCCGCAGCCGCTGCACGACGCTGGGCAGGCGCTTGTTGGCCAGGTCGAGGGCCGACCGGCGCAGCGCGGCCAGTTGCTGCAGGAGGCCGCGGCCGATCCAGACCGAGACGATGATCGACAGGATGACCGCCAGCAGCCCGAGGCCTCCGACCAGGAAGAGCCGGAGGAAGGTCGCGTCGGCGACCGGCTGCGCCCGGGTCGTCACTTCGGTCGCCGCCTGGTAGCTCGCGTTCAGCAGCCCGGCCGAGACGGCACCGACGGCAAGGTTCCAGTTCGGGAGGGACACCGGCGGCACCCGGCCCGGGTGGGCGTCGCCGATGACCTGGTCCTCCATCTGCGTAAGCTCCGCCGACGCCTTGGGGCTGATGTCCTTGAGGTAGTAGGCGCGGTAAACCGGCTGCATGTCCGGCAGGCTCTCGGCGTAGATCGTCCGCCGGGCTCCGGCCAGAAGCGCGAATTGCTGCCGGTCGGCGGCCGAGAACGTATGCGCGATCGCATCCCCGTTGATGAGGGAGTCCTCCTCCAGGAGCAACTCCTCGGACCGGCCCGCCCGGACCAGCGCGAGGGACTGGGTCACCAGAGTCACGTTGGTTTCCTGCAGGATCGTGTCATTCAGCACAGTGTCGGCGGCCGCGACGACGTTGGCGTAGGCCGCAATCGCCTGCGGCCTGCTAATGGACAGCGACGCGATCTGCGAGCGCAGCGAGGTAAGGCCGGCCGATTGCGCAAGCAGGGCGTCGATTGCCTGCCTTTCCTGCGAACCGGGGGAGCCGTTCAGTGTCGCCGCGGCGGCGGCTTTGAAGCCGGACTGGGCCTGCTCCGTCTTCCGCTCCTGCGCCTGCAGTCCGGCCAGGTTCGACGGAATCGGCGCGGCCAGGTACACGACGGCCGCCAGGCGTTCGGTATCGACCGCGGCCTCGAGATTCCCTGTGGGGGTTCCGATTGTGTTCTTCAGCGTGGTCGACCTGGACAGGTTGACGGCATCGCTGGCCGTTATCGTGGCCGCGAACGCGTACAGTGCCATCAGCGACACGATCGGTATTGCGACGAGGAGGAAGATCCTCAGGCGTATTGACCGGCGACGCAAACCCATGAATGTGGCCTCGGCGTGAGAAGTGATCAGCGGACCGGCTGTTATCGGGGAAACCCCGGGGGGTTAGTGATCTTAACAGCCCCATAGGAAGATCACTAGCGAAACACACCAACTCGGGATCAAAATGACAAGGAGGCCACTTTTGACGGCGATCACTGACCGGTAACTTACTGGTTGGTTCGGTTAATCCTTGTCTCTTTTGGGATACTTTAACGCGTATCTCCGACGCCAAATCACGCGGTTTCGAAGCCCTGCTCGAGTTCCCGGTCGGTGACGGCCCGGCGGGCGAGCGCGAGCTGGTGACGGGCCATGCCGGTCACGTGATCTCGGACCGCGTCGCCGAACGCCTGCCTGGCCAGCTTCGACTCGTCGAATTGCCGGATGGCTTCGGTTAGATCCATCGGGACCGTGGCGCCCGGATGAGCGGCACCGGCCGGTGATCCGCCCGGCGGCAGCGCGGCGGGAAGGTCGATGCCGGCGTCCTCGAGCCCGGCGATCCCCGCCGCCAGTACCGCGGCGATGGTCAGGTACGGGTTGGCATCCGCGCCGGGCAGCCGGAACTCCATTCTCAGCGACGGACCGCGGCCGACGACGCGCACCATAGCGGCCCGGTTGTCGAAGGCCCAGCTGACCACCGATGGTGCCCAGTCGCCCGGCTGCAGCCTTCGGTAGGAGTTGGCCAGCGGCGCGTGGAGCAGTGTCAGCTCAGGGGAGAACGCAAGGACCCCGGCCAGGAACCGCCGCGCCCGCTCGCTCAGCCCGGTCTCGGCCGGGCCGGGCCCGGCCGCTGTGCAGGGACTGCCCGCCTCGTCGCGCAGCGAGAGATGCAGATGGCATCCGGAGCCGGGCTGATTCTCGTCCGGCTTCGCCATGAACGTGACGGCGCGGGAATGCTGGTGGGCGATCGCCTTGGCCGCGTGCTTGAACAAGACGTGTCCGTCGGCCGTCTGGACGGGCGGACCGGCCGGAAAGTTCATCTCGGCCTGGCCAACGCCGCCCTCGCCCTGGGTGGTCTCGGCGACCAGGCCGAACTCGGCCATGGCCAGCCGAAGCGGCCGCAGATAGGACTCGAGGAACCCGGTGACAAGCACATCGTTGTCACCGATGCGGTGATAGAGCCCGCCGAGGTCGCGGTAGCGCTTGCGGAACGACTCGGCATAGGAGTCCTCATATACGTAGAACTCCAGCTCGGTGGCGACCCACGCGGAAAGGCCGTGTCGGGCCAGCCGCTCGGTCTGCCGCTGCAAGATGGCCCGCGGCGCCTCCGGGATGACGCTGCCGTCCCGGCGCCGGGCCTCGGCCAGCACGATGGCGCAGTCCGGCTGCCACGGTAGGCGCCGGAGGGTCGGCATGTCCGGCCACAGCAGGTCGTTCGGGAAGCCGGTGTGATCCCCGGTCGCCGCGACGCCCGCCGCCGGCTGGATGTCCGGGCCGGTGACGAGGTGGAAATCCGGCATATCCAGCCCGTCGGCCAGCACCGCGTCCAGCCGCCCGGCGCCGATCCGCTTCCCGGCCAGTCGGCCGTAGTGGTCGGGGACGCAGACGCTGACGGACTCGATGTCGGTCAGCAGCTCGGTGTCGGTCATCCGGGCCGTTCGCCTCCGTCTACCATGATCGACGCTCCGTTGATATAGCTCGCCAGCGGGGAGGACAGGAAGAGGCAGATCTCCGCGATCTCATCGGTGCTGGCCATGCGCCCCAGCGGGTTCGTTCGCTCGTACCGGTGCCTGATCGCCGCCGTCTCGGCGCCCTCGCCGCGCGCGATCAGGTCTATCGCCTGCCCGGTCATCGGGGTGTCAACGCTTCCAGGGCATACCGCGTTCACCCTGATCCCGCTCGGCCCGAGTTCCTTGGCCAGCGCCTCGACGAGCCGCGCAACGCCGGCCTTGGCGGCGCAGTACGCGGCCCAGCCCGGCGCGCCGTGCACCGCGGCCTGCGATCCCAGGAAGGTCATGGCGGAGCCCGGGCCGAGCAGCCGGCCGGCGGCCTGCGCGATGATGAACGCGCTCATCAGGTTGATGTTCAGCACCTGCCGGATTTCGTCCGCCGGCACCGTGAGCACGCCGCCGACGGACACGACGCCCGCGCAGTGCACGAGATCGGTCACCTTGTGCCCGGCCGCGACAACGCCGAGGACCTGGCCAACCGATTCCTCGTCGGTCACGTCGCAGCAGATGATGTCGTCGGCTGGCCGCAGATCGAGCCCGACCACGTGCGCACCGGCCGCTGCAAACGAGCACGCGACGGCACGGCCGATCGCACCGGCCGCGCCCGTGACCACGGCCGTGCGGCCCGTGAAGTCGAATTGCTGTGCGCTCACCGGGCAGGCCCCGGCGTTAGCGCTGCCCTGGGGCGCGCAGGCCTGTGATTCATGTTCGGCCTTCCCTGTGGCGGTCCTCAGAGCGAATGCAGCATCGCCCTGGCACTGGCCACGGAGTGGCGGACGTGCCGGGCCGCCGCCCGGGCCGCGCGCTCGGCGTTGCCCTCGACCAGGGCGGCGAAGATGCGCTCGTGTTCCTCGAGGCTGCGCTGTTGCCAGAGCGGCGTATCGGGGAGCAGCAGGAGGATAACGTACAGCTCGGCCCTGACCCGCTCAAGGGCGTCAGCCAGGAACCGGTTCCGTGCCGCCTCCGCGAGGCGGGTGTGGAACCTGGCGTCGAGCTTGGTGAACTCGACATCCTCATCGGTGGCCGCGGCCGCGTCAAGCAGTTGGCGCAGCATCGCGAGATCTTCCGCAGAGCGATGCCGGGCCGCCCGGCCTACCACCTGCGGCTCGAGTTCCATCCGACACTCAAGCGCTTCCTCGATCGCCTGGCGCTCCCGGCGCGCCTTGGCCTGCAGTTGCAGGGTGGCTCCGTCGTCGCGCGCGCCGCCGACGATGAAAGTACCGCCGCCACGGCCGCGCCTGCTGGTGATGAGGAACTCCGATTCCAGCAGGCGGATCGCCCGGTGCACGGTCATGATGCCCACCCCGAACACCGCCGCCAGCTCGCGCTCCGGGGGCAGCGAACTCCGTGAGGAGAAGAGCCCCAGGGCTATCTCACGGCGCAATTGCTCGGCCACGTATTCATGGACGAGGGGCTGACGCCTGGTCTGCTGGTCAGCGGCCATTTCGTTGGTCACGGCTCCGGCCCCTGTTCTTGGTCGCTGCCGTCAGGTCCCTTGACAGCATTGATGCTCAACTCTAAGTTCTCGTTACGACAACTTAAAGCGGCTCTGGGAACAATGCGCACTGCGAACCCCAACCCGGGAGGCCAATGTTGATCCGTTCTCCCGCTCTGACTGCCATCGCCGCCGGTGCGTTCGCGGGTTGCTTCGCCGGGAGATCGCGTGGTTGTCTCAGGTTTTGGCCGTGCATCCCGCTGAGCGGCTCGGCACACGAGTTAGATGGACCGCGTGCAGCGGCTCAGCCACGTGGGCCTGACCGTCCGTGATCTAGACACATCGCTCGCCTTCTGGCGTGATCACGTCCGCCTGCGCGAACTCGGTCGCGGCCTGGTCGAGTGGGAGCACCTCGACCGGATCATCGGGCTCGACGGCACCCAGATCGAATGGGCCGAGCTCGAGCTTCCCGGCGGGGCGATCCTCGAGCTCTTCGCTTACTGGCGGCCGCACGCCCCGCCGTTGCCTCCCGGCGGGATGAACCGGCCCGGCATGGCGCACATCTGCCTGGAAGTCGAGCACGTCGAGCAGATCGTCGAGCGGCTGACAGCGGCCGGCTATGAGGCGCGGTCCAGGGAACTTGTCACGATTCCCCGGGGCGCGTACAAGGGCTTCAAGTGCATCTATTTCCTGGACCCCGACGGGGTCACTCTCGAGCTGAGCGAAAAGCCCGCCGACCAGCGGCCCGCCGCGCTGAGGCGGGCCCGATCACTGATAGCGCACAGGACCAGTCACTCCGATCAGGAAGCAGGGCACCATGGCTGATCTCGACTCCAGCTCGGCCGCGGGAACCACACAAGCCGAACGCCCGGGACACCCTGGGCTGCGGCAGAACGCCATCGGGCTGGCCGACGCGATCATCGTCGGGATGGCGTCATCCGGTCCGACCGCGTCGCTGGCGGTATCGCTGGCGGCGATCGTCGGGGCCGCTTCCTTCGCAGGCCCGCTCACGATCCTGGTCTGCTTCCTGCCCATGCTCGGCATCGCGCTCGCCTACCGACGGCTGAACCGATGGCGGGTCGACTGCGGCGCGTCGTATGTCTGGGTGGGCCGGGCGATCACGCCGTACCTTGGCTTTGTTGTCGGCTGGATCATGCTGCTCGGGTACTTCCTCGGCACGATCTCCGACATCCTGCCGGTCGGCCCGTACGTGCTACAGGTCGTCGATCCGGGCGCGCAGAACTCCAGCGTGGCCGCGGCGCTGTCGGCATCGATCTGGCTGGTGATCGTGACGGTGATCGCCTACATCGGAATCCAGCTCACCGCCCGGTTCCAGTGGGTGCTGGCCACGATCGAATACGTGATCATCACGGTGTTCGCCGTCTGGGTCCTGGTCGCCGTGCTCGGGCACCACCGGGGCACCTCGCCGTTCCACTGGAGCTGGTTCTCCTGGCACACGATGGGCGGCACGTCGGGTCTGGTCGGCGGGATCCTCATCGCTGTCTACATGTTCAGCGGCTGGGACACCTCGGTGTACGTGAACGAGGAGACGCAGCAGTCCCGGGTGAATCCCGGCCGGGCGGTCGTGGTGGGGGTCGTCACGCTCGGGATCATGTACGCCTTCTACACCTTCGCCTTCCAGGGCGGCGTCACCCAGAAGGCGCTCGCCGCCAACGGGTCGGATGCGCTCGCGTACATCGTCCAGTCGGTGGCGGGCTCCGGCTGGGCCAAGGTGATGATCGTGGCGGTGCTGCTGTCGATCGTGGGCGCCACGCAGACCGCACTGGTCGCCGGGTCGCGGATCGCCTTTGCCATGGGCCAGGACAAGGTGCTGCCATCCGCGCTGGGCCGCTCGCATCCCAGGCACCGGACCCCGGCCATCGCCACACTGGTCTTCGCCGTGCTGACGCTCGCGGTCACCTGGGTTTACACGCTGAGTTCGGACAGCGTCGAAGGCACGTTCACCAATGTGGTCAGCTCCGTGGGGCTGATGTTCGCCCTCTTCTATGCGGCGACCGGAATCGCGATGGCCGTGTATTACCGGAGGCTGGCCGTCCGCGGCGTCGGGGCCTTCTTGGAACTAGCTCTTGTCCCGCTGGTTTCGGCCGCGTTCCTGCTCTGGGTTGTGTTCAAGTCCGTGCCGGGCCTGGGCGGATGGAATGGCACGATCATGCAGTACATGTACATCATGCTGGGCGTCGGCATCCTGTTCCTGCTGTTCGCGCGGTTCATCGCCCGATCCGGCTACTTCAAGGAGCCGATCGAGGCCTACGATCCCTCCGCGGCGGGCCGGGCCGGCTCCTGAGCCTGCCGCCCGGCCTCGCAGGCCTCGGCGTCAGATAAGAGGGTCCGGCCCACAGGGCCGGACCAGCCGACAGCGCCCGGCCCGGGCGGTGGCTCCTGCGCCCCGGCCGGGTCGGCGGCCAGGACGTGCTGCACCAGCGTTATCAGCACCTCTTTGACCGAACCGCGGTGCCGGGCGTCGCAGAGCACGGCCGGGACATTCGGGTCGAGGTCCAGTGCGATCCGAACGTCCTCGGGGTCGTAGCGCGGAGCGCCGTCAAAGGTGTTCACGGCCACGATGAACGGCAGCTGGCGCCGCTCGAAGTAGTCAACGGACGGGAAGCAGTCGCTCAGGCGGCGGGTATCGGCCAGCACGACGGCGCCGAGCGCGCCATAGGACAGGTCGTCCCACATGAACCAGAATCGGTCCTGGCCTGGGGTGCCGAACAAGTACAGCACCAGCCGGCTGCCCATGGAGATCCGGCCGAAGTCCATCGCAACCGTCGTCGTGGTCTTGTCGGCCACACCAGTGAGGTCGTCTACGCCGATTCCCACCTGGGTCAGGGATTCCTCGGTGCGCAGCGGCCTGATCTCGCTGATCGCGCTGACTAGTGTGGTCTTTCCAACGCCGAATCCTCCGGCCACGACGATCTTGACCGGAGTGAGCTGGCTGCTGTCGGCCTCGCCCTCAGAGGGAGCGGAGCCCATCGAGTACCTCCTTGAGCAGGTCGGTGCTGGCCTGCTGGCGTGCGGCTGGCCGCGGCAGCACGGTGATCATGCCCTGCTGAATCAGGTCAGACAGCAGGACGCGGACCACACCAAGCGGCAGGCCCACGTCGGCGGCCGTGTCGGCAACGGTGACCGGGGTCCGGCACAGGCCAAGGAGCTTGCGATGCTCGGGATTGAGCTTGGCCAGCTCAGCCCGGCCCGGGACCGGGCCGGTCGCGGCGATAACCGCGATCAGGTCGAGCACCATGTCGCCCGTCGTGTCGGTACGGCCCCCAGTCAGCGCGTAGGGCCGGACGACCGGCCCTGCTTCCTGATCGGTCCACCTGTCGTACCGGGGCATTGGAGGCTCACTCGCCGGGAATCCGGCGTGAGGTGAGCCTGGGTTGCGCGGCCAGATGCGGCCCGGCGCGCTTGACGAGCATGGCCATCTCGTACGCGATGAGTCCGGCGTCGGCATTCGCAGGACACATGACGGCTAGGCAGCTGCCATGGCCGGCGGCCGTGACGAACAGGAACGCCTGCTCGAGCTCGATGATGGTCTGCCGGACCTCGCCCAGGCTGAAATGCTCGCCGGCGCCACGGGCAAGGCTCTGGACGCCGGCGGCGAGCGCGGACAAATGCTCAGCGTCTTCGCGGCTCAAGCTCTGGGAGGCGGCCACGGTCAGGCCGTCGCGAGACAAGATCACGGCTTGCTGTATCTGTTCCACGCGCGCGGCGAGGTCGTCCAGTAGCCAGCTGAGCTCCTGGCCGGCCGAGGTTGTTCCAAATGGATCCGTCACGTCTCCTCCTGCGATGCCCCGCGCGCGCTGTCCCTCGCGTCCCGGCCGTCGGCCGCGCCGTCAGAATCCGGCGCCTCTGCCTCGCGGCCACGCTCCCACCCGCGCTGCAGCGAGGCAAGCAGGCTCTGCGCCTGTTCCGGCGAACGCGCCTCCGGTTCGCGGAACGAAGCGGCAGTCCCGGCGGCCGGGCTGTTACGCAGACGAGGGGAGAGGTTCGCCTGCCGGACCCGGCGCGGCAGCCCGCGGTGCGTGCCGCCGCTCACGCTGGTGCCCGCCGGGCCGGGCCCGGCCGTCGGACCTGCCGGGCCGCCCGCCTGGCCACGGCCGGGCCCGGCGCCGGCCAGGTCAGCAAAGCCGGGCCGGTCGGCCTGGGCGTTCTGCTGACGGGGACCGGCGATGTCGGGGAAGACCGGCTGACTGAAGAAGGTCGGCTGGCTCGGGAAGAACGCCGGCTCGCTCTGCGGCGCGACGGGCTCTACGGGCTCCGACCCTGGCTGGCTTGGCGGACTCATGTCTGGCAGACCGTGGTTGGTGTCGGGCTGGTCCCGGCTGATTCCGGGCAGGCTCACGCCGTTGTCGGCGTTGACCTGGTCCGGGAACACGCTGCGCCGTGACGGCAGGGTGCCCGGGAGGCCGGCGGCGGCGCTCTCGGCCGCAGCGGCCCTGCGCCTCGACCGCCCCGTCAGGGCCAGGTGCAGATCCTCGTCGCCACCGGCCGCCGCTCCCGCCTGGCTCGCGGTCGAGCCGGCAGGCGACTCGGCCTCCGTCGTGATCATGTTGCTGGGCATGAGCACGATCGCGGTGGTGCCGCCGTAGGGAGAGGGGCGCAGGAACACGCGCACCGCGTGCCGTGCGGCAAGCTTCCCGACCACGAACAGCCCGAGCTGATCGGCATTGGCGAGGTCGAAATCGGCCGGGCTGCCCAGCCGAAGATTGATCGCGTCCAGCTCCTCCGGCTTGATCCCGAGGCCGCGGTCCTCGATCTCGAACGCGAACCCGTTGCCGACCCGCTCGGCCTTAACTTCCACGCGGGTGCCGGACGGGGAGAACAGCGTGGCGTTCTCGATCAGCTCCGCGAGCAGGTGAATCATGTCCGCGACGGCCGATCCCGTCACCATGTCCTCTGACGTGGTGGCCACGGCGATCCGCTTGTAGTCCTCAACCTCGGCAATGGCTCCGCGGACCACGTCGATGACCGGAACCGGGCTGCTCCACGCCCGCCCGGGCACGGCTCCGGAGAGAATGATCAGGCCCTCGGCGTGGCGGCGCATGCGGGTGGTCAGGTGATCGAGCGGGAAAAGGTCGGCCAGCGCGCCCGGGTCGACGGCCTTGCGCTCCAGGTCGTCGAGCAGCCGCAGTTGGCGCTGCAGCAGCGACTGGCTCCGCCGTGCCAGGCTCACGAAGACCTGGCTGATACCGCTGCGCAGGCCCGTCTCGGTGGCCGCGGCGCTGAGCGCGGTGCGCTGCACGCTGGTCAGCGCCGCCGCGGCGCGAGAGAACTCGGTGACCTTCATGCGGGCCGACGGGGATAGTTCAGCGGCCGGATCGAACGTCTCGTCTCGGCGGAGCCGTTCCACGAGCTGTGGCAGCTGCTGGTCGGCGAACCGGCGGGCCGATGTCTCCAGGACGGTGGCGTCACGCGACAGCCGGCGGGCGAACCACGCCATCCCGATCGCCGCGATGAGCAGGGCAACCAGGCCAACGGCATCGGCCACGGCGATCCTGATCAGCACCGTGCCGTGGACGGCTGCCTGGTTGTGGCTTGTGAGCGCCGTGCTGAGGGTGACGCCGGCGAAGGCCCACATGATGGCCGCCGCGATAATCGGGATGGCCAGGATGGTCGCCACGGTGAAGCGGATCGATCGGCGTAGTGCACGCCACCGCTCGCGGCCCGGCAACATGTGCGTGCCCATGTTGTAACTCCCTGGTCCGGATCACGTGCTCCCGGGTAGCCCGTCCGTCCCCCCGCTCGAGTCCGCGGATCAGGGTGCGTTCAGCCAGCCCGCGGCCGGTGACGGCCGACCGGAGGCCGCTGGCAAGGCCGCGACCCGGCAGCCGTCCGCGGGTCACCTGGCTGTGCCAGCGCGCGCCGCACCGCGGATCGCCTGACCGCTGAGTCACCGTCACTCCCCGCGGTGGGATGAATGGTTTCCCGTCGGTACAGTACATGACCGTCTGCGTATTTTTGATCAGTTCTCGGCAGAAGTTTCAGCGCGTCGAACGCCGGTACGCCGGGCCAGAAGTTCTCGGACGGTCGCCATCTCGCTTGCGGCCGCCCGTAGATGTGGCCGGCGCTACGTGATCAGAAGGCGCTTCCATTACCGCCGGAATCACGGGAGGCGCGCGTTCCGGGGTTTTGGGCGCTGGAGCGGGCCTGCCGGGCCTATCCGTAACCCCTGCCTGGGGCTGTGTGCTCGTGCCCCCAAGCCATTATCCGCCTGAGATGTCCAGATTTGGCAGCGTTACTCGTCAGTTCTGAGTCTCATGAAGCGCATATGACTAAATGGTTGACTCGTAGTACTTGAGGTCCAAGACCCGAAAATAACCGCTATGATCCCGGCAGGGTTCCGCCGGGTCGATGTATCGGCGGCCCGGCCCCGCTTCGTACCTAACGCTCTGACCGCCGATGACGCTTGATCGCGTGGGGGTTTCCATGTCGTGCCGACCTGCCGTGCCGACACGCAGAGCAAGCGCCTATGGCTGGCCGCAGATCCGCTCATCGACGGTAAAACGACGGACTTCCGTGCCCGTGGGACAGCCGCTGCCAACGCTCTTCGGCGGCGGCGTGGGCTGTCTGGCCCGGGCGCGTAACGCAGCGGGCGTTCCTGACGGGTCCTGACCGGGGCCGTCACCCAGCCCGCGGGAGCGCCTTGCACGCGGGCCGAACATGACAGGAGAGGAACAGATGACGGATCATCCGGCCGCTGCGGTCGCAATCGCGCCGGCCCCGCCAGCCCGGCTCCAGCCCGACGCGATCGGGGTGGCGCAGGACACTGTCATCGGCATGGCCTCGGCCGCTCCGGCGGTGTGCGTCGCGCTCACGCTGGCGTCGCTTGCCGCGGCCACGGCCTACGGCAGCGTGCCGAGCATCGTGCTGACGGGCGTTCCGATGCTCATCATCGCCAATGCCTACCGCCGGCTGAACATGTGGAACGCTAACTGCGGTGCCTCATTCGAATGGGTCGGCCGCTCGATGAACCCGTACCTCGGGTTCCTGACCGGCTGGCTGATGATCGCCGGGTACATCATCGGGGCCGTCGCCGGCGTCGAGGTGATCGGGCCGTCGGTCGTCGCCGTCTTCAGCAACAGCACCTCTAGCACGTGGACGAACGTCGGCATCGCCACCATCGTGTCGGTGGTCATGCTGGTTATCGCGATCGTCGGCATCCGCATCACCGCCCGAACGCAGGTCGGCATGGCGGCGGTCGAGTACACGATCCTGATCGCCTTCGCCGTCGTAGGCCTGGTACTGGTGCTGCGCCATCACCCGGGCACGTTCCCGATCACTAAGAGCTGGTTCAGCCTGTCCGGAATAGGGGGCGGCGGAAGCCTCGCAGCCGGCCTGCTGATCTCGGTCTTCATCTTCAGCGGCTGGGAAGGCACCCTGTACGTCAACGAGGAGACCAAGCACCGGCGGATCAACCCCGGCCGCGCCGCGATCGTGGCCGTCATCCTGCTGACCATCATCTACTCGGTGGCGCAGCTGGGCCTGCAGGGCGTGGTGTCGCCGAAGGCGCTACAGGCGCACTCCACGTCCGCGCTCGTCTACGTCGCGCAGGCGATCGGGGGCTCGGGCTGGGCCAAGGTGATGGCGCTATCGCTCGCGCTGTCGGTGATCGCCGCCACCCTGACGAACATCGTGCTCACCTCGCGGATCATCTACGGGATGGCGAGCTACCGGTCGCTGCCGGAGTTCCTGGCCACGGTGTCCCGCCGGTTCGCCACGCCGGTAGCGGCCAGCATCGTCGTCGGCGTCCTGCTCATCGGGCTCACCTGGGTGTACCTGCTCGCCAGCTCGGTCCAGGACGCGTTCACCAACGTCATCAACACCAGCGGCCTGCTGTTCGGGGCGTTCTACATCCTCACCGCGCTCGCCACGATGGTCTACTACCGGCGCCGCGTCTTCACCAATCTCTGGGACGCGCTGATCCTCGGCATCCTCCCGCTCGGAGCCGCCGGGTTCCTGGGCTGGATCATCTACAAGTCCTGCCAGGGCGCGCCCGCCTCGCAGAACATGTCCCTGATAGGTGTCGTCGTGCTGGGCGTTGTCTTGATGTTCATCGCGCGCTTCGGCCTCCGGTCGCCGTTCTTCCAGATCCCGCGGGAGAGCGACGGCATGCGGCAGCGGCGCCACTAACACGCGCGATGCGACCGGCCGGGCCGCGGGGACGTCCCCCGGCCCGGCCGGCGTTTGGCTGAGCCGAACTGCGTGTTGCGCCCGGCCCGCACGGGAGGGCCCGGCGGCGTCAGCGGAGGGCGCTGGCCGGCCTGGCCTCCCATGAGGTCCAGAGCGGCCGGTAACCCTGTCGGCTCCAGAACGGCGCTGACAGCGGATTGAGCTGCCCGTAGTGGAGCAGCACGGCCGCGATGCCCGCGGCCTCCATCTCCCGGTGCGCCTCGGCGACCAGTAATGCCCCAAGGCCGCTTCCCCGCTCGCGGGGCGAGACGATCATCTGCATGATGTAGGCCGCGGGTGCCAGGCTGACCACCGGCGCGATCCAGCCCGCATCCTCGGGCTGCTCTGCGGACAGCATGCCAACGGCAGTGCCGTCGCGCTCGGCCAGCCACGTCCACGAATAAGGCACGTCCAGCATCCGGGCGACGTAGTCGCGCAGGGCATCGGCAGCGCCGGGCCGCTCGATCGCGCAGTCGAAGTGCGCGTCGAACCGGAGCAGCTCGAGCCCGAGACGGACGAGCTCGTCGATGTCTGCGGCCTCCGCCAGCCTGATCTTGACCTCGCCGCGTGCCGGGGCGAGCGGGCCCGCGCTCGCGGCCGCGCAGGCGGCCCGCCGCGGCGGGCCTGCCGTGGGCCGCCCGCGGCTGCCTGTGGGCCGGACGGCGGCGACGGTCAGCGGCGTGAGACCGTGCCGGAGCAAGGGCTTGACGCCATCGATCTCGCGGCTCGGCCAGGTCACGACAGCGGCGCTGTCCGGCTCAGCGGCCTCGGGAACGCTGGCCAGATGATCCCGCCACAGGCACAGCAGCCGATCCAGCGCCGTCGCGACGTCCGGGCCGGCTACCTGAGCGGTGAGCTGGAACCGGCGTGCCGCTCCCCAGCAAAGGTCCAGCGAGCCAGGCGCTGCCTCCCAGTGCTCACATGTCCCGACGGCCGCAGGTTCACCGTCCGGCCCGGCGAAGGCAATGTCAGCGCCGCAGCAGCGCGGCGGTGCCGGGGCGGCCAGCAGCGGGTCGACGGCCTCCCAGCGCCGGGCAACCCTCGCGGCGATGCCGCTCGTCGTCATTCGCCGGCGATGTTCGTGAGGCTTTCCCGGACCGTCTTGGTCAGCGGGTCGCCGGGCGGCAGCGTCCGTTCGCAGCGGTCAACGGTGTCGCGCAGCGTGGCTGTCGCATCGCTGAGCCGGCCCACCGTGTAATAGGCGTGGGCCAGATTCGCCCGGCGGGCGAGGGTCTCCGGGGCATCGGGACCGAGCACCCGCTCGTAGCCCTGGCATGCCTGCTCGTAAAGCTGAACGGCCGTGGCCATCCGGCCGGCCGAGTGGTAGGCCGAGGCCAGGCTGCCGCGAGCCACGATCGTGTCCAGATGGTCCGGCCCCTGGACCTTCTCCCGATCCGACAGCAGCCTCTTGAGCTGAGAAATGGCATCCTTGACGCGCCCCTCGGCCAGGTAGGCCTCGGCCAGCCGCTGGCGCGTGGTCATGGTATCGAGATGCCGCGCTCCCTGAACCCGCTCGCGGTCAGGCAGCGTGCGCCGGTACAGGCGGATCGCCTCGTCGGTCTTGCCAGCGCTCCGGCATGCGATCGCGAGCTCATCTCGCGCCGCCAGCGTGTCGAGGTGATCGGCGCCGAGGACGCGCTCGCATTCGCCGGCGGCCTCCTCGAGGATGGGAAGCGCGGCTTCAGGCTGGCTGGCAGCGACAAAGGCACGGCCGAGCTCGATCCGGGCCGCGATCGTTTCGGGGTGATCCCGCCCGAGCAAGCGGGCTCGGCCGGCGAGAACCCACTGACCCCACGCGACCGCCTCCGCGGTCTGGCCGGCGGCCATCAGCGCGGCGGCGAGCCGGCTGCCGGCCGTAAGCGTGTCCGCGCTGCTGGAACCGAGTATCCGGTCGTTCGCGGCGGCGAGTTCGCGCCAGTAGGTGACCGCCGGGCCGGTCATCCGCGCCTTGTCCAAGCTCCGGCCGGCCCGCACCAACAGAGGATGAATGCTGCCGCCCGACCAGAGGCCGTCTCCGGCCGCGTACCGCAGGCTGGCGCTGCACGAACGGAGGCTCTCGGCGAGCCAGGCCTCCGGCTCCTCGGCGGGCCACACCTCGAGCAGCGCGTCGGCAACGGCTCTGGCAGCCCGCTCGGCGATGCGCTTGGGCGTGGCCGCGCGGATTGCCGCCTGCAGCACCGAGCCCATCCGGGCCGTGGGCGGTGAGGTCGCCGGGTCGACCACGAGCAGGCCGACCCGTTCGAGACTGAGCAGCGCCCGCCAGGAACGGCTGGCGTCTATCGGCGACCCGGTGCCAGCGGAAAGGTACGCGCACGTGGCCGAGGCGGTGAATACCTGGCCAGGTATCCCCTGGCCGTCGAGCAGGGCGGCCAGTGCGAGGAGGTACTGTGCGCCGCCGCCCGGCGAGAGGCGCTCAGCCTGCTCGACGGAGATGGTCCAGGTGACAGCCGCCGCCGCTCGCTGGTGGTCGGCGGCCTCAGCCAGCTGAGCCCGCCGCTGCGCGAAAAAGTCGCGGTAGTCCCGGCACGAAAGTCCCGAGCTGGCGATGACGGCGCTGGCCTGAAAGAGTGCGGGCGGCTCGCAGCCAAGGTCGGCGACGAGGTCGATCGCCCCGATGCGCTGGTCCGGGTCTGCGGTGAGGCGGCCCATCAGGTAGCTCATGGCCTCGCGGGTGCTGAACTCCCGCAGCGGCAGAGCGTGCGCCGGACGGTCGCCGGGGACGTCGGCCGTGTTGGTAGTCGTGATCAGCGTCCGCCCTGCGGACCCGCCGGGCCACAGGCCCTTGATGTCCTCCACGCTGCGCAGGTCGTCGAGCACCACGAGCCACGAACGGTTTGTCTCGCTCAGCCAGTTAACGAAGTGGCTCGCCACGGACTCGGCGTCGCCGACGTGATCGGACTTGATGGCTGCCGCCGCTTCCACGTAGCCGGAAAGTATCGACGCCCGGCTCGCGGCCACCACCCAGACCAGGAGGTCCAGCTGGCGCGCCCGCCACATCGACTCGGCGAAGTACACGGCAAGCTGGGTCTTGCCGCAGGAGCTCAGCCAATCCGGCAAACCGGCTTCCGGCACCCGGCCGGGACCGAGCACCACCGTCGTGCCAGGAGTCAGCGCGGCGCCGAGGTCCGGCGCCGACTCCGGCCTGGCGCTGAAGCCGTCGGCAATGGGCGGTACCGCCCCCGACCTCACCGGCCATGCCGCAGTCAGGGCCGGCGATCCGGCCGGCCCAGTCGCTGTCATCTGGCTGTCCACGGCCCGTTACCCGCGATCGACCATTTGCACCGGAACCTCCCTGAACTCCCGACCCTGGCGCAGCCAATAACGATACGGCAGTCGAAGCGGGCTGAGAACTTATCTAGAAGCAAATACTGTCGACTTCCGTATGATGCCCGGCATGGCCAGAAAGTTCACGCAGCGCCGGGCGCGCCACGGTCGCGCGCCGGATTGGCGGCGTCGTTCGCGGCGCGACCGGGCGGTCGCCGTTCGGTTCGCCGGGCCCGGCGCGCGGGACCTCGGTCTTGACCGCGGCCGGCTCCGCGCAGGATGTCCGGTTCCGTCGGGCAGGCGTGTTGCGGCGCCCTGGGACACGGAGTCGGAGAGAGCCCGGGCGGGTGGCGCGGTCCGGGTCGAGCGGAACGCAGCCGTGCGACGAGCCGCCGCAGCGGCGGTAATCCGGGTGAGAACAACGGCCATTCCTGGTTTGGCGGAAATTCTGTAAGCCACACGACGCCGGGTAGAACAACGACGCAGCGTAGAACAACGACGCAGCGTAGAACAACGACGCGGCGTAGAGCAAGTTTCCGCCCGCTGCCCTGTCGGCGTCGCCCTTTATTACCGGCATGACAATCGCCGGGGCGAGCCAACGCCGACCGCGGCCCACGTAGCGGACCGTTCACTACGAGACTGCACCGTCCCGCCAGGAGTTTGCATACTCTCCTGCCGCCCCAGGACGGCACAACCGACTCCAGCCCGACATCACCAAGGCCGGTCCCGCTCGGTCCCTCCGTACAAAAAGTACATCCAGGCCAATACCACGTCCGGTCGTCGCATCAACAGGCGGCCCCTGGGCACGCCTGCCGGTACCACCATGAACCCGGGCCAGGCCAGCCGCCGGGCGCGGGCCGCGGCGCCGGTGCGGGTGCGGAGCTGAGGTCGGGCGCAGGGCGCGTTTTCGGAGCCGGGGCGGGCGCGCGCCCGCCGGGGTGCGGCCTGGCGGCATGGGGCGGCCGGGGCGCGCGGGAAGAAGGATATGACATTAACGTCAGTTTTCCCGGGGCATATGACATAGGCGTCAGCTAATGAAAGATATGACATCCGCGTCAGCTAATGATTTGCATGCCCGGCGGGATATGGGCGCAGCCGCCCGGCGAGGCAGCAGGCCAGTACTCGCGGTCCGTAACACGAACCCGTCGCCAGCGCAAACCGCAGGGAAAAGGCGACGCCACCGTCAGCTGACGTCGGCGTCATTATTTGCATTTCAAATGCGGTCTGTGTCCAAATAGAGACCGTGGCAGGCGACGGGACGATGGCGCGTGGCGAGCTCAGCCTCCAGGAGCCCGCCGCGACGGTCGGTGCTGCCGTGGACGCGGTCGATCCAGGGGCAGGGCGGGCGGCTGGCGAGAACTTCCCCGTCGCGCTCAAGATGCTGCCGACCAGCCGCCGCAAGTACCTGATGGCCGTATACCGCTTCGCCCGCACGACCGACGACATAGGGGATGAAGCGCCGCCGGACCAGCGCCTGGCCCTGCTCGATGAGCTCGAGGCCGACCTGCGCCGTCTCTACGCCCGCCTCGGGTTGGACGAGGACGGGACGGCGGCGACGCCGGGACCCGGCCGGGTGCGTGCCGGAGAACTCGGCCGCGGCGACATGGATGTGGCCGGCCGGGGGAACGGGGAAGGGGGCGGCCGGAACGACGGGGATGAGCCCAGCCAGGGGGGTGGTGACGGCGCTGAGCCGCGGAGCTTGGTCGTACGCGGCCTCGGGCACGCTGTGGCCGAGTGCGCGATCCCGATGCAGCCGTTCCTGGACCTGATCGAGGCGAACCGGCAGGACCAGGTGGTCTCCCGGTATTCGACCTTCGACGACCTGCTCGGCTACTGCCGCCTGTCGGCAAACCCGGTGGGCCGGATCGTGCTGTATGTATTCGGCTGCTTCACGCGGGCGCGCGCCGAGCTTTCCGACTCCGTCTGCACCGCGCTTCAGCTCGCTGAGCACTGGCAGGACGTGGCCGAGGATCTCCGCGCGGGCCGCATCTACCTGCCGGGGGAGGACCTGGACGCGTATGGCTGCACCGAGCATGACCTGGCCCAGGCCAGCGCGTCGCCCAGGGTGCGGGAGATGATG
>Ga0335074_10002239_pt1 | contig 26335 bp, 23 predicted proteins | sample Lox_Sample_23_FD_206715 | JGI IMG/M metagenome (GOLD analysis project Ga0335074, IMG submission 206715) | Soil microbial communities from Loxahatchee National Wildlife Refuge, Florida, United States - Lox_Sample_2.3 | ecosystem: Environmental > Terrestrial > Soil > Wetlands | place: USA...
AGCTGAAGTACAGCGGCGGCGGGACCGACCTTGACCGGCTGCGGGCTGAGCTGGGCGTCGACTCGGATCAGCATGCGAACGGGGATTCCGCCTACGCGGACCTGGGCGATCGCTACTCCGCGGACGACGACTCTGATCACGCACCGGATGACGACGAAGACGAGGACTGGGAAGAGGACGACGGCTACGGCGCCGAAGGCCTCGTCCGCCAGTCTCGGCCATCCGAGGCATAGCGCATCTCAGACAACCTCGCGGTGACAACCGGGTCGCCCCGGCCGGATACTGCGGCGCCTAGGCCGGGTGGCGGCCCGTGAGTTCTGCCTGACCAGTGCCGGCGGCGATCTGGCCGATCACCCATGCGTGCTGGCCGCGGTCAGCCAGCAGCCGCAGGGAGCGATCGCAGAAGTCGCGCGCGACGACTGCGACCATGCCTACGCCCATATTGAAAACGCGCTCCATCTCGGCTGCGCCGACCTGGCCGCGCTCCGCGAGCACGGCGAAGATCGGTGCTGGCTGCCAGCTTGCGCGCTCCAGGACGGCATCGGCGTCGGGCGGGAGCACCCGGGCCAGGTTCATCGCCAGACCGCCGCCAGTCACGTGCGCAAAAGCGCGAACGGCGCCGCTGGCCGCCAGTGCGAGGCAGTCTCTGGCATAGATCCGGGTCGGCGTCAGCAGCTCGTCGCCCAGGCTGCGGGTGAGCCCCGGTGGCTGGTCCGCCAGGTCAAGGCCGGCGCCGGGAGCGTCGATGATGGACCTGACCAGCGAGAAGCCGTTCGCGTGCAGTCCTGAGGACGCCATGGCGATAATCGCGTCGCCCGCTTGCACAAGGTGCGGGCCGAGCAGGCGGTCCCTCTCGACCACGCCCGTTGCTGCCCCGGCGATATCGAACTCGTCCGCACCGAAGTGGCCGGGGTGCTCAGCGGTCTCGCCGCCGACTAGGGCGCAACCGGCCTGGATGCAGCCCTCGGCGATGCCGGCCACAATGGTGGCGATCCGCTCCGGCCAGACTCTGCCGCAGGCCACATAGTCGGTCATGAACAGCGGCTCGGCCCCGCAGACCACGAGGTCGTCGACCACCATTCCGACGAGGTCGAGGCCGATGGTGTCATATTTGCTCATGCGCTGGGCAATGACGACCTTTGTACCGACCCCGTCGGTCGACGTGGCGAGCAGCGGATGCCGCATCCCGGTGAGCTTGGCTGCGTCGAACAGCCCGGCAAACCCGCCGATGCCGCCTATCACCTCCGGGCCCGCGGTCCTCGAGACCGCTGCCTTCATCAGCTCCACGGCCCGCTCACCAGCCGCGATGTCGACACCAGCCGAGGCGTAACTGCCCATCTCGCGGGCGCTGGCGCCGCGGCCGACGGCCGGCTGCGGACGGTCGGTCACGCGGCCCCCGCAGGCGGCAAGCCAGCCACCTCGAGCAAGTGCTTGCCCTTTTCGTCCTCCGGCACCTCGATCGGGTACTGACCGTCGAAACAGGCCCGGCAGAGCCGGCTTGCGGGCAGCGTGGTGGCCTCGGTCAGTCCGGATAGCGAAACGAAGCCCAGGGAGTCTGCCCCGATCGACTCACGGATCTCGTCGATCGACAGGTTGCCCGCCATGAGCTCGGCCCGGCTCGCGAAGTCGATGCCGAAGAAACACGGCCAGGCCACCGGCGGGCTGGAAATGCGGACGTGCACCTGTGCCGCTCCGGCCTCGCGCAGCATCGCCACGATCGCGCGCTGGGTATTGCCGCGAACGATCGAGTCATCCACGACAACCAGTCGCTGGCCGGCGATGGCGTCCCGCAGCGGGTTGTACTTCAGCCGGATCCCGCGCTCCCTGATCGTCTGGCTGGGCTGGATGAACGTCCGCCCGACGTATGAGTTCTTGACCAGGCCCTGGCCGTAGGGAATGCCGCTAGCCTGGGCGTACCCGATCGCGGCGGGAGTGCTCGATTCCGGCACCGGGATGACAAGATCGGCGTCGGCAGGGCACTCGGCGGCAAGGCGGCGGCCCACTTCGACCCTGGCGGCCTGGACGCTACGCCCGGCGATGGCCGTGTCGGGCCGGGCGAGATAGACATACTCGAACAAGCAGCCGGACGGCTTGGCCGCCGCGAACGTATGCGACCGGACCCCGGCCTCATCGATAGCCACCAGCTCGCCCGGTTCGATCTCCCTGACGAACGAGGCGCCGACGATATCGAGCGCGGCGGTTTCGCTCGCGACCACCCAGCCCCGAGTGAGCCGGCCGAGTACGAGCGGCCGGAAGCCGTGCGGGTCCCTCGCCGCGTAAAGGGTCTGCTCGTCCATGAAGACCAGCGAGAACGCGCCCCGGACCAGCGGCAGGACGGCGAGAGCGGCCGCCTCGACGCCGCCATGCCCGGAGCCGTTGACCGAACCGCTGACCGAGCCGTTGTTAGAGCTGCCGTTGACCGGGCCCGGCGCGCCGACATCCGTGGCCGCGAACAGCGCCGTCAGGACGTCAGTGTCAGAGGTGGCTCGCCCGGCCAGCGCGGCCGAGTGCCCGCCGAGCAGGTTCGCCAGCTCGCGAGTGTTGATCAGGTTGCCGTTATGGCCGAGCGCAAGGCTGGCCGACGGCGTGGCGCGGAAGGTGGGCTGGGCATTCTCCCAGACCGACGACCCGCTGGTCGAGTACCGGCAGTGCCCGACCGCCATGTGCCCGCGCAGCGTGCTGAGCACCGACTCGTTAAAGACCTGGGCGACCAGACCCATGTCCTTGTATACGACGATCCGGGTGCCGTCGCTGACGGCGATGCCCGCTGACTCCTGACCACGATGTTGCAGCGAGTACAGCCCGTAGTAGGTGAGCTTGGCCACATCCTCGCCGGGGGACCAGACGCCGAACACTCCGCAGGCGTCCCGCGGCGGCCGGTCGGCTGGATCTGCGTCGTGCGACAACACGCCATCGGGTCGAATCACTAGTCAATTCTAGTGACCGCCAGGGCCTCCGGGGCCTGATGACGCCGGGAACAACGGCAGGTAGCTGTCCAGGTCCGCGCGCTGGCCGCTGGCGCGCAGGCGGCCCGAAGCGAGCGCATCCGCCCACCCCACGCGCCCGGCGGCCAGGTCGAGCCAGGTCAGCGGGTCGGTCTCGACCACGTTCGGCGGCGTACCCCGGGTGTGCCGGGGTCCCGGCACGCACTGCACAGCGGCACTTTCTCGGCCAGCAGGTCCAGGCTGTACCGGACGGCGGCACGCAGCGCCGCCCGGTGCGGCTCGGCGCCGGTAGCTCTGGCCGCCAGGACCGCTGCCAGGCTTGCCGCGCCGAGCACTCGCTCGGTAAGCAGGCCGGCCCACGGCGGCTCGCCGTTAGCCGCCCGCTGCTCGTCTACCGCGGCGAGCAAGCGACCGAGATCGGGACTGCGGGGCGGCACAGGTCAGCAGGGTAGCCGATCGCCGGGCAGTAGTTCCGGATGCGATCCGCACGTCAACGAGCCGGCTCAGGGCGGGCCGACGCGACTCGGTACAAAATACCATCAATCTCGGAAATATCAGCGTTAACCACCGTCCTCATCAGCAAGAACGGGCGATTTTTTCGCGCCATTTTGGCCCCATCGGCAGGCTGATAACGGTATTCGTTCGGTATGCCTGGTCGCCGCCGGACAGCAGGCTCGCGAGCCGCTGGATCCCGGCTGGCCAGGCTGACCGGCATCGCGGTCGTGGTGGCGCTCGCAGCCGCTGGTGTGGCGATCTACCTCGTGGCCCTAAGGCCGGCCATCACGCGCCCGGAGCCGGCGCTGCCGACCAGGGTGCTCAGCTTCCAGACAGTCGGCCTGATCGCGCAAGTCGCTCAGCCGGGATCGCCGGCAGGCCAGTTGCTTCAGTTGCTCGGTCCGCAGGGCCGACCCCAGTTCAGCCCGCTCGCACAGGCGCAGGAGCAAACCGGCTCGCCGCAATGGACCGCGGACCTGATGGCAGGCAACAGCTACATCTTCATCTACCTGCCGGACGGCCACTGCCTTGCCGCTTCCGGGACGGCGGACCGGCCGGAACTCACGCTGGAGCACTGCAACCTTGGGGCGCAGCAACGCTGGCGACGCACGAAGACGACGATCCAGGTCCAGGCCCATGATTTCTATCAGTACGCCAACGTAGGCGAAGGTTTGTGCCTGACCGAGAAGGCCGCGGTTCCCGGACCGGCCTACGGCGCCGGGCTGCAAGCGTGCGCGTCCGGAACGCCAGCCGATCAGCTGATCGGGTTCTGGTCGGGATCGCTGTAACGCCTGGCCGTCAGCCGACCAGGTCGCCCAGCGGGGCGCGGTAAACCTCAGCGAGCTCAGCCAGCGGCACCGAGAAAAGCCCGGTGACTTCGAGCAGCGCGCCGCCGGTAGTGCCGATGACCGCCGCTGGCACCGCTGCCTCCTCGCACGCGCGCAGCAGCTCGGGGGCCGCGGCCACGGTAAGCGTGACTACCGCGCGAGCGGCCGACTCGCTGAACAGGAACGAGGCCGGGTCAGCCGGCGGCTGCACAACGCAGCCGGTGCCGCCGGACAGGCAGCATTCGGCGAGCGCCACGGCGAGCCCGCCGTCCGAGACGTCGTGAGCGGTCCGGATCAGGCCCCGCTCCGCTGCGGTGGCCAGCAGGCGGGCAAGCGCCCGCTCGGCTTCCAGGTCCACGGCCGGCGGCCGCCCGCCGAGGTGACGGTGCCGTAGCCAGGCCCACAGCGACCCGCCGAACTCTGCTCTGGTCTCGCCCAGCAGGACGATGCTGGCATCGGCCACCGTGAAGCCAGAGCCCACCCGGCGCCGCACGTCGTCATGCACGCCGAGAACGCCGACAACCGGCGTCGGCTGGATGGGCGTTCCGCCGGTCTGGTTGTAGAAACTGACGTTCCCGCCGGTCACCGGCAGCCCGAGCTGGAGGCAGCCGTCGGCAAGGCCACGGACGGCCTCGGTGAACTGCCACATCACGGCCGGGTCCTCCGGCGAGCCGAAATTGAGGCAGTTGGTGACCGCGAGCGGCCGCGCGCCGGTGACGGCCACGTTCCGGTACGCCTCAGCCAGGGCCAGCTGCGTGCCCGCGTACGGGTCGAGCTGGCAATACCGCCCGTTGCCGTCAGTGGCCAGCGCGACGCCGAGTCCGGTCTGTGCATCGATCCTGAGCAGCCCGGCGTCGTGCGGCATGGCCAGCACGGTGTCCCCGCGGACGTAGTGGTCGTACTGCTCGGTCACCGGGGTCTTGTCGCATGCGTCCGGCGATCCGAGCAGTAGCAGCAGGTCGGCGCGCAATTCGGCGCCGGTGCCGGGGAACGGCAGCCGGGCCGGCCCGGCAGCGATCAGCGCGTCCTGGCCGGCGGGCCGGCGGGCTGGCCGGTCGTAAACGGGCCCGGAATTGGCGGCGCTACCCGGCGGGATGTCGACCACCTGCTGCCCGTGCCAGGTCATCTCCAGCCGGCCGGTGTCGGTGACCTCGCCGATAACAGTGGCCGGAACCTCCCATTTAGCGCAGATGCCGAGGAACGCGGCGACATGCCGGGGCTCGACAATGGCCATCATCCGCTCTTGTGATTCGCTCATCAGGATCTCGGCCGGGCCGAGGGAGGCATCCCGCAGCGGTATCGAGTCAAGCCTGACCCGCATGCCGGTGCCGCCGCCTGCGGCCAGCTCGGTCGTCGCACAGGCAACCCCGGCCGCCCCGAGGTCCTGGATGCCGACGACCAGTCCGGCTTGATAGAGCTCCAGGCAGCACTCGATCAGCAGCTTCTCCATGAACGGGTCGCCGACTTGGACGCTGGGCCGCTTAGCGCCTTCCCCAGTCCCGCCGAACGACGCGCTGGCCAGCACGGACGCGCCGCCGATGCCGTCGGGCCCGGTCCGCGAGCCGAGCAGGATCACCTGGTTGCCCGGCCCGGTGGCCGCGGCAAGCTTGAGGTCCTCGTGCCGCAAGACACCCACGCAGAGGGCGTTGACCAGCGGGTTGCCCGCGTAGCAGGGGTCGAAGGCGAGCTCCCCGCCAATGTTCGGCAGTCCCAGGCAGTTGCCGTAGAAGGAGATGCCACCGACCACCCCCGGCAGCACGCGGCGGGTGTCCGGAGCATCAGCCGGGCCGAACCGCAGGGCATCCATCACCGCCACCGGCCGTGCGCCCATCGCCAGGATGTCCCGGACGATCCCGCCGACTCCGGTGGCCGCGCCCTGGAACGGCTCGACGTAGGAGGGGTGATTGTGCGACTCGATCTTGAAAGTAACCGCGTACCCCTGCCCCACGTCCACCACGCCGGCGTTCTGCCCGATGCCGGCGAGCAGAACATCAGTCGCCGGCGCCTTGTCCGCGAATTGCCGCAGGTGCTTGCGGGACGATTTGTAGGAGCAGTGCTCGCTCCACATCACCGAGTAGATGGCCAGCTCGGCGTCAGTAGGCCGACGGCCGAGAAGGCCGGCGATCCGGCCGTACTCGTCGGCCGTCAGCCCCAGCGCGGCGAACGGCTGCGCCCGGTCCGGTGTCGCGGCAGCAGCGGTCACGCTGTCCTGAGCTGGCGAGGCATTCCGCGCCGTCGCGACAACGTCATGACTCATGGGATCGCGACCGCCTGCAGCACGGAGGCGAAGAACCCGAGGCCGTCCGCGGACGGCCCGGTCAGCTCGTCGATAGCGTGCTCCGGATGGGGCATCAGGCCCGCCACGTTCCCGTCCTCGCTGACGACTCCGGCGATGTCACGCTGCGAGCCGTTCGGGTTGCCGCTGGCGTACCGGGCGAGTACCTGCCCGTTTGCCTCGATCCTGGCAAGTGTCTGCGGATCGGCCATGTACGCACCCTCGCCGCTCTTGAGAACGACCCGGATGTCCTGGCCCGCCCGGTACTGCCGGGTCCAGGGCGAGGTGTCGTTCTCGATTCTGATCGTGACGTCCCTGGTGATGAAACGCAGTCCGCCGTTGCGGGCGAGCGCGCCCGGCAGCAGGTGCGCTTCGCAGAGGATCTGAAAACCGTTGCAAATGCCGAGCACCGGCAGCCCCCTGGAGGCAGCCTGCACGATCTGCCCCATTACCGGCGCGAACCTGGCGATCGCGCCACAGCGCAGGTAGTCGCCGTAGGAGAAGCCACCGGGCAGAACGACGGCGTCGACCCCGTGCAGGCTGGTCTCGTCGTGCCAGAGTTCGACTGGCTGCGCGCCTGCGTACTGCACGGCACGGCGCGCGTCTCGATCATCCAGTGAACCGGGAAAGGTGACGACTCCGATCCGGGCCGTCATGAGCGTCCTGTCGGGCGGCGCATACTCGCAGGCTACCTGCTCAGCCGGCGTCCTTGAGCTGAGACGCAGGCCGGAGGGCCAGCGGGGCGTCGCTGCGCCACTCGATTCGCTTGTGCAGGGAGACGACGGTGCCCTGGCCGGGCCTGCTGCGCAGCGTGACATCGTCTACGCAGGCCCGCATGATGGCCAGGCCCCGGCCCGACTCGGGCAGGTCGGCGATGGCACGCTCCCTGGCCAGTCGCCGCGACCGGGTGATCCGGTTGCGCAGCGTGCTGGGCGAACCAGGCGCGGCATGCGCCGGTGCGGTCGGATGGCGGCGCAGCACGCCCATGGGGCGCACCGACCGGCGGAGCCCGGCCCGGCGGCGGCCTACCTTGGCCGGGTCGAAGCCGCGGCCGCTGTCGAGCACCTCAAGCACGCACCGCTTGCTGCCGACGTGGGCGACAAGCTCGTACCGCCGGCCGGGCCCGGCGTGCCGCAGCACGTTCGTGCACGCTTCAGTAACCGCGAGCAGCAAGTCATCGATGCAGCTCTCGTCAATGCCGAGCCGGCTGAGGGTGTCGCCGAGCACCCGGCGCATCACCGGGACGCTGAGCGATTCTCTGGGGAACACCAGGCAGAACTCGACGTCTGCGCCTGGCTCCCCAGAATTGAACACCCGAGATCGCATCCGCTCCTCAGCCCCGTCGCGGCAACTCATCAGCTCACATTGTGGAGGCTTCCCCTGCCTGAGCAGCGGTAATCATGAACTCAGGCGATCTCTGGACGAACAGTGCGCTACTGGTTGACGTCGCGTGCTAGTCAGACCGCGCGAACGGAGAATTCCTCGATAACCGGATTCGCCAGCAACTCTGCGGCGAGTTCGCTGATGCGTTCCTGGCTAGCTGGCTCGGCGAGCTCGATCTCGAACCGCTTGCCCTGGCGCACGCCGGCGACCTGGCCGAACCCGAGCCGGTGGCAAGCGCTGGCGATAGCCTCGCCCTGCGGGTCATGGATCTCGGGCTTCAGCATCACGTCGACAACAAATTTGGGCACAGCCGAACAGTACGCGAGCATTCCCTCGCCCCGCAGCACCCCGGTTCGCCGTCAGCGGATATGGAACCGGCGCACTGGGCAGTAGCCTTGAAGCAGGCTAGCGTGCCCCGATTTCGTGACATCCGTCACCATCGCTGCTGCTAGTTTGCAGCGCCTGACCACGCCGGGCGCAGCGAGAGTACTGTTCGCACCGTTATGGACGGACGACAGCCGGCCGGCTAGCCGGGCCGGCAGTGAGCATGCAAGGAGTGGCACGTGGCCGTCAAAGATGCCGGACGCGCAGCCCGCCCAGATAAGCGGGCAACTGCCGACCGGGCGCCAGCCCGCGAACCAGAGCGACGGGCGGATTCCGCTGAACTGATTCAGCTCCTCACCCCCGAAGGCGAGCGAGTTGAGCACCCCGACTATCCGCTCGAAGTCTCCGCGGCGGAGGTCAAGGCGCTCTATCGCGACCTGGTCATCGTCCGCCGGATTGACTTCGAAGCCATTGCCCTGCAGCGACAGGGCGAGCTGGGGATCTGGGCATCCCTGCTTGGCCAGGAAGCCGCGCAGGTCGGCTCGGGCCGCGCGCTCGGCCCGCGCGACATGGCGTTCCCGACCTACCGGGAGCACGGCGTGGCCTGGTGCCGCGGCCTGGACCCGGTGAAGCTGCTGGAACTGTTCCGCGGCGTCAGCCATGGCGGCTGGGATCCGACCGAGCACAACTTCCACCTGTACACGATCGTCATCGGCAGCCAGACGCTGCACGCCACCGGGTACGCGATGGGAGTGCAGCGAGACGGCGCAGTCGGCGAGGACGGCGAGGCCGTCATCGCCTACTTCGGCGACGGAGCGACCAGCCAGGGTGACGTGAACGAGGCATTCATCTGGGCCTCGGTGAACAACGCGCCGGTGGTGTTCTTCTGCCAGAACAACCAGTGGGCCATCTCCGAGCCGCTGGAGCGGCAGAGCCGCACGCCGCTGTTCCTGCGCGCCAAAGGCTTCGGCTTCCCTGGCGTACGGGTGGACGGCAACGATGTGCTGGCCTGCCTCGCTGTGACCCGCAAGGCCATGCAGGCGGCCAGGGAGGGCCAGGGGCCGACACTGATCGAGGCATTCACGTACCGGATGGGCGCGCACACGACGACGGACGACCCGACCCGGTACCGGCTGTCCGCCGAACTGGAGTCGTGGAAGCTGAAGGATCCGATCGAGCGGGTCAAGCAGTACCTGATCAGGACGCAGCAGGCCGAGATGAGCTTCTTCGACGAGGTCGAGGCCGAGGCTGCAGCCGTCGGCAGCCGGGTGCGTGCCGCCTGCCAGCAAATGCCGGACCCGGAGCCGCTCACGATGTTCGATTACGTCATGACCAGCGAGACGGCTCAGCTCGCAGCCGAGCGTGACGGCTTCGCCGCCTATCTCGACTCATTCGCCGGCGAGGACGCTGTGACGGCGCAGGAGGCCCGATGACCACGCTTACCCTCTCCAGGGCGCTCAATGAAGGCCTGCGCAAGGCACTAGAGGCCAACCCGAAGGCCCTGATCATGGGCGAGGATGTCGGCAAGCTTGGCGGCGTGTTCCGGGTGACCGACGGGCTGCAGAAGGACTTCGGTGAGGCGCGCGTCATCGACACGCCGCTGGCCGAGTCCGGCATCATCGGCACGGCCATCGGCCTCGCGCTGCGCGGCTACCGGCCGATCTGCGAGATCCAGTTCGACGGCTTCATCTTCCCGGCGTTCGACCAGATCGTCAGCCAGCTCGCGAAGATGCGCTACCGCTCGCGCGGCTCCGTCAAGCTGCCGGTGACGATCCGGGTGCCGTTCGGCGGCGGGATCGGGGCAGTCGAGCACCACAGCGAGTCGCCCGAAGCGCTGTTCGCGCACACTCCGGGCCTGCGGGTCGTGGCCTGCGGAGACCCGGCAGACGCCTACGCGATGATCCAGCAGGCCGCCCGCAGCGACGACCCGGTGCTGTTCTTCGAGCCGAAGCGGCGGTACTGGGACAAGGCCGAGGTTGACATTGACGGCGGGCTCGCGGCCGCACTGCCGATGGATACCGCCCGCGTGCTCGCTGACGGCACCGACGTGACGCTGCTCTGCTACGGACCGATGGTGCGGACATGCGCCGAGGCCGCGGTTGCCGCGGCGAGCGACGGGCGCTCGATCGAGGTAATCGACCTGCGCTCGCTCGCGCCGCTGGACACCGAGACGATCTTCGCCTCCGTGCGCAAGACCGGCCGGTGCGTGGTCGTGCACGAGGCCGTGGTCGCCGGCGGTCTCGGCAGCGAGATTGCCGCGCAGGTCACGCAGGAGTGCTTCTACAACCTCGAGGCACCTGTACTGCGCGTTGGCGCGTACACCACCCCGTATCCGCCATCCAGGCTGGAGGAGTACTACCTCCCGGACTTGGACCGGGTGCTGGACGCCGTCGACCGCAGCTTCAGTTACTGAGAGGGCCCGCATGTCTGATCTCAAGGAGTTCAAGCTCCCTGACGTCGGCGAAGGCCTGACCGAGGCCGACATCGTCAGGTGGCACGTCAAGCCCGGTGACACAGTTACCGTCAACCAGATCATCGTGGAGATCGAGACCGCCAAGGCGGTGGTCGAACTGCCGAGCCCGTACGCGGGCACCGTCGCCCGGCTGCTCGTACCGGAGGGCCAGACCGCCGACGTCGGCACGCCGATCATCGCGGTCGACACCAGCCCGGACGGCAGCGGACAGGCCAGCGCGATTCCGCCCGAAGCGGAAGAGCAGCGGGAGATCAGCGCTGATGAGGACCTGGTCCCGGCGCCGCCGGTCGAAACCGCTTCCGAGCCAGGGATGATCGGCAGCCCGGCCCCGAAGGCCGAGCGGCAGGCAGTGCTTGTGGGCTATGGCGTGAAGCTGGGCAGCACGAGTCGGCGGGCCAGGAAGACAACCCCTAACCACGGCGGGAACGGCGGTAAAAGCGCAGCCGCCGCCGGACCGCTCGCGGCCGCGCGGGCAACTGTTACGACTGCGGCGCCATTGCCTGCTTCGGTGCCAGGGCGGCCTCCGGCTGCCAACGGATCGCCGGCCAGCCGGGCGCTGGCAAAGCCGCCAGTCCGCAAGATGGCGCGCGACCTCGGCGTCGACCTCGCGAACCTGACCGGCACCGGCCCGGACGGCTCCATCACCAGGGACGACGTTCAGCAGGCGGCTGCACTGGCAGAAGTGCGGCCCGCTGCCGGGCGGGGCCTGGAGGTTTCGTCGGCCAGGGCCGGGGGCCCGCGCGAGGAGCGGATCCCGATCAGGGGCGTGCGGAAGCACACTGCGGCAGCGGTGGCGTCGAGCGCATTCACGGCGCCGCACGTCACCGAGTTCCTGCAGATCGATATCACCGAGACCATGGCAGCGACGACTCGGCTGCGCGCCCTGCCGGAGTTCGCCGATCTGCGGGTGTCGCCGCTGCTCCTCGTCGCACGCGCACTCATCGTGGCTGTGGGCCGGAACCCGATGATCAACTCGTCCTGGGACGAGGCGGCGCAGGAGATCGTGGTCAAGCACTACATAAATCTGGGCATCGCAGCGGCGACCGACCGCGGACTGGTCGTGCCGAACGTCAAGGACGCGCAGGCACTGACGCTGCCGGACCTGGCCGCGGCGCTAGGGCGACTGGCCGAGACCGCGCGCGCGGGCAAGGCCACCCCGGCAGATTTGTCCGGCGGCACGATCTCGATCACGAACGTGGGCGTGTTCGGAGTCGACACCGGGACCCCGATCCTGCCGGTTGGCGAGGCCGCGATACTAGCGTTCGGCCAGGTTAAAGACGCTCCCTGGGTGGTCGACGGTGAGCTGGCCGTGCGCAAGGTGTGCACGCTCTCGCTGTCGTTCGACCACCGGCTGGTCGACGGCGACCTGGGTTCGGCCGTGCTGCGGGACGTCGGCGCGATGCTGACCGACCCGCTGCGGATGCTGGCCTGGTCTTAATGACCGCAGCCCTACGGAGGGGAACAAGATGATCCGGCACGTAGTGCTGTTCACCTGGGACGAGGAGATGACCGACGAGCTTGAGCGTCAGCTGGCGGCGGAGCTGACCGCGCTCGGGCCGAAGCTCGCCGGGCTGCGCTCGTATCACGCCGGCCCGGACGCGGGAGTGATCGAGGGCAACTTCGATTTCGCTGTCGTCGCCGACTTCGACGACGCTGAGTCCTATCTCGCGTACCGCAACCATCCCGAGCACCAGGACATCATCGGCCGTATCAGTCAGCCGCACGTCAAGAGCCGCGCGTCCGTCCAGTACGAGATCTGACCCCGCGCGCCGAGGCGGAGACTGCGTTGATCATCTGGCTGAACGGCACGTTCGGCGCCGGGAAGACGAGCACGGCAGCCGGGCTAACTGCCCGGCTGCCGGAGACTCGGGTGTTCGACCCGGAGTGGGTCGGCTACCTGCTCAAGGCGAACCTGCCGGACCTGGAGTTCACCGACTTCCAGGAACTGCCGCCGTGGCGACGGCTGGTGCCGGCCGTGCTGGCGGAGGTTGCCGGCTTCACCGGGCAGCACCTGATCGCGGTCCAGACGGTACTCGTGCAGAGCTACTGGGACGAACTGCGAGCTGGCCTGGCGGAGCGCTCGCTCGACGTGTTCCATGTGCTGCTGCACGCCGATGCCGCCGTGCTCGCCCAGCGCATCCGCGATGACCAGGCCGACGCCGGCGCGTGCCAGTGGCGGCTTGATCACCTCGACGAGTTCACGGCTGCCTGGCCGTGGCTGGCCAGCGCCGCCGACCTGGTTGTCGACTCGACGACGCTCACGATCGCCGAGGCCGCGCAGGCGGTGGCCGACGCCGTCGAGCCACTACTTCGCAAAAGTCAGAATGCCTCTTCGGGAAGTTCCATCGGGTCGAGTGAAGTGGCTTCGGCGATCTCCCGCTCGGCGGCAAGCCGGGGCAGCACCGTCGCGGCAAAGAACCGGGCGGCCGCTACCTTGCCCTCGTAGAACGCCTCGTCACTAGCCGGCAAGCCGTGGCCATCGAGTTTCGCCTCGTCGAGCCGGGCCAGCGCGACCTCGGCCTGGCGGCCGAGCAGCCAGCCGATGACCAGGTCACCAAGGGCCAGCAGCAACCTGGTGGTGTTCAGGCCGGCCCGGTAGATCTCCGGCGCCTGCGCCAGGCTGCCAGCCAGGAACCCGTTCATCGCGGTGACGATCGCCTCGACGTTGTCCGCTGCCCTGGCGACGGCCGCGCGCTCCGCCTTGAGCCGGCCGTTGCCCTGCTCGGCGGCGGCGAACTCGCGGATCTGGGTGAGCAGGTCGGTGAACGCGGCACCCTGATTCCGGACGATCTTCCGGAAATACAGGTCCAGACCCTGGATCGCGGTAGTGCCCTCGTACAGGCTGTCGATCTTGGAATCCCTGATGTACTGCTCGATCGGATAATCCTGCAGGTAACCCGAGCCACCCAGAGTCTGCAGCGACTGGGCGAGCTGCTCATACCCGCGCTCCGAGCCGACGCCCTTGACGACCGGCAGGAGCAGGTCATTCAGTGCCGTGGCGCGCTCGTCCCGCTCGCCCCTGGCGGCAGCCAGCTGGACAGCATCCTGGTGACTGGCGGCGTACAGGACGAGGGCTCGCATGCCCTCCGCGTAGGACTTTTGCAGCAGCAGGCTGCGCCGGACATCCGGGTGCTTCATGATCGTGACGCGCGGAGCCGCCTTGTCCGTTAGCTGCGTCAGGTCGGCGCCTTGCACCCGGGTCCTGGCGTAGTCGAGCGCGTTCAGGTAGCCGGTCGACAGCGCGGCGATCGCCTTCGTCCCGACCATCATCCGGGCGAACTCGATGATCATGAACATCTGCCTGATGCCGTCGTGCACGTCGCCGACGAGGGTGCCGACAGCCGGATGCTCCGCGCCGAAGGTCAGCTCACAGGTCGTCGACGCCTTCAGGCCCATCTTGTGCTCGACATTGGTCACGTACACGCCGTTGCGCTCGCCGAGCGAGCCGTCTTCGTTCACCAGGAACTTGGGAACCAGGAACATGGACAGGCCCTTGGTGCCAGGCCCGGCGCCTTCGGGCCGGGCGAGCACGATGTGCAGGATGTTCTCGGCCAGGTCGTGCTCCGCGCTGGTGATGAACCGCTTGACGCCCTCGATGTGCCAGGTCCCGTCGGGCTGCTGGATGGCCTTCGTCCGGCCGGCGCCGACGTCCGAGCCGGCGTCCGGCTCGGTCAGCACCATCGTGTACCCCCACTGGGCCTCGATCGCCTGCTCGGCGACCTTCTTCTGGGCCGCCGTGCCCATCTGCCAGAGCGCGTGCGAGAACGACCCGAGGCTGGCGTACATCCAGATGGCCGGGTTCGCGCCCAGCACGAGCTCGGCGACCGACCAGGCCAGCGAGCGCGGCACAGCGGTGCCGCCGAGCTCGGCCGGCAGCTCGAGCCGGAACCACTCGGCATCGAGGAAAGCGCGGTAGGACTTCTTGAACGAGTCGGGCATCCGCACCGAGTGGGTGGCCGGGTCGAACACCGGAGGGTTCCGGTCGGCATCGGCGAACGACTCGGCGATCGGGCCCTCGGCCAGCCGCTTCACTTCGTCCAGGATGCCGCGGGCGGTCTCCTCGTCGACCTCCGCGAATGGCTCCGCGCCCAGCAGGTCCTGGCGCTTCAGCACTTCAAACAAGTTGAACTCGATGTCCCTGAGGTTGCTCTTGAAGTGCCCCACGAGTGCTCCTGCCAGATCTGCCGCTGGTGCCACCAGCCGGCGTTACCGGCCAGTGTTACTGGCCAGTGCTACTGGCCAGTAACATGATGGTACCCAACAGGACCGGACGTGTCACCTAGGTCACTAAACGGGCCTCATAGCACCCGAAGGCAAGCGGGCGGCGGAGCCCCCTCCGCTCCGCCGTCCGCTATTGGCTGGGCGCCAGCAAGCGAGCCTGACCAGGCTCGCCAGCTCTATCAGCCGCCGTACGCGGAGCCCTTGCCGCCAATCTCGCTGGCCGAGAACGACGGAGCGATGTCACTCGAGTTGGTCACGGCTGCGGCAAGGGAGCCGGAGCCAGGCACCGTCGCGGCCAGCGCGCGCATGGCCCCCGCGCTGACCGGTCCGGCAACGAGCGCAGCAGCGATGACGGCAAAGCGAAAGGCACGAACTCTCCCTGGGTCACGAACTGGTAGGAAAACGTCCAGACCAGCGTTGTACCAGGGCGGATCGGCACATGTCAGCAAGGTGAGACGGGGCTGCGACTAGCTTGATACGGGCCAGGGTTTGACGGACAGCTAACCAGGCGCGCCGGTGTAGTGCGCCGCCGTTGACCGGAGCGATCGCCTGCAGGTAGTTGTCCTGCGGCGTCGGGTCCGGCGTGCGCAGCTCCCGCACATCAGTCCCGCCGGCTGGCCCCTCGACCAGAGTGCTGAAGCCGGAGTACCCGGCCCGGTCGTTGCCAGCCACCCAGAGCCCGGCCCGCGGGGCCGCGATCGAATTCGGGTACGCGTCAGCGACTGCTCCGCCGGAAGCGCTGGCGGTCTGCTCATGGCTGGTGGCCGCGCTCTGGCAGCAGGCCCTGGTTCGAAACCGAATCGCATTCTAGAATGCGGGCGAGACCAGCCGGCTCCAGCGGACGAGGTGGATCGATGGCACTCGCCCTCACCGAGGACCATGCACAGCTCGCCGAGGCCGTCCGCTCCTGGGCCGGGCGGACCTGTCCGCCGTCAGCAGTCCGGGCGGCTGCCGACGGTGACGACGGCGGCGACATCTTCTATCGCGATGTGCTCCGGCCCGGCCTGGCCGACCTCGGCGTGCTCGGCTTGCACCTGCCTGAGGCTGACGGCGGCCAGGGCGCCGGGCTGACCGAGCTAGCCGTGGCGGTCGAAGAGCTCGGCCGGGCGCTGGCTCCCGGCGGCTGCGTGCCGACGGTGCTGGCCAGCGCCGTCCTGGTCGGGGCCGGGCTGTCCGGGAAGGTTGTCGCGGCTCTTTCTCAAGGCAACGGGAACGCCGCCGTCGCACTGACCGCCGACATCCAGGCCGCGGCAGGCACGGGCGGAGACATCGTCATCACCGGCAGCGCGGACTGCGTGCTCGGCGCGCCGGGCGCGGACCTGATCATCTTGCCGGCCCGGACCCAGGCGGAGACCGGGCGGGCCGGAACTGTCTGGGTCGCCGTGGACGCCAGCAGCCTCGACATCACCGGAGTCGACAGCCTCGACCTGACTCGCAGGCTCGGCCGGGTGACAGCTACCGACGTCGCCGTGCCCGCGGAGCGTCAGCTCGCCCGGCTGCCGCAGGCCGCAGCGGCTAACCTCGCGGCGGTTATCTTCTGCGCCGAAGCCGTCGGCATCGCCGGCTGGGCCGTTAGCACGGCAGCAGAGTACGCGAAGCTGCGCCACCAGTTCGGGCGCCCGATCGGCCAGTTCCAGGCGGTGAAGCACCGGTGCGCCCGGATGCTGGTCGCGGCCGAGCAGGCGGCCGCGGTGGTCTGGGACGCAGCCAGGGCGGCCGACGAAGACGCGGGCGCCGGCCACGAGGACGCCGGCCGGGACTTCGCGGTGGCCGCGGCTGCCGCGCTGGCCGCCGACGCAGCGGTGTCCTGCGCGCACGAGTGCATCCAGGTACTCGGTGGCATCGGCTACACGTGGGAGCACGACGCGCATCTGTACTACCGGCGGGCCATGAGCCTGCGCGCGCTTCTCGGCCCCGCGTGCCCGGCACCGGGTGGCTGGCGAGAGCGCGCGGCATCCCTTGCCCTGGACGGTCAGCGCCGCCGGGTAAGCCTGGAACTCGCGGACGAAGACACCGATCTCCGCGCGTCGATCAGGTCTGAGCTAGCCGCGATTGCCAAGCTCACCGGCCCCGCGCGCAACGCCGCACTGGCCGCCGGCGGCTGGGTCATGCCGCACATGCCGAAGCCATGGGGCCGCGGCGCGGGTGCACTGGAGCAAGTGATTATCGACGAGGAACTGCGGGCGGCGCAGGTGGGCGTTCCCGGCCTGGCGATTGGCGCCTGGGTCGTGCCCGCGCTGATTCAGTACGGCACGCCGGAGCAACAGCAGCGGTTCTTGCCGGCGACCTTGCGCGCCGATTATCTCTGGTGCCAGCTGTTCAGCGAACCCGGAGCCGGCTCAGATCTGGCCGGGCTGACCACCCGGGCTGAGCGCACCGACGGCGGCTGGAAGATCACCGGGCAGAAGATCTGGACGTCACTAGCCCGCCAGGCAGCCTGGGCCATCTGCATCGCCCGCACCGACCCGCAGCAGCCGCGCCATGACGGCATCAGCTACTTCCTGGTGGACATGCGGGCGCCGGGGATCGAGGTGCGGCCGCTGCGGGAGATAGGCGGCGACGCGTTTTTCAACCAGGTCTTCCTCGACGGCGTCTTCGTGCCGGACGACTGCCTGGTCGGCGAGGTGAACAAGGGCTGGCGGATCGCGCGCACGACACTAGCCAACGAGCGGGTGTCCCTCTCCCGGACGTGGACATTCGGCTGCGGGGTGCCGGAGTTGCTGCAGGTCGCGCGCGTTGCCGCCGGCCCCGGACGACTGGCTGAGGTGGGTGAGCTTGTCGCCACCGGCCAGGCGATCGAGCTGCTCGGGCTGCAGGCGGCCGTGAAGCAGCTGTCCGGGACCGAGCCCGGCGCCACCGGAAGCGTGCGCAAACTGCTGAGCATGCGGCACGCCCAGCAAGTCGCCGAACTGTGCTGGGAGCTGTCCGGCGAGTCCGGAGCGCTGGGCAGCCGTCACGGCGGCGCACCGGTCACTGCCGGGGGCCAGTCCGATGGCGCGCACTGGGCTCGCCAGGTGCTGATCACCCGCGCGCTCACGATCGGCGGCGGTACCACGGACGTCCAGCTCAACATCATCGGCGAGCGGATACTCGGACTGCCGCGCGACCCCGACCCGCCAGGCGCAACGGGCTGACGACGACCGGGTCAGCTCTGCTCCGGCGACTCGCCACCCTCGTCGTCACCAGGAACCGGGAAGAAATTCGTGGTCGTGTCCACGTACGGGTGTCCGGCTCCGGCCGGCGAATCGGACGGTGTGGCGCCAGCCGGGCCAGCGTCCGCAGGCGAACCGACTGGTCCCGTCCCCGACGGCGGGCCGGGGGGCTGACCGAAACCGGATTGGCCGCCTGGCTGCTGGCTGGCCGGCGCCTGGCCGGGCGACTGCTGCTGACCGAACACCGACTGGCCCAGTATCGATTGCAGGCCGGACTGCGGGGGGTCAGCGAGGTTCAGGCCGTTCTGGCTCTCGTGCGCAGAGATGTCATTGATCAGCTGGTCGATCTCGGCCTGGCTGTCGGCGGTGCCACGGCCGGTGCGCTCCGCGTAGACAAGAGCGCCGAGCTGACGGAGCAGAACGTCACCGCGCCGGCCTGCCTGGGCCTGGTCAATCCTGGACCGGCCTTCCTGAGCTGCCTCTTGAGCCTGCTGCGCGAGCTGATTTGCCTGCGCCCTGACTCTATCCATAAGTCCCATATGCCGCCTCCGTAGGCTGACCGGGCGCCTGCCCGGCTCGACTTGCCGGTGCGCCGCGAGCTCTGGGTGCAGCATAGAGCCGCGACCGTACACCGGGTAGCAGGCCCGCGTCGGCTAGCTTCGAGCCGACGCTAGTTCGGCGCCGGCTGCCCGCGATAGTGCCACCGCGTCGGCGACAACAGTGACCAGCCGGCATCCGTTCTGCCGGTACAGGCGTGCGGTCCCGCCATCGGTTGCGTGCACCCCGGCCGGCTTGCCTGCTGCAGCGCAGTCCGCCCAGATCTTCTCCAGCGCTGGCCGCAGCACCGGGTCGGCCGGGTCAAGCGGACAGCCTAGTGAGTACGAGAGATCACGCGGGCCGACGTAGATGCCGTCCACACCGGGAAGCCGCAGCGTCTGCGGCAGCTCTGACATGGCGTGCCGCGACTCGACCATCACGACGCACAGCGGATCCGGCCGGATGATCATGGCGCTGCCCGCCGACCGGTAACCATCGGGCGGGTAGCGGCAGGCACCAGCAACTGCCTCGGCCTGCTCGGCCGATTCCACGTTCGGCACGATGACGCCGTCGCAGCCAAGGTCCAGCGCCCGGCCGATATCCGCCGGGTGCGCATGCCGGACCCGGCCGAGCGGCGTCGCCCCCGCTTGCCGGATGGCAGTCGTCAGGGCCGGCAGGTCGTGCTCGGTCGCCGTGCCGTGCTGCAGGTCGACTACCACGTAGTCCAGTCCGCGCGCCAGGATCGCTGCGCTCACCGTGCTGGGCGCTACCGCCCAGCCGCCGAACACTGTCTCCCCGGCCCGGACACGATCGCAGAAGGATAGTTCGGTCACCGGCCTAGCCAAGCACACCGCCCTCTGGCTAACACCCCCAGCCGGCCACGGCGGCCGAATGCAGCAACTGACCGTGCACTCCGTATTCGAGTGTGCGGACGACCTTCGGCCGGGCCGGAATCGCGTAGCCGAGCACCCTGGTCCCGGCAATCGCGATGGCGGCCATCCGCAGCCGGCTGCCGCCGGCGAATTGCAGCACTACGTCCTTGACGTCGGGCGGTACGGCCGCAACGCCGGCCGACGCTCCCGTCGCCCTGCCGTCACTGGTGTAGAGGGGCCCGCACGCCAGCGAAGCGATGATGCGCCCGGCGGAAAGAAGGCTTGGCGTGCCGGTGGCGGGGATGCAGGTGGACCCGTTGGCGAACGACGTGCAATAACCCCACGGCCCGGTGTGCACGGCCGCATGCCAGGCGACGCCGTCGAACTCGCCGCTGCCGACGGACTTGCTCGCCAGCGGCAAGCCCGCCTGGCCGGGGCGCAGCCAGGTGACGAACTCGGCGCTGCCGTCGTTGTCGAAGGGGATCGCGTACTCGTATGCCGACCGGCCGACGACCCGCACTGCCCGGGTGATCGCCCGCAGCGGCGCTGCTACGCCCACCCAGCGGAATCCGCCTGCCGACACCGGCCGCAAAGTCAGCAGTGTCCCGTTGCTGAGCTGTATGGCAACCCGCGTCACGTCGGTCCCGACGGTGCCGATCTCGTACTGCGTGCCATCCACCGCTACCGAGATCAGGCTCGCCTGCCGCGGACCCTGGTGTTCGCCGGAGGCAAGACCGCAGGTCAGCACGTACCGCTGAGGCGCGCATACGTCGCCCAAGCCGGAACCAGCGCCGGAGTTGCTGACCACTACCCGCCAGCGCTTCGGGCCGATGGTGCCCGCCGCGACGACTCCGTGATCGGCCGTCGGCCCGAGCGTCATGACCGTCACTTTGTAGTGCAGCTGGGTCATCGGCGTGACCCGATGGGTTTGCAGGAAGCCCGGAAGGAGGACAGCTCCGGCGGCAATAACCGCGAGCCCGGCAGCGACCGAGATCCACCTGCGCATTCGTATCCCCCTGCCCCGTCGCACCGCCCGTGTCACCGGCGCGAGGCCCGGCTCGACGCCGTCCAGCAGGACGCTGAGCCTGGCCCGGAGGTCGCGCTCGTCGTGGATGCTCATGCCGACCCTCCTTCCAGCAGCACCGGGCTCGTTCGCAGCTTCGCTAGCGCGCGCGACGCCTGGCTCTTCACGTTGCCGACTGAGCAGCCGAGCACGATCGCAGTCTCGGTCTCGGAAAGGTCCAGCCAGTACCTCAGCACTACCGCCGCTCGCTGCCCGTACGGCAACTCCATCAGCGCGGCGGTTAGCGCGTTCCGGTCATCGCGCTGATCTGTCCCGTCTCCGGTTGAGATGAGATCGGGCACGGTCTCGGTCAGGACCTCGCCGACGCGAACCCTCCTGAACCGGGTTCGGTTCGCGTTCACCACGATCCGGCGCAAGTAGGCATCGGGGTTATCGGCCCGCCGGACCCGCCCCCACGACGCGTAGGCCTTCGCGAATGCCGTCTGGGCGAGATCCTCGGCGAGCTGAAGGTCGCCGGTCAGGCCGTAGCCTAGCCGGACGAGCTGAGCCCAGCGGCCGTGCATGAAGTCGCTGAACTCTTCGTCGGCCACGACGTCCATCGGCACTCCCCTCTCTTGCTCAGACCACGCAAGCGGGAGGAACCGTTGCATCGCGCGGGGATCTGGCTATGGCCTCTAGCTTCCGCCAGTGACAGCGAGCGCGGCCAGCGCGACGGCGATCGACAGCGGCACCGCGATCACGCCAAGCCTGCTCGCGCTGAGCAGCGACGGCCGCCCGCCGGCATCGCGGGCGGACCGAAGCCACAGCAGCCAGGCAAGCGAGCCGGTGACGCAGAGGTTCGGGCCGAGGTTAAGGCCGACCAGCAGTTCGAACGGGTGGCTCGGCGTCCGCGCCGCGAGCATGCTCGCGGCCGGCAAGTTGTTCACGACCACGGTTGCTGCCGCCGCGAATCCGGCCGTCGCCCAGCCGGACAGGTGCGCGAGCAAAACCGCCGGACCGGACCAGACCCGGCCGAGCGTGCCGAGGGCAACCGCCGCACCGAACAAGCCGGCCAGCACAGGCACGCCCAGCACGTTCCAGATCCGGCTCAGGCTGACGCGATTACGGCCGTGACGACCTCGCATCGCTCGCGCCCCGGCAGCGACGACACCTGTTATCAGCACCGGTAGCGCGGCGGACCGGATGACGACGACGAGGACGGTCGCCGCCGCGACGGCCGCAACACCGATGCCGAGTACCGGGCGCGGGGCCTGTTCAGGCTCTGCTGTCGCCGTGCGGAGCGACCGCCACTCGGCGACAGCGACAACCGCAGCCGTGACGATCACTGCGCCCAGCCACGGCAGCCACATCCGCGCCGCGAACTGCGCCCCGGTCAGGTGCAGGTGACCGAGCACAATCAAGTTGGTCAGGTTCGAACCGGGCAGCAGGAGCGAAGCGGCGTTGGACAGCAGCAAGCACCCGTACAGCAAGGCAGCCTCGCCCTCACCGCGGCTGCGCGCGGTGTGCACGAGCACGGGAGTCAGGAACGCGACCGAGGTGTCCAGGTTCAGCGTCGCGGTGACGATACTGACGAGCACCACTGCCCCGGCAAACAGCACCAGCCCGCTGCGCGTCGCAGCGGCCAGGCGCGCCCCGGCCGCGGCGAACAGGCCGTCTTCATCGGCCACGAGCCCGATCAGCAGCAACCCGGCGACGAGGACGAACGGCGACCAGTCCTGGGCGGCAGCCGCGAGGGCTGCGGACGGCCGGACGGCGAACCCCGCCACAAGCCCGGCCAGGCCGGCTGCCGCGAGCAGCCAGCTTGGCCGCAGCGCGGTCCGCCCGGCCGGCACGAGCTGGTTAGGCCAGTCCGATGACTCGCTCGCGGGCGGATTCGATCCGCCGCAAGGTCTCCGGCCGGCCGAGCACCACAAGGGACTCGAACAGCGGCAGGCCGACCGTCCGGCCAGTCACGGCTACCCGTACCGGCGCCTGGGCCTTGCCGAGCGACAGCCCGTAGGTCGCGCCGACTGCCTCCAGCCGCTCCCGGAGCACATCCCCCTGCCACGGCACGTCCTCGTACGCGGCCGCGACCTCGGCTAGCAACTCCGCGGCAGGCTCGCGCATGGCCTTGGCCCAGGACGGCTCGTCATAAACAGGATCGGGCAGGAACGCGAAGTCCACCATCGTGACGATCTCGGCGAGCAGGCTCATCCGCGTCTGGGCGAGCGGCGCAAGCTCGGCGAACACGGCCGGGTCGAACCGCTCCGCCGGCCACGGCGCCGACGGCGCTGCAAGCCATGGCTGACATTCGGCGATAAACGCGGCCGGCTTCAGCGCGCGGATGTACTCGCCATTGAACGCGCGCAGCTTCTTCACATCGAAGAACGCCGGCGAGGGATTCACGTCTTCGAGCCGGAACTCAGCCACCATCTCGTCCCACGGCACGATCTCGCGGCCACCCCGCGGCGCCCAGCCGAGCAGCATGAGGTAGTTCCGCATCGCCTCGGCGAGGTACCCCTCGTCGCGGAAGCCTTCCAGTGCGACCTTGTCCCGGCGCTTGGACATCTTCTGCCGCCGCTCGTTCACGATGATCGACAGGTGTCCCCAGGCCGGCGGCTGCTGGCCGAGCGCCTCGAAGAGCAATTGCTGCTTCGGCGTGTTCGACAGGTGCTCCTCGCTGCGCAGCACGTGCGTTATCCGCTGGTCCATGTCATCGATGACATTGGCCAGCAAGAACAGGACCGAGCCGTCCCCGCGCGCGAGCACGAAGTCCTCGATGGCGGAGTTCTCGAACACCGTCCTGCCGCGGACGAGGTCGTCGATGACGGTCGCGCCTTCGTCCGGCGCGCGAAACCGGAGCGCCCGGCCCTCGCCCGGCGAAAGGCCGCGGTCCCGGCAGTAACCGTCATAACCGCGCTGGGTGTCGCCGGTCCTCGCGATCACGTCCTGGCGGGTGCAGTCGCAGTAGTACGCCCGGCCTTCGGAGTACAGGCGCTGCGCCGCTTCGGTGTGCTTGCCGAGATTGCCGGACTGCAGGAACGGTCCTTCGTACTGACTGCCGTCGATACCGAGCCAGGCCAGCGCACTGATGATCCCGTCGATCCACTCGGGCCGGTTCCGCGCGGCGTCGGTGTCCTCGATGCGCAGTACCAGCGTGCCGTGATTGTGGAGCGCGAAAGCCCAGTTAAACAGGACAGACCGCGCGCCGCCCACGTGGAACATGCCGGTGGGCGACGGCGCGAACCGCACCCTGATCGCAGAATCCGAGCTAGTCACGGCAGCCGAGTCTAGTCCAGGCCCGGCCGGCGCCTACGAGCATGACCAGCGGCGCAACGCACAGCGCCACCATCGCCCAGCTCAGCCCGAAGTGCTGGGCGAGCAGACCAACCGTCAGCGCGCCGAGCAGCAACAGCTTGATTCCAAGGCCAGGGACGAGCAGGAACGCCGGGAGCAGGGCCAGTGTCAGCCACACACTGACGCGCAGTACGCGCCGGCTGCCGAGGCGGTCGAGCAACTGGATCAGGATGACGTCCCCGGCCAGGCCAGCGCCAAGCCGGACGGCGACTCCGAGTGCCGCAACGGCCGGACTGGCGTGCGCCACCGCCACCAGATACAGCGCCAGGAACGCAGTGAATACGTCCAGCAGCAGGTCGGACACCTCAAGCAGGAAGAGCCAGCGCAGTGCGCCCGACGAGCGGACGATGCTGACCGCGAGCGGCCAGCCGGGCCATCCGGCCTCGTCACCGGCAGGGCTGTCGTCATCCGGCGCCTCGCGGCTCAGCCCGCTTGCTGCCACCGCGAGCCAGGCCACCACCGAGCACGCCGCACAGCAGGCGAAGGCGAGCCGCCAGCTGCCGCCGACCGCTACTACCGTCGCCACCAGCAGCGGCCCGGCGAGAGCACCGGCCGATCCGGCCAGCGTCCAGCGGGCCATGCGGCGGGCGAGGCCCTCGGTGTCCGCCTCCATCAGCAACTCAGCGACAGACCGTGCTTAAGGAGCGGGAACGCCGCGCTCTTGGTGCCGTCGAACAACTCGTCGACGAACTCGACCGCTAGCGCCGCCAGTACTGCGCCCGCCCCGGACCCGGCGAGCTGGCGGCAGCGCCGCGTTAGCTCAGGTCACAGTCAACGGAAACCCACGGCAGCAATGCTATCGCTGTCGCTGGTTTCCGTCGCGGCGTCAGCTGCCCGAGGAGAGCTCCGGCGTGGCGGGCGCGCTCCCGATCTGGGCCTTCAGCGCAGCCAGCTGCGCGTCCACATCAGCGCTGGCACTCGCCTGGTCCAGTTCGCGCTGGATGTCGTCGGTGTCGCCGCCCACGTCCTCGAGCACGCCGGACTGCAGCAGCTCGTCGGTGGCCGAGGCTCTGGCCTGCATGTTGGCGATCTTGTCCTGGGCGCGCTGGAGCGCGGCGCCGGAATCGCTGAAGCTCTTGGAGATTCCGGCAGCCTCCTCGTTCACCGAGGTCATCGCCGACGCTGCGGTGTACTGGGCCTTCATCACTTCCTTCTTGGAGCGGAACTCGTTCACCCGCTGCTGGAGGGTGCTGAGCGTCTGCTCCATCTTCTGTTCTTCGTCGTTCAGCTGCTGGTGCTGCGGCTCCATCTCGTCGATCTGCTGCTGCGCCGTGGCCTTGCGGGCCAGCGCCTCCCGCGCCAGGTCCTCCCGGCCCTGCCCCAGTGCCGCCTTAGCCTGGTCGTTCAGATGGTCAACCGAGTGCTGCAGCTGCTGTTCCTGCAGTTCGAGCTGCTTCTTGGAAGCAGTGATGTCGACCAGCGCCCGCCGGACCTGAGTGATGTGATCAAGCATCTGCTCGTAGGAGTAGTCGAGCATCTCGTTGGGGTTCTCGGCCGCGTCCAGGGCCTTGTTGGCCTTCGCGGCGACAATGTCGTGCGCCCGTTGGAAGAGACTCATGTCAGTTGCTCCCTGCGACGATAGACCGGGCCTCGGGGTTCCGTTGCCGAGCGTACTAGCTAGCCCAATCGGCAACCTGCCGGTCACGGCCGGCTGGCCCAGCGCCGCTCAGTCTCCGGCGGCACGGCCTGGCTGGGATGTATGAACGATTTATTCCCTATATAACTTTCGCGCGCTGTCGGCTTTCAGCTCTGTTGTTATTTCTTTACTGTTTGTCTTTCAGTTTCGGTCACGCCACGGGCGGGTTTAGTGCATGGTGGTTAGCGAAAAGCACCCGCGTGCGCGACGGCAGTTAGCCGTGACCGGCCGGCCCTGAACCTGCGCTCCGTCGGCACGCCGCTGGCCCGACAGGCCAGCACGAGGGTGGTGACAGGGCGCCGTCTTGCGCTCCGAATGAAGGCAAATCGTGTCCCACAGTGTGTCTCGGCACCGGAAGCTGTCCCGATCGTCCGATACGCAACCTGAAGAGCAGCCACGCCACCGCGGGCGGCACGCCTCCACGGCAGGCCCTAAGCCCAGGCGTACCGGCGTCATAATCGGAGTGGTCGCGGCAACCGGAGCCCTGGCAGTGGCCGGCCTGGTCGCCGTGTCGGCTTTCGGGCACGGACCCGCAGCAGGGTCAGACCAGGCCGCGGCGGACCAGGCGACCGCAGAACTCGGCGGCACCGTCGGCAGCGCCGCAAGCCACGCCCTGCAAGACCCGGCCATGGAGGCGGCCTCGAGTTCGCCGCTCAACACACAGGCTGCTGGCCAGTCAAAGACCCCCAAGAGCACGGCCCCGACCTCAGCGCACACGTCCGCATCGACACGAGCGGCCGCTTCGAGCCGGCAGCATGCCGCGGCTAAGCCGACGACCACTGTCACCAATGCGGTCTATCTCAACCCGCTTCGCAAGGTGTCGGCGCTCGCGGCA
>Ga0335074_10002241_pt1 | contig 26309 bp, 18 predicted proteins | sample Lox_Sample_23_FD_206715 | JGI IMG/M metagenome (GOLD analysis project Ga0335074, IMG submission 206715) | Soil microbial communities from Loxahatchee National Wildlife Refuge, Florida, United States - Lox_Sample_2.3 | ecosystem: Environmental > Terrestrial > Soil > Wetlands | place: USA...
CAGTGCAGGTCCGGATCGCGCTCGTGATGCGCACGACGGTGCTGGGCCTCGTCGCCGTCACGCTCGGCACGGTGGCGGGCCGGGTGGCCAGCATTGAGCTGGTCAGCGCGGTGTCGCGGCTGTACGGCCTGGGCGCCGGCCTTGGCCGCCCGCCATCAGCCGGCACGCTGGCGCTGGCCGTCGCGCTAGCTATCGGCGTAGCGGCTGTGGCCGGAGTCCTGCCGCCCCGCCTGGCGGGCCGGGTGCCGGCCGCGGAGCTGCTGGGCCCGTGATCCGGCGGAACCGTGATCCGGCGGAACCGTGATCCGGCGGAACCGTGATCCGGCGGCGGCTAGTTCGCCGGGTGACCGATCGACAGACCGCTGTCCAGATCGAAGAACTGCAGGTTCGACGTGTCGATCGCGAGCGTGGCCGGCTCGCCTGGCTTGATGGCACTGCGTGCGGCGACCCGCGCGGTCCACTGCGTCTTATTGTCGGCCAGCGTCAGCGCGTCGTCGTCTTCCTCGTCCGACCGTGCGTCCGCAATGCTCGCGTGCTGAAGCGGCGGCGCATCGATATGGAAGATCACGTGAATCTCGCTGCCGAGCAGCTCGGTCACGCTGGTCTGGACGCTGATCCGCGGCCAGGAGGCCTCGGCAAGCGTGGCGTCCTCGAAGTCCGACGGGCGGATGCCGAGGATCACTTCCTTGCCGAAGTGGCCGTCGAGGCCAGGCTTGGCCGCAAGCTGGGCGTCGCTGACCGGGAGCTTGTGGCCGGCGAATACGACATGAGGGCCGTGGTCGCGGACCAGCTGGGCGGCGACGAAGTTCATGGCCGGCGAGCCGATGAAGCCCGCCACGAACAGGTTGACCGGAGCGGTGTAGAGCATCTGCGGCGTGTCCACCTGCTGCAGCTTGCCGTCGCGGAGCACGCAGACGCGCTGCCCGAGGGTCATCGCCTCGACCTGGTCGTGCGTGACGTAGACGGTAGTGACCTTGAGCCGGTCGTGCAGCTGGGACAGTGACGCGCGCATCGAAACGCGGAGCTTGGCGTCCAGGTTGGACAGCGGCTCGTCCATCAGGAACGCCTGCGGCTCGCGCACGATCGCGCGGCCCATCGCGACCCGCTGGCGCTGGCCGCCGGACAGCGCGGCGGGCTTGCGCTTGAGGTACTCGTCTAGGCCGAGCATCCTGGCGACCTCGCCGACCCGCCGCCTGATCTCGTCCTTGGGAGTCTTGCGCTGCTGGAGGCCGAAGGCGAGGTTCTGCTCGACGGTCATGTGCGGGTAGAGCGCGTAGTTCTGGAACACCATCGCGATGTCGCGGTCCTTCGGCGGCAGGTCGTTGACCACGCGGCTGCCGATGGTGATGCTGCCGGCGGTGATGTCCTCCAGGCCCGCGATGGACCGCAGCGCGGTGGACTTCCCGCAGCCGGAGGGCCCGACCAGCACCATGAACTCGCCGTCGGCGATGTCCAGGCTCAGTCCGTCGACGCCCTTGACGCCGCCCGCGTACATCTTGTCGACGTGATCCAGCACGATCCGCGCCATCTAGCCCTCACTCGCGTCACCCGCGGCCCGGATTGGCCGTCTTGGCCGGAGCGTACCGTTACGCCGCGAGTGCAGCTATCTGGCCGAACGGCATGTTACGGTAGCGTAAACAGCGTTATCAATTCGTTATATGGCAACCCTCGCGTTGCGGAATCCGGCGGCACGTTAACGTTGCGGCGTGGAGGAGATCAACGCGAGAATCCTCTCGCTGCTCGCGAGCGACGGGCGGATGAGCTTCACCGAGCTCGCCAAGAAGACCGGCCTGTCGGTGTCGGCCGCACAGCAGCGGGTGCGCCGGCTGGAGGAGCGCGGCGTCATCACCGGGTACGGCGCCATGATCAGCGCGGAGGCGATCGGGCTCCCGCTGACGGCGTTCGTGTCGATCAAGGCCTTCGATCCGGCCGCGCCCGACGACGCGCCGCAGCGGCTGGAGCATCTGACCGCCATCGAGGCATGTCACAGCGTGGCCGGTGACGCAAGCTACATCCTCAAGGTCCGAGTCGGGTCGCCGCGCGATCTCGAGGATCTGCTCCAGGAGATCCGAGCCGCCGCCAACGTGTCGACGCACACCACGATCGTCCTCAGCACGCCGTTTGAGAACCGGCCGCCGCGGCTCTAGCAGTCAGGTGCACGGCGCACCCGTACCGCCCGGCCTACGACGCGACAGCGAACAGGCGGATCGACTCGGCGGCATTCACCTCAACGCCGAACGGCACGATCGCGGCCGTGCCGTGATGCTCGCTGGCGGCCGCCGCGAGGTCATCCATGCTGGCAGCGATGACGGTGGCGCCGCTGAGCAGCGCATGATCGACGAACGCGCTGTAGGACCGGCCATCGCCGGTTGGTGGTGCCGCGAGCACGACGTCATCTGCTCCGAATCCGGCGGCTGCACCGAGCGCGGCAAGCTCGTCCACCATCTCGAGGTGAGTAACACCGGCCGGATGCAGCGCGCCGTCTGCCTGGCGGACGTAGGGCAGCAGAGCCAGGTCGTGCGGGCGGGCCGAGGGCGGATGGAGCGAGCCGACGCCGAGCAGCGACGTGAACGGCGTCGCGGCTGGTGCATCGCCGAACGAGATGACCTGGCGCACCCAGGACCGGTCGGCGGCCGCGAGGCCGGCCGCGGCGAGCGGCTGCGCGGTCAGCAGCATCCGGGCACCGCAGTCGGCGAGCTGGCCGGCTGCCTCGGCGACCGACAGCTCGGCGCTCACCGGCGACGGGATGCCGCCGGCAGCGGAGACTGCATGGCAGGCCAGCACGTACGCGAGGACGTCCGGCACATAGACGCCGACAACATCGCGCGACCTGAGCCCCCGCCACGCAAGGCCAGCCGCGGCGCGCTGAATCGTGCTCGCCAGGTCCGCGAAAGTGTAGTCCTGGTCCGGCCGGCTGCCAGCCAGTGCTAGCCGCGGACCATACGTTGCGGCGAGCTCGAGCAGCCGCTGCGTTACCGTCATCTCGCGGGTCGGACCCGAGCCGGTCACGTGATCGCCTCCGCTAGTGCATGCCAGTCGGCTGATACCACGCCTCCGGACCGTACGCGGTCTGCCTGCAGAGCGCATCGTCAGGAATGTGTAGCCGGGCTGTGTAATCGCTGCTGGAGTCGGCCGGCCCTGCCGGCCATCCCCCTCCGATGGCCGCCAGCGCCGACCGACCCAGGCTCCTACGGTAGGAAAGGACCGGCTGGCCGACATCGGCTAAATTGCCCATTCTGGTATGCAGACGCAGAACATTGACTATGTAGACAGTCGGCAGAAAGCATGGCGATCTGCGCCTGCACACCAGGGCGGAGCCGACCGCGTTCGGCCTGGCCGGTGGTCAGCCTCGCTGCAGGTGCCCGGCTAGGCGGTGATCGGCGACCCAGGCCGCCACCTGGGCACGCGAGCTGAGCCCGAGCTTGCTCAGGATGTTGGCCACATGGCGTGCCGCGGTAGCCGGCGCGATGATGAGCGCCTCGGCGATGCCCCGGTTCGACAGGCCGCGGGCGATGAGGAGCGCTATCTCGATCTCTCTCGGGGTCAGCACGGACAGCGGGATGAGCGGACCGCCGCCGCCCGCACGATCGGACAGGCTGCTGGCACCCGAGCTCGCGCCGCCTGGCGCCGCGCCGTTGCCAGGGTGCCAGACCCGACCTGGCGGCTCGGCCGCCGGCAGCGCCCCGATGCCGTTCGGCTGCCCGTTGTCGTTCGGCTGCCCGTTGTCGTTCGGCTGCCCGTTGTCGTTCGGCTGCACTGTGCTCCGCGGGCTAACTGTGCTCGTCGCGGGGTCAGCGGCGTGGCCGTCCCGGCGGGCGCAGGCGAGCGCGTACCTGACCGCCTCATGCATTTTGAGCCGCCTGCCTTCGGCGATGAGGCCGGCCACCACGTCCTGGCCAAGCCGCTGATGAGCTGTGCCAAGCAACTGGCCGACAGTCCCTCGGCCCCGGCCCGACCGAATCGGGCTGACCAGCTCTCGCAGCGCTACGGCGGCGCCCTCGAGCCGAACCGCGGCAGCATCGTCGCCGCTCGCCACGGAGAGGGCCGCGACAGCCTCGAGCCCGCGGACGACGCCGAGCCGCTGACCGGTGGCCAGGCTCAGCTCCAGGCTCTCGCCGAGACTGTCGGCGGCGGTTGGCAGATCGAGGCCGGCCAGCGACACCAGGCCAATGCCCGCGAGGCACCGGGCGATCTCGGTTCTCGCATCGATCTGCGAGAACACTCGGATCGCAGCACGGAAGTGCTCGATCGCGGCAGCGGCGTCGCCCCGCGCTCTGGCCAGGCTGCCGAACCCGTACAGGGTGTGCGCGACGCCCCAGCCATTGTTGCCCTCAAGTACGGCGAGGGCGGCCTGGTACGAGTCCTGTGCTGCGGCCAGGTCGCCGCTGCGGGCCAGGATCGCGGCTCGTGCGGCGAGCGCGAGCCCTTCCTCCCACTCGTCGCCGTGCTCTCGTGCCGCGGCCACCGCGGCGCCGGCGCGTGCGAGTGCCTGGTCCGGCACGCCGGCCCGCAGGCTGATCAGCGCCTGGATGCGCAGTGCCCCGGCCGGGCAGGCTGCCGGATACACGGCTTGCATGGCAACGGCCGCCGCAGCCCACTGAGCCGCCTGGACGTAGTCCTCATGCTCGAACGCGAGCTCCGCGCCGAGCATGAGCGCGCGCGCCCGGATGCTCGCCGGGACTCGCGCGGGGAGCGCCAGGAACCGGCCGAACCAGCCGAGTCCTTCCGTGACGTCGCCCTGCACGACCCACGGTGAGCGAAGCGCCGAGCATAGCCGCAGGCCGGTCTCAGCATCACTGCTGTCCTGGCAGAACCCCAGAGCCAGCCGCATGTTCTGATGCTCAGCCGCGATGACGTTGTAGTTCCGCACCTGCTCGGGCCACGGCGGCGCTCCGCTCGTGAACGAGCTGCGGACAATGCCTTCGGCGCAGGCGAGCATGTAGCCGCAGTGCCGGCGACGGAGCTCATCCCGCTCGGCTGCGACGGTCAGCCGGGCCGATGCGTACTCCCGGATAGTGTCAAGCAGCCGGTATCTGGCGGTGCCGGCTACCTCGTCCTCGAGCGCCACCAGGGACTTGTCGATCAGCGCTGCGAGCAGATCGAGCACGCGTTCTTCCGGGATGAGATCGTCCGCGCAGACCTGCTCGGCCATGTCCAGGCTCCAGCCGGCGAACACCGACAGGCGGCGCAGCAAGGTCTGCTGATCGGCGGTCAGCAGCTCCAGGCTCCAGTCGACCGTCGCCTGCAGGGTCTGCTGCCGGGCCGGGGCCGTCCGGTCGCCGGAGGCGAGCAGCCGGAACCTGTCGTCAATCCTGGCAGTGATCTGCTCGACCGACAGTGCGCGGACGCGCGCCGCGGCGAGCTCGATTGCCAGTGGCACCCCGTCGAGTGTCCGGCACAGCTGTCCGACCGCAGCGGCGTTGTCGGTGGTCAGCACAAATCCTGGCCGCACTGCAGCAGCCCGGTCGACGAACAGCCGCACCGCCTCGTGCCTGGCCGCCTCGGCCGGGGTGATGCCGATCGGTGCCGCTTCCTGCCAGGCCACTCCAGGCGACCAGGGCGTGCGGGGCATCAGGCTGGGCAGCGAGAGCGGCGGCACCCGCCACACCGTCTCGCCCCGGACCCGCAGCGGCTCCCTGCTGGTAGCCACCAGCCTGAGCTGCGGGCAGCCGGCGACGAGGGCCCGGACCAGGTCGGCCGCATCCTCGACCACGTGCTCGCAGGTGTCGAGGATCAGCAGCAGCTGGCGGCCGCGCAGCGCGTCGACAAGGGTGTCGGCGGCCGGACGGTCAGGCTCCTCGGCGATGCCAAGCGCATTCGCAACCCGGCGGGCGATCAGCCCCGGATCGGCATTGTCGGCAAGCTCGACGAGCCAGACGCCGTCCGGGAACTCGTCGGCGAGCTGCCAGCCGAGCCGGGTAGCCAGCCTGGTCTTGCCGATGCCGCCGGGCCCGCTGAGCGTCAGTGCCCGGACGTTCCGCAGCAGCAGGACGAGGTCACCAAGATCACGCTCGCGGCCGACGAAGCTGTTCGGCTCGGCGGGCAGGTTACCGGGGCGGGGTGTGGAATCAGTCCTCATCGCCACCTCGGTGCGTTTCGACGAACGGACCTAGTATGCCGCCGACACGCCGCAAATGCCGGCTATGCGAGCCCGATAGTGATCTCGGCTGGCTCGGTGTAGTGGAGCCGGCCGGCCGCCATCACCTTGACGATCGCCCACCAGCGCTCGCCCGGCCGGGCTGTCGGCGGCGCGGTGACGTCAAAGGTCAGCGCCTGCTCGCCTGCGGCCGCGAGCGCGAAACCCCTGGTCCACGGCCCGGCCTGGCGCCAGCTCCCATAGGGCGAGAGCAGCTGGGCCTCCCCGCGCAGCGGCCCGGCGGTGCGGTTGCGCAGGACCACCTCGAGCTCCGCTCTGCGGCCCGGATGCACGGTGATATTCCGGCTGAGAAATGAAACGTCAGCCACCTGGTCGAGCTGGCCATCGTCAGACTCGGCCCGGCTGGTCACCACCAGGGTGCTGTCCTCGATCTCCTGTCCGGCCGCATCGCGGATCTGGGCGGTCAGGAAGCTGCCGCCCGCCGCGCTGCCAGGCGAGCCGGATGCCGGCACAGCCACCGTCAGGTCCCAGCCGAGGTGCCCACGAGGCTCGAGCTCGTAGCTCAGCGGCCCGGTCGGCGTCACGGTGACACCTTCTGGAACGTCCAGCCGGATGCTGCCGGCCGCCGCCTCGGGGCCGCAGCCGACGGTGAGCCGGAGCGTTCCGGACTCGCCGGCCTCCAGCGTCAGTACCGCCGGGGACAGATGCACCGCGACCGGGAGGTTGCCTGCTGGGGCCGGGCCCTTGCCGTGCAGCCAGTAGCGGGAGTACACGGGCTGCGCCGGCTCGGGGCAGGCTGGCACGGACTCCTCGGGCACGGACTCGGCGGGCACGGACTCCGCGGGCACGGGCCAGGGGTGCGGGCGAACCGCGATCGTGGCGAGCCCAGACCGAGGCACCGTGACCTCGGCGATGCCGTCGGTAACGGCTAGCTCGGACCCGGTGCTGTCCTCGCAGATGCCGCTCACGGCAGCGCCGGCGGCGCCGGTGAACAGGCTGACCCGTGCCTGCACCGGGCCTGCGCCGCCGATCTCGCGCAGCCGGGCAGTCATCCCGGCGGCGGGGTCTGGCCGGCTGGCCGGGGACAGCGGGTTCCCATGCGGCTTAAGAGTCGAGAGCAGCGCACCGCGCGGCTCGACGCCCAGCAGGCGGGCAGTGGACGGCAGCGGCCCTGAATGCAGGTCGGTCGCCACGGTGAGCAGGTCGTGGTTGTAGTCCTGCCCGGCCGCCGGGAACCCGGCCGTTCGCCAGTCACCCCGTCCGGCCGCGATCGCGTACTCGAACGTGTGGCTCCAGTGCTGCCAGGCGAAGCTGGTGCCGTCGGGGGTGGTGCGCTCCTTGCCGTCGATCCACACGCCGCATGGCCAGGAGCTGCAGGCGCGCATCAGCGCCATGGTGAGCTGACCGGCGGGCGTGACCAGCCCGCTCGGAGTACCGCGGTTGAACAGCGCAACGCTGTGGCCGGCCAGCGCGGTCGCAGGCCCGCCTGCAGCATCGGCCGGGAATCTCGCGTCGCTGGCCGAGCCTGCGGCCGTCGCCTCGACGACCGCGTCCCCGAGGTCGGCCGTCAGCTCCCGGATGGCCGCGGGCAGGTCCTCGCTGGCCAGGATGAGCACCGGGAGATCCAGCGCACCCCGCAGGTCCGCCCCGGCCGCGAACGCGTCAGGCCGGCTCCTCGTTGCGGGCAGCCAGAGCCGGGCTGTACCGGTCGCCGCCAGCTGAGCGCCCAGCGCGCTCTCTGCGGCCGGGCCGGCTGCCGCGAGCACCCTGGCGGTGAACGCGTTCTCCGCCGGGCCGCCGAGGCAGAGGCGGAAGTCGGGCAGGTTAGAGTCGAGCTGCTGATATCCGTAGCGCGGCCCGTCCGGGCGCGAGCAGGTAGCCGTGACGCCCTGGCCAGCCAGCGTGGCGATCAGCTCGCGCACGGGCGCGCGAAGCGGCGGCGACGACGGCGTGACGACCTCGGCCACGCCGATCGCCTGCTGCCACGCACCGTCCGGGCCGGTGACCGAGACACGTGCGGTGGAACCGACGGCGAGCCACTCGGCTGCCGGGCTGTCGAGCGTGTAGAAGTGCTCGGCAACATCGCTGTCGACAGGACCGGGCGGTCGGCCGATCACGGCCACCGCAGTCTGGTAGACGGGCAGGCCGCCAGGTACGTTCGCGGGGAAGACGACGCGCAGCAGGTGGTCTTGCCCGATCGAGCCGTCCACGTGCGTCCGGAACTCGATCCGGTGGGCCCCAGCCCAGAGCAGCGTCTCCGCAGTCACGTGCAGGCCGCCAAGATCCAGCTCGCTGACCAGCCTGCTCCCCACCGGACAGCGTTCGGCGCGCACCTGCGCGGGACCGGCAGTCGTGCCGGTTCCTGGTCCGGCGGGGCACAGCAGCCACGGGCCCTCGTTCCAGCGCGGGTGGTTCGGATACTCCGGCTGCAGCACGAGTTCGTTACCGCCACCGCCTGCCTGGATCAGCTCGGTTCCGGAGAGCTTGTCCAGCACTCGGGCCAGGGTGCCGCCGCGCGCCGGGTCGGCCTGCACCAGGAAGTGGTCATTCTCGATGACAGCCGGCCCGGCCTGCGGAACCCATCCTGTGTCCCGTACCTGATCAGAGGGCACCACAAGGAACGTGCGGTATCCGACGCCGGGCACGTTTGCGGCCCGGAACGTCAGCGTGACCCGGACGAGTGCGCCGTCCGCAGAGCGGCTGACACCGTCAGCCAGGAACGGCACGTCCGCGCCCGCGTTGTCGAGCAGCCGCAGCCAGGCCGGCCAGCCTGCGGGCAGCGTCAGCTCAACCGTGGTCATGGCAGAGCGGTCCAGGGACAGCGAGTTGACCACGACCAGCGCGATCGACTGGGCCGGCGCGCTGGCCGGGGCGATGCTCGCGGTGTCGGCCAGGCTCGACAGCTGCGTGATGGCGGCCGTGCGGGCGTCGTTACCCCGTTCCCATGCTTCTCGCCATCCGCCCAGCAGGTCGAGATAGGTCTGGTCACCCTCGGTGCCCGTGATCGCGTCATGGTGTGCGCCGAACGCAAGCTGCCGCCAGGCCTTGTCCAGGCTGGCCGCCGGGTACGGCGCGCCGGTCAGCCAGGCAAGCGTCGCCAGCCGCTCGCCATCGAGGACCGCCGTCTCGGCCGCCCGCTGCGCCTGCTTGGTGTCGATGTAGGTGACATCCTTGCCGGTGTAGATCGGGTTCATGTCCCGGGTCTGCGGCGCGATCCAGATGTCGCGGTCGGCTGCCTCGGACCGGACGGCGGCGAAGAACTCGCTCGGCACGGCGGTCACGAAGGAGGGCCAGGCGTAGCGCGCGTTCCAGTCTCGGTGGATCTCGGTGGCCCAGCGGGACGGTATGACATGGTCGGCGCCGACCGGGAGCAGCACGTTCCGGGTAGCGGCCACCGGCGCGAGCAGGCTGAACTGCTCGTAGGCCAGGTCCTCGGCGGCAGCGAGGGTCGGCGCGTGCTGGGTGATCCAGCCCGCACCGTAGTGGTTGGCCATGTAACTGGTGAGCAGGCCGGTGCCGTCCGGGGACAGCCACTCGAACTCGGACGCGAACTGCATCAGCTTGTTGTCGCCGAAGAAGCTCTTCGGCCCCCACTGGTGGAACGGCCCGCGCGCCCAGGATGAGCTCGTCAGGCCAGCGGCGGCCATGATGCCGGGGTAGCCGGGATCGAACCCGAACGCGTCCAGCATCCACGATGTGCGCGGATCGCCGCCGAGTACGTCCCGCTGGTAGGCAAGTCCGTAGACGGCGTTGCGGATGGTGGACTCGGCGCAGGTCAGGTTGGTGTTCGGCTCGTTGTAACTGCCGCCGACGAGCTCGATCCGGCCAGCCTTGATGAAATCGAGCAGGTCCGCCCGGTCCTCCGGGTGCGCGTCGAAGTGCGGCTTGAGATAGTCGAGCTCAGCCAGCACGAACTTGTAATCCGGGTCCCGGCGGGCCGCATCCAGATGCAGCCGCACCAGCTCGAATGCGCTGCGGACCTCCGGCAGCTCGCCGTGGTCGTCTGGCTGTATCCGCCGGGTCTGCAGGAACTGACCCTGAGTGCTCCACCAGACCGGGTCATAGTGGAAGTGGCTCATCATCCACATCACCCAGCCCGGCTCGGCCACGGTAATAGTGGCCTCGCGCCGGGCAATCTCGCGGCCCGTGCCAGCCTGCACGGTGGCGAGCACCGGCAGCGTGGTTCCGGGCGCCGCCGTCGTCTCGATACCCACCTCGGCGCTGATCTCGGCACCAGGCGCCAGCCCGGTCAGCGCAACCGGCTCAGGCGTCGTCACGTTCCGGCCGCTGACGGAGACCGTGACCGACGCGCCGGAGTCGCTGACCAGCTCGGCACCCGCAGTCAGCAGGCGGATCCGCACGATCTGGCGCGGCTGACGCGCGGTCCGGGCGAACAGGTCAGTCGAGTCCACACCGCCGATCTGCATGGCCTAATGCTCGCATGCACGCGGCGCCCGGGTCAGGTAGCCGTCGTTCGGCTAGCGGCCAGCGCACGCAGCGGCTCGCCGGCCAGCCGGTGCACCGTCCACTCGCTCATCGGGGTCGCGCCGAGCGCGGTATAGAAGCCGCGGGCTGGCTCGTTCCAGTCCAGCACCCACCACTCGAGCCTGCCGTAACCGCGCTCCACGCACAGCGCCGCGAGCTCGGCGAGCAGAGCCCGTCCGAGGCCGTGGCCGCGCAGGTCTGGTCTGACATACAGGTCTTCCAGGTAGATCCCGTGCCGCCCGACCCAGGTCGAGTAGTTGAGGAACCACAGCGCGAATCCGGCAACCTGGCCGGCGTACTCGGCCACGTGCGCGAACACCGCCGCGTCCGGGCCGAACAGCGACCGGCTCAGATCGTCCTCCGTGCCGGTGACCTCAGGCAGCGACCGCTCGTACTCGGCCAGGTCGCGGATCAGCTGATAGATGGCCGGCACGTCGGCCGGCTGAGCGGGCCTGATCACACCGGTCATTCTCGCCGACTTTCCGCCGCGTCCGGGCTGCGGGCCGCGTTCTGTGCAGGTAACGGATTTCGGGCCGCCTCTTCCATCCGCGGCCGCAGCACCGCACAATGACGGACACCGTGGCAGCGAGGCAAGCCGACCGCAACTGCGCTGCAGCGGCTCAGCGCGGCAGACCCTAGGAGGGGCAGATGGCCGAGTCGGCGTCCGTTCCGTTCACCGAGACCAAGTCGCCGGCGCCGGAGCGACTCCGCCAGGGCGCGCTCGGCCTGGTCGACATCTCAGCCTCGACCATGGCGAACATCGGCCCGGCGTACAGCTTCTTCTTCAGCTTCGGCTTCATCGTGTTTACCGCCGGGATCGCCGCACCGCTCACCATCGTCGTGGCGGCGATCGCGATCGCGCTGCTCGGCAATACGCTCTCGCAGTTCTCCCGGGCGCAGCCGTCGACGGGCGGGTTCATCACCTTCGTCGGCAAGACGTTCGGCGGCACCAGCGCGGTAACAACTGCCCTTCTGTGCGGCGCCGGGTACATCATCGCGATCTCCTCGGTGCTGGCAGTCTCCGGCTGGTTCCTCGAGTACGTACTGAACTTCTACTTCGGCTGGAACGTCCCGTGGATCATCTGGTCGGTGCTGCTCACCGGCGGCGCGATCGTGATGATGCTGCGCGGCGTGTCCGTCTCCACGAAGCTGGCCGGCTTCTTCTTCGGTTTCGAGATGCTCGTCCTCGTGATTGTCTCGATTGCGTCACTGGTCAAGAACGGCGGTCACCTGAACTTCACGCCGTTCGAGCCGAGCCACCTCACCAGCTTCTCCGGCCTCGCAGCCGGCTTCCCGCTGGCGGTGTACCTCTTCATCGGCTGGGAGAACTCGGCCGCGCTGGCTGAGGAAACCGGCAACCCACGTCGCAACGTGCCGCGTGCCGTATTCCTATCCATTGCGCTGATGGCCGTCAGCTACCTGCTGATCGCCTACAGCACGGTGAGCGGCTTCGGCTACAACGGCGCGAAGCTTTCCGCGGCATCCGACCTGATCCCGTTCATCACAGTCGCGCACTCGATCACCGGCGGGATCGCCGCGATCGGCTACATCGCCGGCATGACCTCGACACTAGGGGTCCTGATCGCGGCGGTGAACTCGCAAGCCAGGCTCATCTTCAACGCGGGCCGCGAAGGGCTGCTGCCGCGGTGGATCGGCCGGGTCCGGCCGGTCCGGCAGACTCCGGGCAACGCGATCTTCGTGTTCGTGGGGATCGGCGCCCTGATCATCGGCGGCTGGGCGCTCGGCCACTTGCTCGGCGGTCATGCGCAGAGCGCCGGCATGAACGGGCTGACGTTCTTCGACGAGTCCGGCACGATGGGCACGCTGCTGGTGCTGATCGTGTACTTCCTGGCCAACCTGGCTCTGCCCTTCTACTACCGGAAGTACCGCCCGGCCGAGTTCAGCGTCGTCAAGCACGGGGTGCTTCCGGTGCTCGGGATGATCGCGATCGCCATCCCGGTCTACTACCTGGTCAAGCCAGGGCAGGCACCGCCGCTGGACTGGTTCCCGTACGCCGCTCTGATCATCATCGTGATCTCGGTGGGGTACGCGCTCATCATGACTCGCCGGGATCCCGAGCTGGCGGATCGCGTCGGCTCGATCGTCGCCGACGAATAGCCGCAGGTTAACGGCGCGTAGCGATCGAGGTACCTGCGTCACCGTCAGTGCCCGGTGTCGATACCATGTCCCGCTATGGCGGCATTGTTCAGCAGGATCATCCCGATCCTGTTTGTCGGAGATCTGGAGGCGGAGCGCGACTTCTATGTCAGCCTCGGGTTTCACGTCACCTACGAGGGGCCCGAGTATCCGTACTTCCTCGCGCTTGGCCACGACAAGGTCGAATTTGGCATCGAGTGGCGGCAGGATTTCTCCCCGGCCAGCCCGGACCGCGTGCTCACCTGGCAGCTCGGAGTCAGCGATCTGGAACTGGCGAAGAAGCGCCTGACCGAGGCCGGCGTCCGCTACCGCGAGGAACTGATGACGCCAAGTCCGGACTGGCAGTACCGGGTCCTGCACGCCCGCACGCCCAACGGGTACCACCTGCTGCTGGAAGAGGGCTCCGACTAGACCCGTTTCGCGCACCACCGCCGCCCTGGAGCGGGGCGCCGCCGAGGCGGCTCGAGCTGGCGAGCCGGAGATCCCTGGGGCAGGACCCGGCAGCTACCCCCGCGGCCGCCGGGTACCAAGCCCGCATCTTGAAACAGGCGGTAGTGGGTAGATTACAATCAGTATCGAGCATGCGGCGGCTGCGCATGCATGCGGCGGCTGCAGCGGCCCGTGCCCGTCACTGTCCGGTGATAGCGACTCGGGGGGAGATGTCACCATGACGACGCAGGCCGAAGATCTTCTGGGCGCTCGAGTAACCGGCTCGGACGGCAAAGTGGTCGGGACAGTCGAGCAAGTATTCAGGGACGATGTGGACGGGACGCCCGCGTGGGCGAACGTCCGCTCCGGTAAGAGCGGCCGCTTCGTACCGCTCGGCAGCAGCCAGGTGACCGCCGACGGTCTCAGCGTTCCGTTCGACAGCCAGAAGATCCTCAGCGGGCCGAACATCGACGCTGGACAGCACATGTCCGCAGCCCAAGCTGAGGAACTCAGCCGCTACTACGGCCTCACGATTCCCACGCAGCAGCAGCCCATGGGCGAGCAGCAGACCACCACGCAGCAGCAGGCCCAGCAGCAGGCCCAGCAGCAGGCTATGGCCGAGCAGCAGGCGCAACAGCAGGCCATGGCGCAGCAGCAGACGCAGCCGCAGGGCAAGCCCGCCGACGGGGAGTGGCTCGTCCGCCAGGAGGAGCGGATTCAGGTGGGCAAGGAGACGCTCGAGAGCGGCCGGGTCAAGCTGCACAAGTACGTCGACGTCGAGCCGGTGGAGCAGGCCGTCCACGTCTTCCACGAGGAGTACGACATCGAGCGCGTGCCGATCACGACCGAGGAGCGCATTAGCGGCAATATCTCCGAGGGCGAGCAGGAGCTGATCCTGCACGAGGAGCGCGCGGTCTTCCGCAAGGAGGTCGTGCCGGTTGAGCGCGTGCGGCTTCGCGCCAAGCGGATCGAGGAGGACACCACAGTCAGCGACCAGCTCCGGCGCGAGCGGATCGAGGTCGAGCCGCAGCAGCAGGCCATGGCCGGCAGCCCTAGCGGCCGCCGCTAGCCAGGACCGCGGAAGGCTCTCCGGCAACCGCCGGGGAGCCTTCCCATTGGCTGGACCTGCCGGGCCCAAGCCCTAGGCCGTTGGGCATAATCTCGACTCATGCCCTCGCGCGCATCAGGCCATCTGCTGAGCTTCATCCCGAGCCCGTCCATCGACGGGTTCCACATCGGGCCGCTGTTCATCCACTTCTACGGCCTGATGTATGTGGTCGGCATCACGGCCGCCATCATCATCACCCGGCGCCGCTGGCGGGCCATGGGCGGCAACCCTGATCTGGTCGGGGATGTGGCGCTCTGGGCGGTTCCGGCCGGGATCATCGGCGGTCGGATCTACTTCGACATCACGACCCCGGGGGTCATCCCGCACGTCTGGTACGGCGTGTTCGCCGTCTGGACTGGTGGCCTCGGGATCTGGGGCGGCATAGCGGGCGGGGCGCTGGCAGGCATCTGGCGAGTCAGGCGGGCCGGCGCCAGCGCTGGGCTGTTCGCGAACGCCATTGCCCCGGCGCTGCTGGTCGCGCAGGCCATCGGCCGCGTCGGCAACTACTTCAACCAGGAGCTGTTCGGCAAGCCGAGCTCGCTGCCCTGGGCGCTGGAAATCTCGCTCTCCCACCGGCCGCCCGGCTACCTGGGGTACAGCACGTTCCAGCCGTCGTTCCTGTACGAGCTGATCTTCGACCTGGCCCTCGCGGCCGCTCTCGTGTGGATCGGGCATCATGCGCGGATCAAGCCGTGGGGTCTCTTCGCGCTCTACGTGGCCGGGTACTCGGGCTACCGGATCTTCGAGGAGACGATCCGGATTGACTACTCCCAGTACATCCTTGGCCTGCGGCTGAACTTCTGGGTCGCGCTGATCATGACGCTCGTCGGAGTCGGCTGGTTCGTCTACGCGCAGCGTCGCCCCGCGGGTTCCTGGCGAGTAGGAGGACCCGGTCCGGCCGGTCCTGCTCGCCCGGCGACGGCCCTGGCTGCGCCGCCCGGATCGGCGGGCGCGGACGAGCTGACCGGGCCCGGTGACGCCGACCTGGCCGGAGGCGACGGGGCTGGCGGCCAGCAGGATGCGGAGGCAGGCTCGCTGGCAGAAGCCGCCGGCCTCTCGCCTGATAATGCCGTCTCGGCCGACAAAGCCGCGTCGCCCGGCGGAACCGCTGCGGCCGCCGGCGGCTCGGAGGCGTAGCGCCCCGCTGGCCCGGCCGGTGCCGCGCCGGCGATGCCGGAGTGCAACCCAGCCGGCGCTGGGCCCCCATACCTGGCGCTGTACCGGGTCCAGGCCGGGAGTGTGCTGTCCGGGCACGCGGCCCGAATTCTGCTAACCTGACAGGCATGAAGCGCGCGCAGCAGACGACGCCGCCGGAGTCCGTCCCGGCGCGCTGAGACCTGTCTTGCCGAAAGCCCCGGGGCGAGTGCCCCGGGGCTTTGCTGTCTCCGCGGTCATCCGCCCCGTCATGACGAGGAGACCGCGATGCATGACCACCGCAAGCTCGGCCGCGAGCTGCAGATCTTTGACACCGACCCGCTGATCGGGGCCGGGCTGCCCTACTGGCTGCCGGCCGGCGCGGCCATCAGGCACGCGCTTGAGGAGTACATCCGAGAACTGGAACGCCTGGCGGGCTACCTGCACGTGTACTCGCCGGTGCTCGGCAAGCGCGAGCTGTACGAGCTGTCCGGGCACTGGGAGCACTATCGCGATGGGATGTACCCGGCGATGAGCGCAGGGCGCGACGGCGAGCAGGACACCGAGCAGGACACCGAGCAGGACACCGGGCAGGCCGTGCTGCGGCCGAGCCTGTGCCCCCACCATGCGCTGATGTACCGGTCGCGGGCGCACAGCTACCGGGAGCTGCCGCTGCGGCTGGCTGAGCTCGGCGGGCAGTACCGGTCTGAGCTGTCCGGCGTGCTCGGAGGCCTGACCAGGGTGCGGGCCATGCAGCTCAATGACGCGCACATCTTCTGCACTCCCGATCAGGTCGAGGCCGAGGCGGCGGCGGCTCTCTGGCTCATCAGGCAGGCGTACCGGGCGCTCGGCATCGAGCCGCTTCGGTACCGGCTGTCGCTGGCCGGACCTGGCCAGAAGTACGTCGGCGGCCAGCAGATGTGGGATCGAGCGGCGGCAATCCTGACTGACCTGCTGGCCAGTTCGGACGTCCGGTACGAGGCGGAGGAGGGGGAGGCCGCCTTCTACGGCCCGAAGATCGACGTGCAGGTGGCCGGCAGCTCGGAGCGGGAGGCCACCCTGTCGACCATCCAGGTGGACTTCTACCAGCCAGAGCGGTTCGGACTTGAGTACATCGGCCCGGACGGGGGCAGGCACCGGCCGGTGATGGTGCACCGCAGCGTGATCGGCAGCCTCGAGCGAGCCGTCGGTCACCTGATCGACGTTCATGGCGGTGCCTTCCCTGCCTGGCTGGCGCCGGTCCAGCTGGCAGTGCTGCCGGTCACCGACGCTGAGCTGCCGCAGGCGGAGCACCTGGCCGGGCAGGCGATCAGGCTCGGGCTTCGAGCGGAGGTAGCCGGGTCGCAGGATGGCAGTCTCGGAGCCAGGATCCGGTCCCGGCGGCTGGTGCCCTATCAGGCCGTGATCGGCGCGGTCGAGGCGTCGGCGGGCGAGGTGAGCATCAGGCTGCGGACTGGCGAGAAGCTCCCCGCGCAGCCAGCCGGCGCCGCGCTAGCCGAGATCTGTGCTGGCTGCGCGGCGCCGGTGATGGACCCGAGGGATCAGGCGGTCTCGTCCGGGGCTGGCTCGAGCCTGCTGTGGTAGCTCATCCCCGGCCGGTCGCCGTGAGCTGCGCCGGGCTGGCCAGCCCGGTGGCGTCCGGACGTGTGCCGTTCATCGGCCAGGGCTGGCTGGCCGGCCCGCCCGGAGGCTGCCATGGTGGCACCGACCAGCGCCGGCTCCGGACTAGCCGGGGTGCCTGCGACCGCCGGGTCAGTCTCGTGCGTCAGGCCGTGCACGTACCGCTTGCCGCGCAGCAGCGAGGCAAGGCCAGCTACCAGGCAGGCAGCGATCGCGAACGCGAAGGCGACGGTGAGGCCGTGCTCGAACGGCTGCGAGATCAGGTTCGGGAAGAAGCTGTGCCCGGTCAGGTAGGCGGCGTGGCTGGCCGGCAGCTGCTTCAGCACCGGCCCGAGCAGCGTCTGCACCGGGTTGTAGCCGAGCAGGGCCGCGAACATGATCGACACCGGCGGAAGCGCTGCGATCCGGTCGGCTGCCGCATGCGGGACGCCCTGGGCGGTGAGCCCGTGCGCCATCGTGATCGGCAGCGTCGAGGCCAGGCCAAGGATGATCAGCGAGAAGAAGATGCCGATCGACAGCACCATGGCGGAGTTCTGGAAGGTCGCGCTCATGCCAGCGCCCACGCCGCGCTTGTCCGGCGGCAGGCTGTTCATGATCCCGGCCCGGTTCGGCGACGCGAACAGGCCCATGCCGATGCCGTTGAGCAGCAGGATCCCGGCGAACTCCGGGTAGCTGAAGTTGACCGGCAGCCGCTCGAGGAGCAGGAACGAGAACGCCGCCACGATCATGCCGCCGGTAGCGAACGGCCGGGCGCCGAACCGGTCTGACAGCCAGCCGGAAACCGGGCCGGCGATCAGGAAGCCGACGGTGAGCGGGAGCATGGCGATGCCTGCCCACAGCGGCGTCCGCTCGAAGCTGTAGCCGTGCATCGGCAGGTAGATGCCCTGGAGCCAGATGATGAGGATGAACATCAGGCCGCCGCGGCCAAGGCCGGCCAGCAGGCTGGCCAGGTTGCCTGCCGCGAACGGGCGGATCCTGAACAGGTCGAGACGGAACATCGGCTCGGCGATCCTGGTCTCGATCATGGCGAAGATCACCAGCACGGCCACGCCGCCGCCGATCAGGCTCAGCACCAGCGGGCTGGTCCACCCCATGGTGTGGTGGCCGTAGGGCTGGATGCCGTAGGTGATGCCGACCAGCGCGGCGATCAGGCCGGCGCCGAAGGTCAGGTTGCCCCACCAGTCCAGCCTGGCGGGCTTGCGCACGCCCATCTCACGGAGCTTGAGGTAGGACCAGATCGTGCCGAGCACGCCGAACGGAACCGAGACGAGAAAGACGTATCGCCAGTTCAGCGGCCCGAGGACGCCGCCGAGGACCAGGCCGATAAACGATCCGGCGATGGCCGCGACCTGGTTGAGCCCGAGCGCGAGGCCGCGCTGGTTATGCGGGAACGCGTCGGTGAGGATGGCGCCTGAGTTGGCCATCAGCATCGCGCCGCCGACGCCCTGCAGGACCCGCATCCCGATCAGCCACCAGGCGGCAGCGGTGCCGTGCATCCAGGTTAGCGAGAGCAGCACGGAGAAGGCCGCGAAGACCGCGAAGCCCAGGTTGTACATGCGAACGCGGCCGAACATGTCGCCAAGCCGGCCGAAGCTGACGACGAGGACCGCAGTCACCACGAGGTAGCCCATGAGCAGCCACAGCAGCAGGCTGGTGTTGCCCGGCTGGAGCGGGTTCACCCCGATGCCGCGGAAGATGTCGGGGAGGGCGATCAGCATGATCGACGAGTTGATCGTCGCCATCAGCACGCCCAGTGTGGTGTTGGACAGGGCTATCCACTTGTACCGCGAGCCGCGGGCGCTCTGGCCGCTGCGGATCTCGGCTGGCACGGTTGCTTCCGCGGCCTGCACGAAGTCCTCCTTCAGGGCGCGTCTGGCCGCACGGCAACGGTGCCGAGGTCGGCGAGCCAGGTAGTTGCTTAACAGCAACTAAGCTTCGCGCAAGTTTGTTCCCCGGCCGGCCCTCGCAGGACAGGCTGGCGGTGACTGTGCGATTGCTACTGCCAGCGCGATAGCAACGGGACAACCATGAAGATCATCGGCGCCAGGGGCGGGGGAGCGCCCCGCTCAGACGGCTGCGAGTGGTATCCGGGTCCGCGCTCGTGCGCGCCAGAACTCCTGGCCTGCCTCAGGGAGCAGGTAGATCGGGTCGTAGTACTCGTACTCCCGCCCGAGCGCGAGCGCATCGCCCGCCTCCACGCCGGTCCGGTAGTTCTTCGTCCAGTACGAGATGCCGAGGTCCCGGTCGTAGCGGGCGACCTGGTGTACCCAGCGCTTGCCGACGTACGGCACGTCGCAGATGAACCGCGGGGTGGCGAAGCCGGGCAGGTAGCCCATGATGTCGTGCTGGAGCTGCTGCGCCTCGCCCAGCGATAGCCGCCAGTGCTCGCTGTTCGGGATCATGTCGCACATGTAGAAGTAGTACGGCATGATCTTGGCGTCATCCAGCAGCGCGAAGCAGAGGTCCAGCAGCTGTTCGGCCTTCTCGTTGGTGCCGCGCAGCAGCACGCCCTGGTTGCGCACGTCCCGGATGCCGGTTGCCAGCATCGCCTTAGCGGCCTTGGCCACGAGCGGCGTCACCGACTGAGCCGAGTTCACGTGCGTGTGAATCGCGATGCTCACGTCGCGCTTCGTCGCGGTGGCGGCCAGCCGCTCCATCCCGGCTCGCACCTCGTCGGTCAGCCAGTACTGCGGCAGCGCCATCAGTGCCTTGGTGGCGAGCCGGATGTCGCGGATGCTGTCGATCTCCAGGAGCCCGGCGACGAACGACTCGAGCCGCGGCCACGGCAGGTTCGCCACGTCGCCGCCGGACACCACGACATCCCGGACGCCCGGAGTGGCGCGCAGGTAGTCCAGCATCGCGCTGAGCCGGTCGTCCCGGCCCAGCGCGAACTTGTGCTTATCCACCAGCGCGGTCGGATTGCCGACCAGGTCCATCCTGGTGCAGTGCCCGCAGTACTGCGGGCAGGTCGGCAGCAGCTCGGCCAGCACCTTGGTGGGGTAGCGGTGGGTCAGGCCCTCGACCGCCCACATCTCCGCCTCGTGCAGCGAGTCCCTGGACGCCTCCGGGTGCGACGGCCAGTCCGGGTGGCGGTCGCTGAACACCGGGATCATGTACCGGCGCACCGGGTCCGCGTAGAACGCGTCTGTGAAGCCCGGGTCGCCGGCCGGGAGGTCCGGGACCATCGTGTTGATCATCTGCGGCGGCACCAGCATCGACATGGTGGCCCGCTCGGCCTGGTCCCGCTCGAGGTCGGCGTAGAACCGCTCATCAAGCCCGTCGCCCATGACCTGCCGGAGCTGGCGGATGTTCTTAATGCAGTGCGAGCGCTGCCACTGCGCCGATTCCCACTCCTGCTCGGTAACCTCGGCCCAGCCGGGCAGGCGGCGCCAGTCCGGCTCAGCCAGCACCCGGTGCCGGTACACATATGGCTGGTCGATCATGCGGTACCTGCTTTCCGGGCAGTGCTGGTCTATTCACGTTGGTCTACTCAGGACGATAGTCTGCCAAAGTCCATCCAGACGCAAGAACCTATTGTCTGTATAGTGGCGGACAAGAAATTCTATCGAATGCTGATGCTACGCTAGCGCCTGCCGCAAATCAGCCCAAAGCGGAAAGGATGTGACCGTGACCGGTTCGCAGCCCGCCGCGCGCGACGATGCCGGGGCGCCCTCCTCGCCGCTCGGCCTGCACCGCGTGCTCGAGCCGTCCGGAGTGCTGCCGCAGGCTGCCTGGCGGCTGGACCCGCGGCCCGGCATCTGGCCGGACGAGGTCAGAATCGCCGTCGAGCGGCTGAACCTGGACGCGGCCTCGTTCCGCCAGCTGCACGAGGCGCATGACGGTGACCCGGACAGGATCAGGGCCGCTGTCCTGGAGATCGTCGCCACTCGAGGCAAGATGCAGAACCCGGTCACCGGCTCCGGCGGCATGCTGACCGGCGTAGTCGAGGAGGCTGGCCCGGATTCGCCGCTCGGCTTGCGGGCCGGCGACCGGATCGCGACCCTGGTGTCGCTGAGCCTGACCCCGCTGGTGATCACCGACGGACTGGCCAGCTGGGACGGCCGGTCGGAGCAGGTGCCGTGCGCGGGGCACGCGATCTTGTTCGGCCGGTCGATCGCCGCGAGGCTGCCCGGCGACATGCCTGCCGAGCTTGCCCTGGCAGTCATGGACGTATGCGGCGCGCCTGCGCTTACCCACCGCGTCGTGGCCCGGGCCGCGCGCGCGGCGCAGCCGGCTGAGTCGGCCGAGCCAGCCCAGTCCGCCCAGCCGGCCGGCCCCGCCCAGCCGACGGTGGTGATCATCGGCGCGGCCGGCAAGAGCGGCTCGCTGTCCGCGGCCGCTGCCCGCCAGGCCGGGGCGGGCCTGGTCATCGGCGTAGTCCCGCACGAGGCCGAGGCGAAGATCCTCAGCGATGCCGTCGCCGCCGACGGCGAGCGCGGCCTGGTCGACGAGATCGTCATCGCGGATGCGCGGGACCCGGTCGGGCTCTCCAGCGCGATCGCCTCAGCGGGCGGGCCCGCCGACGTCACCGTGGTCTGCGTGGACGTTCCGGGCTGCGAGGGCGGCGCGATCCTGTCGACCGCGCAGCGCGGCACGGTGATCTTCTTCTCGATGGCCACGTCGTTCACCGCAGCGGCGCTCGGCGCCGAGGGCGTGGCCGCCGATGTCACCATGCTGGTGGGGAACGGATACGTGCCCGGTCACGCGCAGCTCGCGCTCGGCCTCATCCGCACCGAGCCTGGCGTGCGGGGCATCTTCGAGCGCCGGACCGCCGAGCACGCTACCGCCGAGCACGCCACCGCTGAGCACGGCACAGCCGGGCACGACAGCGCCGACCCGAGTGCCGGCTGACCAGGGGAGAGCTGAACGACATGCAGACCCGACTGAACCTCGACCCAGCCGTCGTCCGGCAGGCGCGGGACCTCGCCGCCCGGGCCGGCCAGCCGATCGTGGCGATGGCCAGGACCCACACGACAGTCTCGGTCGAGCGGGCCGTGCTCCGCCTTGCCGGGCTGAGCGGCGCCGACCCGGACGGCATGCCGTGGGTGAACCACCTCGTTGATGCCATCCGCGCCGCGACCGGGCTGGAGCACGGTGTCGCCCTGCCCGCCTGGGACGCGCTGCTGACCGGCGGCTACGACAGCCTGGCCGCGCTGGCGCAGGCCGCCAGCCAGGGCCGGGTGAGCTTCCGCATCCCGTCCGGCGCCGACGCGGATGCGGCCAGCGCCGCCGCCCGGGCGGCTATCCAGACCGGCTTCGACCGGATCGACGCCAACCGCGCGCAGCGTCAGCGGATGATCGAGCAGACCTCCGAGCCGCGCATGCCGTGGATTTACCTGATCGTCGCGACCGGCGACATCTACGAGGACATCCCGCAGGCGCAGGCGGCCGCGCGCGAGGGCGCCGACGTGATCGCGGTGATCCGCTCGACCGGGCAGTCGCTGCTGGACTACGTGCCGGAGGGAGCGACCCGCGAGGGCTTCGCCGGCACCTACGCCACCCAGGAGAACTTCCGGCTGATGCGCGCCGCGCTCGACGAGACCTCCCGCGAGCTCGGCCGTTATGTCCGGCTCACTAACTACGCCTCCGGGCTGTGCATGCCGGAGATCGCCTCGCTGGCCGGCCTGGAGCGGCTGGACATGATGCTGAACGACTGCATGTACGGCATCATCTTCCGCGACATCAACCCCAGGCGGACGTTCATCGACCAGCGGTTCTCCCGGCAGATCCACGCCCGCGCCGGGATCATCATCAACACCGGTGAGGACAATTACCTGACCACGGCGGACGCCGTCGACGCCGCGCACACGGTGGTGGTCAGCCAGCTGCTGAACGAGTTCTTCGGCCGGGAGGCGGGCCTGGCCGACAGCCAGCTCGGCCTCGGGCACGCGTTCGAGATCAACCCGGCGATACCTGACTCGTTCCTGCTCGAGCTCGCGCACGCGCAGCTGGTGCGCGAGCTGTTCCCCGGCGCGCCGCTGAAATACATGCCGCCGACCAAGCACATGACCGGCAACGTGTTCGCCGGGTACCTGCTGGACGCGTTCTTCAACCTGTGTGGCGTCATGACCGACCAGTCAATACTGCTCATCGGGATGATGACGGAGGGTATTCATACCCCGTTCCTGTCCGATCGTGACCTTGCCCTGGAAAACGTGCGCTATGTCAGGGACGCTGCGGGGCGCCTGGGCGAGAGTTTCGTGCCCGCGCCCGGCGGCTTCATCGAGCAGCGCGCGAAGCAGGTGCTCGGCGAGGCAGTCGACCTGCTGCGCCGCATCAACGGCGAGGGCCTGCTGACCGCGATCGCGGACGGGACGTTCGGGATCACCCGCCGCCCGGCGGACGGTGGGCGTGGCCTGGATGGGGTCGTCGGCAAGGCCGATGGCTATTTCAACCCGGCCGCGGAAATTCTTGACGGGAACGAGGCCGTCCCCGGCCAGCCAGCCCCGTCACTGAGCGTGATAGGAGCGGGCCGGTGAGCGCGAGCGAGCGCGGGAAGATCGTCCGCCCGTACGGCGACACCACCGGGGACGGGCGAGTGCAGGTGTCGTTCACGCTGCCGGTGCCGTTCGGCACGCCGGCCGAGCGCGCCCGCGCCGAGGGCGCAGCGGCGCAGCTCGCCGCGAAGATGGGCCTCGAGCCGGCCATGGTTGTGCACGCGAAGGGCATGGGTCCGGACTACACGTTCTTCATCGTGTACGGCCGGGTGTCGCACCTGGTTGACCTGTCACAGGTGACGGTGGTGGAGCGTGAGTTCCCGCTGCTGTCGCCCGCCGAGGTGAATCTCCGCATCCGCACCGGGCTCGGCCGCAAGCTCGTGGTGGTCGGAGCCTGCATCGGGACCGACGCGCACACAGTCGGCATCGACGCGATTCTCAACGTCAAGGGCCACGCGGGAGAGAAGGGGCTCGAGTACTACCGGGAGATCCGGGTGGTGAACCTCGGGTCCCAGGTGGCCGTCTCCGACCTGGTCGCCGCCGCCCGGGCCGAAGGCGCCGACGCGGTACTGGTCAGCCAGGTCGTGACACAGCGGGACGCGCACATCAGCAACGCGCGGGATATGTCGGCCGCGTTCGACGCGGCCGCAGCATCCCCGGCGGCGGGCCTGCGGCGGCCGCTGCTGGTGGTCGGCGGGCCGCGGTTCGACCCGGCGATGGCCGCCGAGCTCGGCGTCGACAAGATCTTCGGCAAGGGAACGACGCCCGGCGAGGTGGCCAGTTACCTCGCCTATGCGCTGACGCCGGACGGCGGCGGCGCAGCCGTCGAGGATGCGGCCGTCCAGGATGCGGCCGTCCAGGATGCGGCCGGTGCCGTTCGGGAGAGCGCGGCCGCCGGGGCCGGTGCCGTTCGGGAGAACGCGGCCGCCGGGGCCAGTGCCAGCAGGGCGGCTAGTGCGGCCAGCGCCGCCGGAGCGGCGGCGTGACCGCGGACCTGGCCGGCGAGGACCCGCGGCTCGGGCTGACGGTCACGCACCGCCGGTACGTGCCGTACAGCCATGCGCATTACGGCGGCAGCCTGGTGGACGGCGCGTACGTCCTGGGCCTGTTCGGCGACGTGGCGACGGAAGCGTGCATCCGTGCCGACGGCGACGAGGGCCTGTTCGCGTCGTACTCCGACGTGCAGTTCCGGGCGCCGGTGGTCGCGGGCGATGTTCTCGAGGTGACCGCGGTGATCACCAGGGTCGGCACCCGCAGCCGGGATATGTCGTTCGAGGCGCGCGTGGTCTGCCGGGCGCAGCCCGAGCGTGGCCCGTCCGCTGCCGCGGTGCTGGCCGATCCGGTCGTGGCGGTCACCGCGCTCGGCACTGTTGTGGTGCCGCCGGCAGTCTGAGCGGCGGCGGCTAGCCCGCCAGCGCCGCCGCCGGCCTCTGAGCGGAGACTTGTCGTCGCATGGCGCTACTGAGTCTTCGCGATCACGAATTCCCGGCCGGGGAGCGCTCGGCGAAGGTCGCCTGGCCTCCCTCGTACGTGTAGATCTCCTCGCCGTCCATCAGCGCGCGCTCGACCCGGCTCAGCACGTCGAGCGGGTCTCCGGTCCAGATGACCAGGTCGGCGTCCTTACCGGGCTCGATCGACCCCAGCCGGTCGGCCACGCCGATGATCCGTGCCGGGTTGATGGTCAGTGCCTGGAGCGCGACGTCGCGGTCGAGCCCGTGCTTCACCGACAGCGATGCCTGGTGCACAAGGAAGTTGATCGGGACTACCGGATGGTCGGTCGTGATGGCGATCGTCACGCCGGCCGCGGCGAGCTTGCCCGGGTTGTCCAGCGACCGGTTCCGCAGCTCGACCTTGGACCTGCTGGTGAACAGCGGGCCGATGATGACCGGGATGTTCTTCGCGGCCAGGATGTCGGCCAGCAGGTGCGCTTCGGTGCCGTGGTCGATGACGAGGTCGTAGCCGAACTCGTCAGCGATGCGCATCGCGGTGGCGATGTCGTCGGCGCGGTGGCAGTGCTGCCGCCACGGGATCTCCCGGCGCAGCACCAGGCCAAGCGCCTCCAGCTTGAGGTCACGGTCCACCGGCTTGCGCTCGTCCTGCGGCTTGCGCTGCTCAGCGTCCTGCTTGGCCAGGTAATTGGCGGCGTCGACAAGCGCGGCGCGGATCACGGCGGCGGTGCCGAGCCGGGTGGACGGCGTCTGCTTGCGCTCGCCGTAGACGCGCTTCGGATTCTCGCCAAGCGCGGCCTTCATGCCGGCGGGCGCCTTCAGCAGCATCTCATCGACGGTCCGGCCCCAGCACTTGAGCGCGGCCGTCTGGCCGCCAATGGGGTTGCCGGAGCCAGGGTTGACGTTGACGGCCAGGACGCCGCCGGACACCGCGTCACGGAAGCCCAGATCCGCCGGGTTGATCGCGTCCAGCGCACGCACCTGGGCGGTCACCGGCTCGGTCAGCTCGTTGCTGTCCGATCCGGCCCAGCCCTCTGCCTCCTCGTGCACCCCGACGTGGCCGTGCGCCTCGACGAAGCCGGGAAGCACCCAGCGGCCGCTCGCGTCGATGACCCGCGCTCCATCCGGAATCGGCACCTCGCGACCGACTGCTGCAATCTTCCCGGCTGTGACAAGAACCGTTCCGCCGTCGATGTCCGGTCCGGTCACCGGCACGATCCGGCCCCCGACGATCGCTACCGACTCGCCCGCCATACCACTCCTCAGCGTTGTGTGTCGTTTATCCCTCCTGACATATTCTGCGCCAGATGCCTGCTGCTTCGGAATCCTGCTCGCCGGGACGCGGTGATACCAGCGCAAAGCGGCTGACCGTGTTATGCCCGGCCGCACCGGGG
>Ga0335074_10002242_pt1 | contig 26309 bp, 26 predicted proteins | sample Lox_Sample_23_FD_206715 | JGI IMG/M metagenome (GOLD analysis project Ga0335074, IMG submission 206715) | Soil microbial communities from Loxahatchee National Wildlife Refuge, Florida, United States - Lox_Sample_2.3 | ecosystem: Environmental > Terrestrial > Soil > Wetlands | place: USA...
CTGGCCCCGGCCGACGGCCGCGTCGCCGCCATCGCGCCGCGGACGCCGCCGCGCGAACTCGGTATGGGCGCCACACCGCGCTGGTGCGTCTCCATCTTTCTGTCGGTGCTGAACGTGCATGTGAACCGCGTGCCGGCGGACGGGACAGTGACTCGCATCGCCTACCGCCACGGCACGTTCGTGAACGCCAGCCTGGACAAGGCCAGCGAGGCGAACGAACGCAACGCCATTGCGCTGCGCCTGCCGGATGGGCGGGAAATCGCGGTGGTGCAGATCGCCGGCCTGATCGCCCGCCGGATCCTGTGCACCCTGAGCGAAGGCGACGCGGTGCATGCCGGGGCGCGCCTCGGCCTGATCCGATTCGGCAGCCGGACGGATCTTTATCTTCCGGAAGGGGTCCGCCCGCTGGTGGTGGAAGGCCAGACGATGATCGGCGGCGAGAGCGTGATCGCGGAGCTGGCGCCGTGACGCGGCCGGCTCGCCGCCCGGGAGACCGTGCATGAGCGGCACGCCGCGCCCGGATTGGGGACCGCCGCCGCGCGTGTCGCCGATCCGGCGGCTGCGCCAGCGCCGGCTGCGACCGCGTCCGCGCTACAAGGGACCCTCCTTCAACCGTATCGTCCCGAACCTGTTGACCTTGCTCGGCCTGTGTGCCGGCCTGACGTCGATGCGGTTCGCTCTGGAATCGCGCTTTGGCGCGGCAGCAGTGGCCATCACCGTGGCAGGCGCGATCGATGGCATCGATGGGCGGCTGGCACGGCTGCTGAAAGCCACCACGCGCTTCGGGGCCGAGTTCGACAGCCTGGCCGACTTCCTGTGCTTCGGCGTAGCGCCGGCTTTCACCCTCTACATCTGGTCGCTGCAACGCGCCGGAGCGTTCGGCTACACGCCCTGCCTGATGTTCGCGGTCTGCATGGCGCTGCGCCTGGCACGGTTCAACGCCTCGTTGGATGGAGCGCCGAAGCCCGCCTACGCCTACAGCTTCTTCACCGGCGTCCCGGCCCCCGCCGGAGCCGGCCTGGCCTTGTTTCCCCTGTTCCTTGGGCTGGAAGCAAAGTCCCTCGGCTGGGACTGGGTTCTCGCGGTGGCACAGTATCCCCTGTTCTGTGCGCTGGTGCTGGCCGGGACGGCGCTGCTGCTGGTCTCCACGCTGCCGGTCTGGAGCTTCAAGAACTTCAAGATCCCGGCGGAATACGTGCTGCCGCTGCTGCTGGGAACCGGCATCTTTGCCGCGGTGCTGGTGGCCGATCCCTGGGCCGCGCTGGCCGCGGCAGGATTGATCTATCTGGGCATGCTGCCGTTCAGCGTGCGCAGCTTCCACCGCTTGCGCCGCGAGGCCGAGGGGATGACGGCCGAGGGCGAGGATGCCGACGAGGCGAACGGTTAACCTCTCCCCCAAAGAACGCTCAACCTCTCCCCCAAAGAACGCTTAACCTCTCCCACAAAGTGGGAGAGGTCGAGATGCGAAGCATCGAGGGTGAGGGTGATCGGGTCGCCACGCACCGAGTACTCACCGACCCGATCACCCCCACCCGCGGCGCTAACGTGCCTTCACCTCTCCCGCTTCGCGAGACAGCTTTTTCCAGCCCCTACCGCAGTGAATTAATGATCTGCCGATACGCCTCTTCCGGGAACGCCTTCAGCGTCTTGGTCCGCACATAGCCCAGCTTTCCCAGCAGCAGCGTGAACCGCGCCGCGACCGCATCGTCCGGTGCGTCATAAGTGATGATCAGGTCGTAGTCGCCCATCAGCATGAACAGCGAGCGAAATCCGCCGCCCATCTCCTCAAGGGCCTTGCGCGCCGCATCAACCCGTTTTGGACTGTCGTCGATGGAGCGGACGCCCTGGTCGGTCCAGTTGGCCAGCATGACATAGGTCGGCATGGCTCACATCCTTTCTCAACCTGGGGTAGTCTGCGCTCCGAAACCACACGGAGGCAAGTCCATGATCAACCCGGAAGCCGCGCGCAACGTCGAATTCGTCGGCTATACCGACCAGGGTGGGCGCGGCGATGGCGTGCAGGTGATGGTGTCGCGCGGGCACGCCTATGTCGGCACGCGGGTCAGCCGCGGCGTGATGGTGACCGATGTGCGCGATCCACGGAATCCGAAACCGGTGAATTTCGTGCCGACGCATCCGAACTCGGTATCCATGCATCTGCAGGCCGCGGACGATCTGCTGCTGCACATTCAGGAGGCCGATCAGCGCGCGTTGCTGTCGGCACAGGAGTACTATGGCGGTTCCAACAAGGTGGACAGCCGGCGGTTCGGCAAGCGGGGCGAGGATTATGCCGCCGGCATGAACGTGTTCGACATTTCCGACCCGGCCAATCCCCGCAAGATCGGCTTCCTGGAGGTCGAAGGACTTGGCCTGCACCGAATCTGGTGGGTGGGCGGCCGCTATGCCTATGCGTCGGCACTGCTCGACGGATTCACCGACCACATTCTGATTGTGATTGACATGAAGGATCCAACGAAGCCGGTGGAATGCGGGCGGTGGTGGATCCCGGGCCAGAATGTGGCAGCCGGCGAATCCCCAACGTGGACCGGCCGATACGCGCTGCATCATGCGATCGTGGTTGACGATTTCGCCTATGGCTCGTGGCGCGATGGCGGGCTGACGATCCTGGACGTCAAGGACAAATCCGCGCCGAAGCTGATCGCCCACCGCACCTGGTGCCCGCCGTTCGGCGGCGGCACGCACAACGCGGTGCCGCTGCACGACCGGAACCTGCTGGTGGTGTTGGATGAGGCGACGCTGAACATCGACCAGCAGCAGCTGAAATACACCTGGGTGTTCGACATCCGCGAGAAGAGCAATCCGGTCAGTATCGCCACCATGCCCACACCGGCCGAGCAGGATTATGTGGCGATGGGCGGCCAGTTCGGGCCGCATAACCTGCACGAGAACCGGCCGGGATCCTTCCAGTCCTCAACGACGATTTTTGCGACGTGGCAGAGCGCGGGACTGCGGGTGTTCGACATTGCCAACCCGTTCCGGCCCGAGGAGATCGGCTACTTCGTCCCGCCGCAGCCAGCCAAATGGGCGGAGCCTCTGCGCGGCCGCGCGAAAGTGCGCCACACGGCGGATCTGTTCGTGGCACAGGACGGGTTGGTTTATCTCACCGACTACGATGCGGGATTGTACATCGTGCAGTGGAGGGGGGCGTGACCATGGATTGGGACGAAGCGATACGTCTTGTACAAGGTGTAGAAGACACGTTCGCCGCCGCCGACCTTGACCGCATCGCCGCGGGATTCACCGAAGACGCTGTGGCACGCTTCGCCGACTTCCCGGAAATGTACGGCCGCGACGCGATCATGCGTTTCCTCCGCGCCCGGTTCGCGCGCACCAAGGACTATCGCCTGACCAAGCGGCTGCACCTGCTCATGGACGACATGCTCGCCAATACCTGGGATGCGAGCTGGGAAGATGCACAGACCGGCAAGTCCATGCTCGGGCGCGGCACCGAGATCTGGCGCGTGCGCGACGGACGCATTGCGCTGTGGGACGCGACGTTCAATGCCTGGGAGAGAGGCGGCCCGCCGACGACACCGGTCGTTTGACCTACCCTGATGCGGGCGCCTGTCTGGGTTCCAGCAGAGCGCCAGATAGCCCCGCGACACCTGCCGCCACAGGGCGGCGGCGACGTCGATCACGCCAGCATGATGGGAGCGGCCATAGTGGCCGACGTGACTGCGGTTCCGTATCGATGCAACGCTCATTCTGGTGTTTTGCGGCGTGCTCTGCTAGCTCTGCGTCCGCGATCGGGGCGCCTGCAGTGCAGGGCGATTCGGCTGCTGTTGTTTCTGACGGCTGTTCTGAGGGCCGATTGGCCCACGATCTCATAGGGGGCGGGATGCATGGGAGCAGATGATGTTGCGCGCCGTCTGGAGGCCGTGTTTCGCGACGTGTTTGATGACGACAAGATTACACTAAGCCCGGAAATGACCGCTGCGGACGTGGACGGCTGGGACAGCGTCGCCAACATCCGCCTGATGGTTTCCATCGAAGAAGATTTCCGCATCCGCTTCGATGTCGGGGAGTTTCAGGAGTACCGCAATGTCGGCGAGCTGATCGCCGCTGTTGCCCGTCGGGTAAGCTGATCTTTCATGGTGGAACCCGCCCTGCTGCCCTGGCTGCCGGCCTCCCCGCCGGACTATCGTGCGCATTGCGCAGATATCGACACCATGGCGCAGCGTGGCACGGCACTGCGCCGGTTGGCGGGGCATGCGTTGGGCACGAACGAGCTGCAACGGCTGGCACGGTCGATCATCCAGGCGGTGAATGACGGCACCGCAGCGCCGCTGCAAAGCTTCGCGCTGGGCCTGGTCAGCAACAGCACGACCGACTTCATCGTGCCGGCGTTGATCGGCAGTGCCGCGCGGCACGGCGTCGCGTTGCGCGTCGCTGCCGCCCCGTTCGGCATGACCATGCAAGCGGCGCTCGATCCCGCATCGGAACTGCTGCAGATCCGGCCGGATGCGATTCTGCTGGCGCTCGACTACCGGGCCTACTTCAACGACTACGCGCTGGATGATGACCCGATGGCCAGCGTCTCCGCGGCCATTGCGAAACTACAAGCGATGATCGCGGCTTTTGCCGACGTGAGTAAGGCGGCGATCCTGGTGCAGACCATTGCCGCCCCGCCGGAGCGGCTGTTCGGTAGCCTCGATCGCCACCAGCCCGGCACCGCCGCCTGGTTGGCAGCCGCCTTCAATCAGCGGCTGAGCGATGAGGTCCTGCGTCCGGGCGTGAACTTGCTCGACGTGGAAGCCCTGGCGAACTGTGTGGGGCTGGCGGCATGGTTCGACCGATCGCAGCACATGACCGCCAGATTGCCGTTCGCGAACCGCTTCATCCCGCTTTATGCAGAGCATGCGGCCCGCCTGATCGGCGCGATCCGCGGCCATAGCCGCAAGGTCCTGGTGCTGGACCTGGACAATACTCTGTGGGGCGGTGTCATCGGGGATGACGGCATCGACGGCATCCGCCTCGGCCAGGGCGATCCACGTGGTGAGGCGTTTCAGGATTTGCAGCGCGCCGCCCTGGCGTTGAAGCGCCGCGGCGTTCTTCTCGCCGTTTCCTCGAAGAATGACGAGGCGTTGGCCCGGCAGGCAATTCGCGAACACCCCGAGATGGTGCTGCGGGAAGACGATTTCAGCGCGATGCAGATCAACTGGTCGGACAAGGCAACCAATTTGGAAGCCTTGGCGGAGCGCCTTTCCCTCGGCGTCGACAGCTTTGTCTTCATGGACGACAACCCGGTGGAGCGGGCGCAGGTACGTAGCGCCTTGCCCCAGGTGCTGGTTCTGGAACTGCCCAGCGATCCGGCTGAGTACGCCGCCGTATTGCTGGCAAGTGGCGCGTTCGAAGCGATTGGCTTTTCCGATGAAGACCGCCAGCGATCCGAACAATATGCAGCCAACGCCAGGCGAGACAGCCTTGCCGCACAATCGCGGGACCTGGCCGGTTTTCTCGAATCATTGCGGATGCGTGGGACCTTTGTCGCGGACGGCGCCATCGGCTGGTCACGCTTCACCCAGCTCATCAACAAGTCCAACCAATTCAACCTGACGACCAAACGCTACACCGAGTCGCAGGTCGCCGACTACGTGGCCGCACCCGATGTTCTGACTTTGCAGGTACGTCTCACCGACCAGTTCGGCGACAATGGCATGATTTGTTCTGTGATCGCGTGTCCCCGCGATGGGGCCTGGGTATTGGATACCTGGGTGATGAGCTGCCGTGTGTTGGGCCGGCGGGTGGAGGAGGCAGTGCTGAACGAGATCGTCCGCCGCGCTCTTGCCGCCGGTATCGGGCAGCTTGTCGGACTCTATCGTCCCACGCCCCGGAATGGTCTGGTGCGCGACCATTATCGCAAACTCGGCTTCCACCAGGATGGGCATGACGGTGACGCCGAGCGTTGGATGTTGGATGTGGCAAGCTATGAACCGGCGGCACTGCCCATCGCCTGCGACACCTCGACCGCCGCGTGAGGCCAGCCAGCGTTGCGCGCCAGGCCGTGGTGCTGGCGCTGTCTGTCCTGTGGCTCGGCGGCGGTGCCGAGGCGCTCAACCGCTTTGAGGGCGGATGGCGGCTTGACCGATTAACCCTGGTCAGGCGCGACGAAGCGGCCGCCGCTGCCGCTGATTCCGCCTATGAGGTGGCGAAGCAGCAGGCCGCGGAGCGCGCATTGCTTGCCGATGTGACCTATAGCAGCGCGGTGGATCCCAATTGGTTTTTTCTGCCTCCCGCGCCGCTTGGCGAACCTGCCAGCCTGCGACTCGAGGAGCGGACGAAAGCCAATCCACACGGGTTTGGGCAGGAGAACTACGTCTGGAACGACGCACTGTTCGGGCCCAACCCCGATCCACATCTGTTGGAGCTGCTGCCTGAACTGAAGGAACGCCAGATTTTTGCCTTCCACTCATATGACGGCTCGGCTTTTCCGCGTTATCGGCTGTATCCGGCCAATGATTTCCGTCCGACACCGTGGATTACCAACCATTACGGCTGGCTCAGCGTGGAGGTGCAAACGTCGAAGCCGCCACGCACGATCCGCATTGGCATCATCGGCGATTCGACCTCGCACAACTTCTATGGCCGGCAGCTTCAGACCTTTCTGAATGCCTGGGCCGCCGCCGTGCATCTCGGCCTCTCTTTTCAGGTGTTGAACGGCGCGCGCCAGGGACTGGAGCAACAGGACGAAGAGGCGGTGTTGAAATACGAGCTTGCGCCGATGGGTCTGGACTACGTTTATGCCTATTTCGCACCGGCCTTCGCTGTGTCGGGACAAATCCGGACATTCGTCACGCTGCCCCATGGCGTGGAATTCGGTCATCCACCGCCGTCGAAGTTGGGATGGAGCGCCCGATTGGCGCGGCTGGTCATGCCGTTGGTGCCGTATTCGGCCCTGGCCAGATCTTTGCAGCTGCACTGGGCCGGCACCGCACCGGGTCGCATGTTGGCCGAGCCATCGAAGCCTGCCGTTAAACTGCAGTTGCCACCGGGCACCCGAGACAGCCCTGTGAATCTTCAAGAGGCGGAGAAGAACCCCTATTTCGGCCTATTGGTCAATGATCTGGACGCGTTTCAGCGGACCGCCGGCCGGATAGGAGCCAAACTTGTCGTTTCAGACGAGCGGCTGTGCGTCTGGCAGGGCATGCGGCTGAACAGTACCACCGACCAACTTTTGTATAACAGTGTCAATGGCGCATTGTACTGGCCATTGCGCTACGCACAGATCCGGCGGTTGCTGAATGCACATAATGGTACGATCAATGCCTGGGCGGAAGCTCACCATGTCCCCGTGGTGGACATCGATGGACACTTTCCCCGCGACCCCGCGCTGTGCAGTGATACCTTCCACGACGAAGTGCTGGGCATGCGCTTGCGGGCCTGGATCATCTTTCAGCGGCTGATACCGATCATCCGGAAGGATGTGTCGGCAGGCGCCGTGCCACGCGCCAATGCGGATCCCGCGGGCCGCAACCCTGCATTCGCGGCGCCGATCGAATATCTGGACCGAGAAACCCTGCTGCAGGGCATGCGTACAGAGGCGGACAAGGAAAAGCAGCAGAAGTGAGCGGAACCGGCCGGTGATCTACTCGAGCTATGAATTCCTGCTGCTTCTGCCGCCGCTCCTGCTGTGGTTCTACAGCCTGCGCAGCATCCTGGCCCAGAACATCCTGCTCCTGGTTGCCAGCATCGTATTCCTCGCCTGGACCAGTGTCTGGAACCTGCTGCCTGCTTTCGTGACCATCGCCCTGGTATGGGCCTGGCTATACGCGGATGCACGATGGCGGCGGCTCGGCTGGCGTGCTGCCGGCGCAGTTATCACGCTGCTGGTTCTCCAACTGGCGTATCTCAAATACCGCAGTTTCATCGCTGAGACGTTTGGCCTTTCCCTGCCCGCCCCGACGGCCCTGGAGGCACTGATCCCGCTCGGCATCAGCTTCTATACATTCGAGGCGATCAGCGCGGTGGTCGATACGAAGCGCCGCCCAACGCAGCCAACCTTGCTGAGTTGGAGCCTGTTCATCATGTTCCTGCCGCATTTGATCGCAGGACCGATCGTGCGGCTGCGGCAGTTGATGCCGCAAATCAGCCAGCGGCGCGTGTTCCAGTGGCGGAACCTGTCGATCGGCCTGCACTTGTTTACCATCGGCTTCGCCAAGAAACTGGCGGCGGATCCGCTGGGACGCATCGTCGAGCCGGTCTGGGCGGCGCCGGCGCAGGCATCGTCGGGCGCGCTGCTGCTGGCATTGCTCGGGTTTTCCGCGCAGCTCTATCTGGATTTCTCCGGCTATACCGATATGGGGCGCGGTGTCGCCAGGATGCTGGGGTTTCGGCTGCCGATCAATTTCCGGGCGCCGTTTTTCGCGCACACGCCCGGTGAGTTCTATCAACGCTGGCACGTGTCATTGTCGAGCTGGATCCGGATCTTCGTCTATGACACGCTGGCAGTTGCCGTGTTTCGCCGCGTGCGCGGCCGGCGGAAGCAGAACCGGGCGCTGTTCGCTGTCATCCTTGTGGTCATGGCGATCTTCGGACTGTGGCACGGCAGCGCCTGGCACTTCGTCATGTTCGGCATAGCACAGGGGTTCGTAATCGCCGGCTGGGCCGCGGTCACCAAGGGACGCGCCCCCCGCACCACGCGGGGTTGGATGACAAGTTTCGTATTGCTCCAGGCGAGTTGGCTATTGTCGCTGATATTGTTCCGTGCCGACAGCCTGGGCACGGCCGGCCAGTACCTTGCGGGATTGGTCGATGGCGCCGCATGGGTCAGCCCCGGCCTGGCATGGTGCCTGGCAGCGATGCTGGCCGCGATCCTGTTCCAGGCAGTGGAATACCACGTTCGCCGGCGACCTGTTGCGCGGGTGCTGCGCTGGGTGCGCTCCACGGGACCAGGGGCGCTGCTGGTGCTGGCCGGTTTCGTCGGCGTGTTGACGCTGAAGATCTCGATTGACGCCCGGGCCATCGCCACCTCAGGCCAGGCGCAGCCTGCCGAGAACTTCATCTATTTCCGGTTTTAGGAGACGATAGCCATCCCGCGACATATGACAGGCGGGCCTTGTCATCCTGCCATCAGCCGTCACAGAACCTGTTGGATGCGATCTCCTGCCCGCCAGTTTAACCTTGCCGATCAGAGGGCTTTCGCCGAGCTCTCCGGCGATCATAACCCCATGCATCTCGACGTGCAGGTGGCGCGGCGGTTGCTGCTTGGTGGCGTTGCCGTTCATGGCATCCATCTCGTTCTGTGGGCGCTGGACAGTCTGCTGGCTGCCGGCGTGGCGTTGCCGGCACTGCGGTCGATTCGCGTGCATTTCGACCGTCCCGCGGGACTGGACGACGAGATTGCACTGCAGTGGGAGGTCGCGGAGAACCAGATAACGGTGACGGCCGGAAACAGCCTGGGCCGGCTGATGCGGATGAGGCTTCATGCCGGAGCGGGTCGCGGTCCCGCTTGGGATGGGTCGCGTGCGCTGCCGCCAGCGCACTGCCAGGAAAAAGTCCTGGACGACCTGGCCACGGAAGCCGGCGATCTTGCATTGGCGCTGCCCGCCGGCTTCGCCACGCTGTTTCCGCATTTGCATCAAGGATTTTCCGCTACTCAGTCTGCCATCCTGCTTGCCAGCACAAGGCTGGTTGGCATGATCTGCCCTGGCCGGCATTCGATCTTTTCCGGCCTTTCACTAACGTTCGAGCAGGAACCCGCCGCGCCTGGGAAGCTGGCCTACACGGTCAGCCGCGCTGATCCGCGCGTTGGACTGATCGACATCGCAATCTCCGGCGCGGGATGCCGCGGCAGGCTCGAGACATTCCTCCGGCCTGGCCCGATCTTGCAGCCCAGCTTCGCTGCCCTGCGCGGCGCCATCCCGGCCGGCGGATTCGTCGGTCAGCGCGCGTTGATCATCGGTGGTGCACGCGGTCTTGGGGAACTGACGGCGAAGCTTCTGGCAATGGGCGGAGCCGACGTCACCATCACCTATCGGCAAGGTGCGGACGACGCGGCCAGTCTTGGTGCCGACGCCGCGGCGGCTGGCTTTTCCCTGCACGCGATGCATTTCGACATTGGCTCTCCGCCTGCCGCAGTGCCCGCCCCGGCCGGCAAATTCACGCACTCCTACTATTACGCGAGCCCGCGCATCATACCCGGCGAACTGTCGGGTTTTGCTGCCGGCCGGTTGGCGCGATATCTGGAATATTACGTGAATGGCTTTGCCCGCAGCGTCGAATGGCTGCGGTCCCGCGCCGTGGCGGATGTGTGCGTTTGGTACCCGTCCTCGATTTTTGTCGATCAACCGCCACCGGGACTGGCTGAATACGCCATGGCGAAAGCCTGCGGCGAAGCCCTGTGCGTGCACATGACGACACATCTGTCGCCCATGCGCGTGGTTTCGGATCGGCTGCCGCGCCTGGCGACCGACCAGAACCAATCGCTGACAGAGCAAACACTTGCGGACGCGGTGGACATTCTTCGCCCAATACTGCTCCGGCTCGCCTGATGATTGCCGAATTCCGTCTCCGGGGTTCACGTGATGACGGATAGCTAACCCGCGGTACGATTGGAAGGCTACCCGGACGGGGATCCGCGCTTCGCCATCGCGCGGTAAGATGGCCACCGGCCACCGCATAGCCTCCGCCGGCCATCCGGGCAAGTACCGCTCGCCGGCTGACCGGATAGATTTCGAACCACCGCCGGCAGCAACGTCAGGCGGCCGATCAGTGCGGCAGGCCAGAGAATTGGCGGACAGGATGGGGCTCGCCGAGCGACGCAAACACACGCCACCACACCGCCCCGGTGCGCAGCATCCAGGAAATGTGCCTGTCCGCGACAGACCCCTCCCACGGCGGAGGTGCCCCCAGGATGGCGGCAATGTCCGTCATGCCGGGATGGTGGCAACTGCCCCATTCCAATCTCGCATGCGGCCCCATTGCGTGGCGAAGCTGCGGCTCCGCAGCGTCGCGCGCATGATCGGCGAGCATGAAGAAGGCCTCGCCCGCTGGCCCGGTGCAGCGCAGGAATACGCCAATCTGCGGGTATGGCGTGATCGCACGGTACAGCGTGATCCAGGCCGCATCACGTATGATCGCGAACCGGCGATTGCGATAACCGCCGGCCGTGTGCGGTGGCAGGGCGCGGGACCGCGTGTTGCGGTCCAACAAGTCTGCCCAGAAGGCACGGTCCTGCGCGAGGTCCTGCGGCAAGACGCGATGACGGCTGGCGCGCAACGGCATGTCCGGTCACCGTGTCCGCGGGTTGCCAGGAACGCGGAGTCGAGCTTCGTGCCGCTGAACCGGCGAACAGAGTGCCCGGCGAACCAATCACTCATCCGGATGATCGTGCGCCAGAACAACACCATGACGCACGACCACCCGGGGCACAGGCATTCAGCTCACGCGGCGTTCTGACGCCCGCCTGGAGCGCCTCTTGATGGCAAAACCCACAACATGTCACTGCGAGGAGCGGCGCGACGAAGCAATCCCGGTCATCGGGGGCTCGGACAGTCCGGAGGCTTCCTCGAACGAGGTTGCTTCGTCGCCTGGCTCCTCGCAATGACATGTGAGGGCGTGGCTGACGCTTCTCCGATAGTAGGTACTAACCCCGCGCTGGCGGCATCGGGGGCGGAGCTGGAGTCGGGGGCGGAGGCGCAGGTTGGGCCTGTGGCGCCGGCTGCGGGGCGGCCTGTTGAGAACACGCCGCAAGGAGCGCGGCGGGAATCACGACAGCAGCCACCACCGCACCATGCAACAGCCTGCGGTATGCCACTGTTTCGGAGACGTCGAACATCCGTTCCTCCCTGGTTGACACTGTCGTAAACAGACCAAATTTAACAGCGATTGTCAGCAATGAGTCAAATCGACAGGTTGAGTGGGGTGGCAAAGGTCAAGGATGGCACCAGTTCGCGCGCCGTGGCACAAGGTGGACTCTGGTTGCCAAAGGCCATTGACGTCCGTGTTTCCAGCTAAACTGTCACGACGCACGGCGATGGCGCGCGTCACGATCAGCCTGGCCGCAGCATGTGCGCTCGCTGCGTGCGGTGCGGATCCAGACCCCGATGCGGCGTCCGGTGCGGATCCGGAGCCCGCTACAGCTTCCGCGCCGGTGCCGCATGGCGACACTGAACTCGGCAATGTGATCGACGATGCTCCTGAGTTAGCGATCGCCGGTGAACGGCTGAATGTCGGGTTGCTACAGCGCTTCTACGCGCGCCATGGCTTCGAGCCGGTATGGCCGGCCCGGCAGGCGCAGGCGAATGCATTGGTGGATGCCGTGCTGCGTGCCGGCGATCAGGGTCTCGACCCTGAGCTGTTTCACGCGAGCCTGCTCCGGCGAACGGCTATATTGCCGCCGCTTGACCGCGAATTGTTGATGTCGGACGCGTTCCTGTCATACGCCGACGCTCTGGCCCGAGGCGCCGTGCCGGTCGAGCGCCGAGGCGATGACGAAACCCTGACGCCAGGGTCGATCGATGCGGCCGCTGCACTCGATGCAGCTATCAATAGCCCCGACCCGGCGGCCGTCATCGAGGCACTCGCGCCGGCGTCCCCGAGCTACAGGGCACTGCGCCAGGCTTTGCAGAAGTATCGTTCGGGCACCCCTCGCGGTGACAAGGCCTCGGCGGACCGCATGCGCGAGATTGTGGTGAACCTTGAACGCCAACGCTGGCTGCCACGGCGGCTGCCGGCGGACCGCGTCTGGGTCAACATTGCAGACGAACGGCTGGTACTCTATCGCGCCGATCAGCCGGTTTTCTCGACGCGGATCGTTGTTGGCGAAGATGTCGAGCGCAATCAGAGCCCGGAGTTCCGCGCCAAGATCGACGGAATTGTGTTCAACCCTCCATGGGTCATTCCGCAAGACATCGCGACCATGGAGATCCTGCCGAAGGTCACTCAGGATCCAGATTATCTGGTGCGGAACAACATGGTGATGCTGCCCAATGGCGATCTGGAGCAGCGGCCGGGGCCCGACTCAGGTCTTGGATTGCTCATGTTTTACATGCCGAACCGGTTCGAGGTTTACCTGCACGACACCCCGGACAAATTTCTGTTCAGCCGCGATAACCGCCGCGTCAGCCACGGATGCATCCGGGTGCAGCAACCGCGCGAATTGGCCGCCCTGCTGATGCAGCATCCAATCGACACGATCGATCTGGCAATCGCGACGGGCAGCACCACCCTGAGCAACCTGCCCGCACCTGTCCCGGTATTCGTCGTCTACCAGACCGCGTTTGTAGATAGTGATGGCAAATTGCAGTTTCGTCCGGATTTCTACAGCCGCGACGCTGAAATCTGGCAGCAGTTGCAGACGCCGTCAGGGGCGGGATCGCGCCGCGTCGTCGGATAATCGCCGAACATCGCCCTGATGACCCGACAGAACCGATGTCCACGCATCATCACCGTAACCGGCCGCGGCCGGATTTGAGCCAAGCCACGCTGGTGATGGACGCCGTCGAGGCCCCGGCGCTGACCCTGATCGGGCTGCCTGAATCGATTGACGGAAGCCCTGTGCTTTGCGGGCGTGAAACCAGAGCGCAGGCGCGACGCCCAATGGGCTATCGTTTGGGCGGCGTGTCGCCGGCGGCCTCGGTGATCTTCGCGGCCAGTACTTTCAGCATATCCTTCTCCGGCAGCCGTCCGTTCGGGTATCGCTGCCTGGCTTCCCGGTTCAACAAGTCACGCAAAACAATCCACAGCCCCTTTGCGGTCTCCGCGTGCCCGCACAGGCAGGCGCGATCGATCAATTTGACCAGCTCGTCGGACATGCGTCGGCGCATCGAGCGGTTGATGCGTGTGCGCACGATGGCATCGTCGAGGGCGGTGGCGGTGCGCCGCGACTCCTGCACTTTCATTCGCAGCCGCGCGAACTGACGCATATCCTGTACCGTATTTGTTCCGACTGTGGGGAATTATCAGCGGCTTGCCTACAACTCGGTTTCACCAAGCCCCGGTAAGTGGGGCGTTCTGGCGGACCGGGGGGCGAAAGCCATAGGGTCCAACCGCGGGAACAGCCGCCGGCCCAAAAATATTGGTGAAGTCGAAGATCCCGGCTTTCCGCTCATTCCGTTCCGCCAACGTCATCGGGCGAAGACACGCCAATCCCGAATGGATAGCACAGCGGCCTATAATGCAGAATCGGCCGGTTTGGCGGATGAGGTGTCCGCCCAAATTCGCGGTCCTAAGCCGAGAATAGGGCTACCAACTAATCTGTCCCCTCAAAGGACGCCCCATCAACATCCCGAAAGCGGGCGAACGAATGCGGCCGTCACCCCAGGCGACGGTCGCGCTAGCTCATGTCCTGACGCGCGCCGCGCCGGGCGTTTTTACCCGATAATAACGCTTATCGGGCATAAACGATGGCCAAGCGGAAATGGATAGAGCCGTCGTCCGGCCGATTTGCGCAGGTCACGCATTCCAGGATACCCTGAATCCCGTCGTGAGCGAGGAAAGCCTGAATCCCGTCGTGAGCGGGGAAAGCATGTTACTGTCTGCGTCGCTTGAGGAAATCCTCGGTCAACAGCCTTACGCCTTCACGGTGCTGGGGCGCGACGCCTTCGTCAACGGCAATGTCGCACCGAACGAGATAAATGTGATCGCCGCGCTGGTCAGCGCATCCCAGCCGCAGATCGTTTTCGAAATCGGCACCTTCGATGGACGGACGTCGCTTAACATGGCGGCAAATGCACCGGCCTCGGCACGCATCTACACGCTGGATTTACCCGCGGACCAAGCCGGGAGCACGATCCTACCACTTGAGATCAACGAAGAGTTGTTCATCAATAAGCCAAGCTCGGGCGGTCACTTCACGACGGCGCCGCTGGGCAAGAAGATCACCCAGCTCTACGGCGATTCCCGCTGCTTCGACTTCTCACCGTATATCGATTCCGTCGACTTTATGTTCATCGACGGCTCCCATTCCTACGAGTATGTCGTGAGCGATACTAAGAATGCTCTTAAGATGGTGCGTCGGGGTGGCGTAATCATCTGGCACGATTATGTGCCGGCCGGATTTACACCTTTTCCGGGCGTGCCGCGTGCGCTCAAAGAGTTCTACCTAACCGATTGGCGTTTCCGCGGGCTGCGGCACATCGCTGGCACCTCAATCGTTTATCTGAAAGTACCCAAAATCCCTCAGAATGTGAGCTTTGTGCCGGGTCTTGCAGGGAATAGCAGCCAACCGAAGGGATTGCTTGCTGGTCTCTTCGTCAGCCCACGGCGTATCACCGCCGACCGCGACGAGCCAATCGAGGTTCGCGTTGCGGCACTTAATCTGGGCTACACGCTCTGGCTGCCATCTGATTCCCCGACTGGGGCAGTGCGCCTCGGCACGCGCCTTTTGGACGAGGCCGGCGTAATGATTGATGACAACTACTGGAGGAATGAATTGCCATTCCGCCGCGGGGTCTTTCCCGGAGAAGCAGTAGACTTCGAAGCCTCCATTCCAGATCCTCCGGACGGGGCCCGAATGCTCGACTTCGACTTAGTCGCCGAAGGCGTCGCGTGGTTCAATATACCTCGTGGACTTGGGCTTAGTATCAGCCTGCCGGCCCGGCCCAAATGAACGCCCGCATCGAGACGCTGGGGGTTCGCTGCTCCCGCTGCGATCAGGCCGGCCGTTACTCCACAGCGCGCCTGGTCGCCGAACACGGCGCCGATGCCGACAGCGCGGCGTGGCTGCGTGGCTTGGCGGATACGTTCGGAGATCGTTCTGGCGGGCCATGCCCGACGATGATGAGCACTATGTCTACGCCATTGCCCTATGATGAGGGCGTGCGAGTCAGTTTACGAAAGCCATTCCATCGGCACATTCAAAGCCTCTGCGAGCTTTGCGATGGTCTCGGGGGTTCCCGTTCGGCGCCCACTTTCGAGATCAGACAGATAACCCTGACCGATACCTGTTTTGAACTCCAAATGCAGTTGCGTCTCGTCGCGCCACTTGCGGATGGCTCTCAGCCGGCTGTCGCCTCGGAGAACAGCAGCGCTAACCTCCGAGGGAAGCACGACGCCGCCAGCAGACAATTCCGCCTTCCGAGCATCGTAGATGGCAACGTCTTCGGCATCCTCGGCCTCTTGAGCGGCGCGTTCGAGGAGTACCTCGTATTCGGCCCGCGGCAGCACTACCAGCTCTTCGCCGCTGGGACTCCGAATGATTTGTGGCGCGCTCATAGTCTTAGCTCCTCCTGTAGGTCGTCGTGGCGCGGCGACCGATGTAGACCGCCAGAATCGTGGCCGCATCCTCGTCGAAGATCACCCGGTAGCTGCCGATACGGAGTCGGAAGCCGTTGCGACCCTGAAGGGCCTTCACGTCGCCTTGGCCCGTCATGGCATAGCGGTGAAGCCCGGCCTCCACCTGCTCACGAGCATCTCTGGGAAGGGCGTCGAGATCCTTCGCGGCGCTCAGCGTCAGGATGATCGTTTTCACGAGCGATAATATCGCTGGTTTCCCGCCGCGTGTCAAGCGATAATATCGCTGTCGTGAGCGGGACTCCCGATCGTGGCATCGGCCAAAATCGGTTACGGTGGCGGGCTTCAGCGTAGATTGGCGGATGGGGTGGGATTCGAACCCACGAGGAGTCGCCCCCTGGCGGTTTTCAAGACCGCTGCCTTAAACCGCTCGGCCACCCATCCCGCGCGGCCGGACCGTAGTCCGGCGCGCGTCCCGTCTCAACCGGAACGCCCGCCGGACCGCACGACCCCGCGCAACTACCCCCGGTTCGCGCCGACCGCCTGTGCGATCTCCGCCTCAGTGACGCCCAGCGTTCCCGCCGCGGCACAGATATCCCGCCACGTCGTGTCGTCCACCGGAATGCCGTCCCGCCGCCGTTGTTCCGCCGAGCGCCGCTCCGGTTCCCCCGGCAGCAGAATCTCCTCGAACCCCGGCGCCGTGCGGCTGGACCGAACGTGTGCCTTGGTCGCCTCCACCGCCCGGCCGATCGCAGCGGGATCGCCCAGCTTCGACAGGTCGATCACGGTCGCCAGCATCGAGTTCAGGATGCCGCCCTGCTGTGGCTCATCCGCTCGCTGCCCGCCGCCGACCGCCGCGGCCATCACCTCGCACAGCACGGCGAGGCCAGATCCCTTATGGCGCCCAAACGTCAGCAGCGAGCCGGTATGGTCGCGGATAAAGCCGGCGGGGTCTGTGGTCGGCGCTCCCGCCGTGTCGATCAGCGCCCCTTCCGGCACCGGCACGCCCTTGTTGTAAGCGACACGAGCCTTGCCGGCCGCAATGGTGGTGGTGGCCATGTCGAGCAACAGCGACGGCCCGTCTTCGCCCGGGATTGCGGTGCAGAACGGATTGGTCCCCAGCCGCGCCTCAGCGCAGGCATAGGGGGCAGCGATGTCGCGATGGTCGGCGACGTTGACAAAGGCGGTGAACACGCAGCCGGCACGGGCGGCGAGTTCGCCGTACGTGCCGATGCGGCCGACATGGGCGCTGTTGCGCAGCGCGAGCACGCAGGCGCCGAGTTCCTTGGCGCGGGCAATGGCGCGGCGGACGGCGTCGGCCGCCATGCGCTGGCCGTAGCCGCGGCGGGCGTCGATCACCAGCAGCGCGCCGCTGTCGAGCATGGTCTCAGGCGTTTGGTTCGGCACCAGCAGGCCGTCATGCAGCAGCCGCACATAGGCCGGCAGCATGCCGACGCCATGGCTGTCGTGGCCGGACAGGTTGGCGCGCACCAGATGGTCGGCAACCTCGGTGGCTTCGGAGTCATCGCTGCCCATGCGGGAGGCGATGAGGTGGGTAACGGCGCGCAGCGCCTGCGGAGTGAATGTAGGCATGGGCGCCGTCTTTACCTCTCCCGCGCCTCGCGCGGGAGAGGTCGAGGTGCGAAGCACCGAGGGTGAGGGTGATCGGGAGGGCACAAAGCCCACTTGCCTGCCTCCCCATCTCCCTCACCCTCGCCGCCAGCGGCGCCTCGACCCCTCCCGCGCAGCGGGAGAGGTTCTCCTGTCACCCGATCACCGCCGTGAAGGCGCACTGGATCAGCGCCCGGCTGTCGGCCGGCAGCGCCTGGGTGTGCCGTGCGGGGCGCGCCCCCGGGTCGGGAAACATCCGCTCCCACTCGGCATTCAGTGCCGCGCGGCCAGCGGCCTGATCCTTCGCCCAGAAGTCGATTTTCAGGATATCGTCCGGCGTGCCGCCTGCCGCCTCGATCGCCGCACGCAGATGTAAGAACAAATTCTTCACCTGCTCTTCCAGTGTCGGCGGAATGTCGCGCGTGCCGGGATTGGAAGGGCCGATCACGCTCGACATCACCATGTTGCCGATGCGGCTCGCGTTTGGGATCGGGTTCTGATGGCTGAACCCAGGAAAATTGATGCTCTGGCGTTTCGCCATGGCGCTGCCCCCCTTCAGGCCGGTTCGTGCTGCTTGGCGTGGAACACGGGATTGCCTTCGGCGCGATCTTCCAGCGCCTCGGCGCCCTCGGTCGGCAGCGCCTTGGAGAAGTTCAGCGCGCCGTCGATATCGCCTTCCCATACCTCGCGCGGCAGCTCGTACAACAATTCCACGCCATAACCATTGGGGTCGTGGATGTACAGGCTATGAGTCATGCCATGCTCCACGCGGCGGTCGAATTTCACGCCCTTTCGCTGCAGGTAGTCCAACTGACGCAGCCACGTCTCCCGGTCCGGCAACGCGATGGCGATGTGATTCACCGCGCAGGGCGTGCCACCGTACATGCTCCATTCCGCCGGCGGTTCCGGCAGGTTGGGATTTTCCACCAGCGCGATGTCGTGGTGGTTCATGCGGCCGCCGCCATGATCGCCGCTGTAGAAGCGCATCTTTGGCGTGACGGCGCGGTCTGGCCGAGGACGCACTTCGCCGACCTGCCTGAAGCCGAGCATCTCGGTCCAGAACCGGTGCGATTCCTCCAGGTTGCGCACGTTGAGCACCAGGTGGTTCAGGCCGGCCGGCGTCATCGGGCCGGGTGAATCGTTCGCGGACATCGATTCCTCCTATCCTTCGTCACGTTGCGTCTGGTCGGTTCGGCATGCGGAGCGCCTGTCCGGCTATGCAGCCGCGAGGCGCGGGGGCAGCGCGCCCGCACGCATAGACCACCCATCGTCACGATCGCCCGGTCGCGGTCAAGGGGATCGCCGCGGGGGACCGCAGCAGGCATGGATCGGCGGCGGATCTGCGGCAGATCGACTGCCATCAATCGTCCGCCGCATCAATCTGTTGTTGCGCTTCTCGAACATGCCAAGAGATAATAATCCCGCAAGTGCATCAGGTACCGAACCACGCCATGCGGCCCGCCGCTCTTTTGCTCCTGCTCGGCCTGCCGCTGCTGTCCGCATGCGGCACATCGGCGCCTTCAGGCGGGGTCTATGCCGGCGGCTATGTCGGCGGCACCGTTGTGGCCGAGTGCGCCCCCTTTGCCCGTACCCTGACCGGCGTCCGGTTGCGAGGCGACGCCGCCGACTGGTGGTGGGAAGCCGATGGCCGGTATGCCCGCCAGCACGTCCCAGAGGAGGGCAGTCTGCTTGTGCTGCGGCGGTCGGGCCGGTTGCCCGATGGGCACGTCGCCGTGGTGTCCCGCGTGCTGTCGCCGCGCTGGATCCTGGTGACCCAGGCCAACTGGGTGCACCACCGTGTCACCGAGGACCAGCCGGTCATCGATGTCTCACCCGCGAACGACTGGTCCATGGTGCGTGTCTGGTGGCCGCCTGTCCGGGCAATCGGGGCCAGCGACTACCCGGCCTATGGCTTCATCCTCCCGGACCGCCCGGAGTCCCACGCCGAGCTCACGGCGGCGGTACCCCGCGCCATCCGAATCTTCGGCGGCGGGTGAGGGGGGTCAGGCGGCGTCCTCGCGGCGGTCCTTCAGCTTCACATAAGCCTTCTGTGCATGCTCCTCGCAATACGGCTTCCCCGGCACTGATGGGGCATCGCAGAAACGGAAACTGCGCGTGCCCGGCTCGCCGATCGGCCAGCAGCACGTGATCACCCGGCCGTAGGGGCGCGGCGCCGGAGCGGCGGCCAGCGCCACTCGGGGCGGCGCCGGGATGGGCCTCGTTGCAACAGGCGCGGGCGGTCGCGGCGGGAGCGCGGCCAGAGGCGGCGGCGAACCCGCCGCGCCCGACAGGCCGCTGCCGGACAGCCCCGTGCCGCCGAGGCTCGCACTGGACAACGGCGGCAGTGTCGGTCCCGCCAGGCGCCGCGGCGTGCCGACGCGCGGCGGCGCACGCTCGCCTTCGCGGCGGATCGGCGACGGGCGCGCCGGCAAATCCAGCCGATGCGCCTTGCCCACCACGGCGTTTTTCGACACACCCAACCGCCGGCCGATTTCCGCGGTGGAATGACCCTCCGACCAGAGTTCGCGCAACCGGCTGATGGTTTCCTCGGCCCACTCCATATTGGGTTCTCCCCCTTGGATTGGCCACAACATACGGTAGGGTTGGAGTGGGGCTCAATGCCCGAGTCGCGGGCAACCACAAAAACTTGTGGAAAACTTGAGCCGACGCACAAGGGGTAGGAAACAGTCCCCCGCGGCGCAGTGATATGCCCGACACAACGGAGCGATACGAGGCGGTCGCCGGTCCCGCCGCTCCGGGCTATTCAAGTCCGGATACGTAACGCATTCAGAGAAGCGATGCGTTGTGGCCGAATGCCAACGGTCCGCTCCCGGTCAGCGCATGACGAGGGCGTATGTCTGAACAACGCCCGGCTGGCATTTCGCGCGCCGTGGACTCAAGCCGCACAGTTCACTGTTGCCGCCGCCATCGCGACGGCGTCATCTGCATGCGCGCCGCGAACACGCGCCCGAAATGCGACGCATCGTTGAACCCACAGGCGAAAGCAATGTCTGTGACCGAGCGATGGGCGGCGCGGGCATCGGCCAGCAGTCGTGCGGCCCGGCGGATTCGCTCATCGTAGATGCGCCGCATGATGGTTTCACCCTGACCCGCGAAGATTCGTTCCAGCGTGCGGGTCGACACGCCCAGCCCTTTCGCGATGTGGTCCGGTGTCAGCGCGGGATCGCCGAACGCAAGCGTGATCAATCGGCAGGCACGAAGGAAAACGGCAGCACGCGACGCCTCCGATGGCGTTGGCCATTGAGATCGCCCTTCCTCGATGGCCTGTCCCAGCAGATCGATCGAATGCTGCGCGAAGAGCGCCGCGGCCGACGGCGACAGCGCGTCGGCCATGGCATATCCGTCCACAAGAAGCCGGGCCCACAGGCGGGCGAGTGGTTGGCTGCGCAGGACAGCGTCTGCGGCAAGCCTGGGCTGGCTCAGCCGGCCATCAAGCCAGTGTGTCGGAAGTGCCACCACCAGATGCCGCCATGGCCGTTCAAGGCCAAGCGTGAATTGGCGGCGGGAGTCGGTCAGGAAGACGTCGCCGCGCAACAGACCCACCGCCTCGTCGCGGTGTGTGATCTGCGCGTCGCCCCCAAGGTGCACGCAGGCGACGTGGAAATGTCTGTTCGTCCGCGCGATCTCTGATCGCCCATGCAGGGCCTGAATCCCCGCGCCCGAGACAGCCGAAATGGCCAACCCTGCAATCACCCGCGTTTGCACGCACCCGCGAAAGCCATGATCTCCGGCGACCTCGAACCGCATCGGATTCACCTGCCGGGCGATAAGATCGGACCAGAACGCGAGACGCTCCCGCGCTGGAACCGTGTCCGTCGTGATCGAGTCCATCTGTCGGCCTCAGTCGAAACCGCAGTCGCCCACGGACGTGCGCAGCACACGACGATATGGTACTGCTCTTTTTACGTCCAGCTGGGACAGACACGGTCAACCCACGGCGGCACAAGAAAAACTGACAGGGAGCACAGCCATGGCAATGGATCGTCGATCTGATGAGGAGATTGTGCGTGGTCTCGACGACCTGGAGCGCGTTGCGGCGCTCGGACGCGATATCCCTGCGCTCAGCAGACTGTGGTCGGAAGACTTCGTGGTCAACGCACCGAACAACCAGGTCGTAAGCGGCAAGAATACCGTTCTGGCCACATTTGTCGAAGCGGGCATTATCGACTTTTCGTCGTTTGAACGTCAGATCGAGTTCGTGCGGAAAGACCATCCATTTGTCGTCCTCATGGGACTTGAAATCATTGTGCCGCTCACCACCACCCCGGGCGCAGGGCTCGCAGCGGGTCAGAGGGTCACGCGCCGGTTTACCAACATCTGGAAGAACGAGGGCGATACGTGGCGTTTGGCCATCCGGCATGCCAATGTCTTTGCCGGCATCTGAATCCCACGACGTTTGCAGCGACCGAGTGCGGCAACGAGAGAAAGGGGCAAGTCACCCATCAATGTCATTGTGAGGAGCGAAGCGACGCAGCAATCTCCCGCAAGAAAGCGCGCGTACGCTTCGCGCACCTGCACAAACGAGATAGCTGCGTTCCCCGAAATGACATGGGGCGAGTCGTCTCGCACTTCTCCGATTCCGGGTAACTTCTCCGATTCTGGGTATTATACCAGCCAACGTTGAGCCTGACTCATCCGTGTCATGGCCGGCGAAGGCCGGCCACCCACGTCTTTATCAGGTGCGGCTTGTAAAGACGTGGATGGCCGCGACAAGCGCGGCCATGACACATGGGGCACATCGGTCAGTCTTTTCGCTGCCTGGTATTAGTACTTGAACCGCTCGCGATAGTCCTGCGGCGAAACGGCGAGCAAGCGCAGAAAGCTCCGGCGCATCGTTTCCTCCGAGCCAAAGCCGCAACGCTGCGAGATCCGCTTGACCGGTAAGCGCGTCTCCGACAGCAACCGCCGGGCCGCTTCCACCCGCAGCCGCTCGATCGCCCGTGCCGGCGTCGCGCCGGTCGCCTCCGCGTAGTGCCGGCTGAAGCTCCGCTCGCTCATGCCCGCCTGGTCTGCCAGGATCGACAGCGACAGATCGTCGGCCAGATGCGCGCTGATCCAATCGTGCAGCGCACCAAATTTATCCTCCGCGACCTGCATCGCCAAAGCGGCACTGAACTGTGCCTGCCCGCCGGGCCGCTTGAGGAACACGACAAGGTAGCGCGCCACGGCGAGTGCCACCTCCCGGCCCAGATCTTCTTCCACCAGCGCCAATGCCAGGTCGATCCCCGCGGTCACCCCTGCCGAGGTCCAGACCGGACCGTCACGCACGAAGATCGGGTCCGGCTCTACGCGCACCGCCGGAAAACGCCGGGCGAGCTTGCCGCAGTACGCCCAATGCGTCGCCGCCCGCCGGCCATCGAGCATGCCCGCGGCAGCGAGCAAAAAGGCTCCGGTGCAAACGGAAGCGACCCGGCGAGCCTCGGTGGCCCGCTGGTGGACCCAATCGACCAGCACCGGGTTCTCCGCCGCCGCCTCGACGCCTTCGCCGCCGGCAACCAGCAGGGTGTCCAATGCCTCCCCAGCCCCGGTGAGCGGACCCGCGGCAAGAGCCACCCCGGCCGTGGCGGTGACCTCCCGGCCGCCTTCCGAAACCACCCGTAGCTGATAAGGCCGCGTCCCTCCCGTGCCCGCGACGATATCGTTGGCGGAGGAGAACACCTGAACCGGCCCCGTGACATCGAGCAATTGCACTGCCGGATAGGTGAGCACATCGATGACGCGGACCGCATTTGGCGAGAAGCGAGGGTTCTTTGGCATTTCCGCCAAACCATGCCCGGGTAGGGTCGCACTGTCCATAGCGGACCCTCAACCCGGAGACTCCCATGATCCCGCATGACACCCACCTGCGCATCGGCTCCCTGTTGTTCGAGGGCCTCGATCAGATCGACCTGACCGGACCTTTCGAGGTGCTGTCGCGCATTCCGAATTCGACCTATCGCCTCTACGGCAAGACGGCCGCCCCCATTCGCGACCTGAAAGGACTAAGGCTGACACCGGATGCGGCTCTGGCCGACGCACCGCCGCTGGATGTGCTCCACGTGCCTGGTGGCTTCGGCCAGGAAGCATTGATGGACGATGCCGAGGTGCTGGGCTGGATCCGCCGGCAGGCCGCGGGCGGAGGCAGTATCTTCTCCGTCTGCACCGGCGCTCTGCTGTGTGGCGCGGCCGGCCTCCTCAAGGGACGCCGGGCGACGACGCACTGGGCATCGTTTCATCTGCTGCCTTTCTTCGGTGCGATCCCGGTGAACGAACGCGTGGTCGTCGACGGAGCCTGGGTGTTCGCTGCCGGCGTCACGGCCGGGATCGACGGCGCCCTGCGGCTGGCGGCGGAACTCCGCGGCGACGAGGCAGCGCAGGAAATCCAGCTGCAGATGGCCTATGCCCCGGAGCCGCCATTCAACGCCGGCACACCCGAAACCGCGCCGGCCGCGATCGTGGCACGTGCGCGGCAATCCGTGCGCGACATCACGGCGCAGCGAGAACAGACGGCGCGGCGCATTGCGGCCAGGCTCGGCATCGTTGTCCCCGCCGCGGCGGCGCAATGAGTGTCATTACCACAACACAACATGTCATTGCGAGGAGCGAAGCGACGAAGCAACCTTGGTCGGGCAGGGGCTGGCGCGTCCATCCCCACGTGACCGAGGCTAATTCGCCGCGGCGCTCTCCGTAGTAACTTTCACGAAACGGTCTTCCCGGGTAAAGCCCAACCCCTCAGCCCGGCCGGCCAGAGCAGCCGCGGCATCCACCACGCCCCACCATTTTGCTGTCGCGCCGCAGCCACCATATCCTACGGCCATGGACCTCGACTTCACCGAAGACGAAATCCGCCGCTTCTCCCGCCACATCCTGCTGCGGGAGGTCGGCGGCACCGGCCAGGCCAAACTGAAGGCGGCCCGCGTGCTGGTTGTCGGCGCCGGCGGCCTCGGCTCGCCACTATTGCTCTATCTGGCCGCGGCCGGCATCGGCACCATCGGCCTGGTCGATGACGACGTGGTGGACCTCTCCAACCTGCAACGCCAGATCGCCCACACCACGGCCAGCCTTGGCGCGCCGAAGGTGGCGTCCGCCGCCGCCGCGGCGCAGGCGCTCAACCCCGGCGTGGCGATCGAGGCCCACCAGACACGGCTGACCGCCGCGAACGCGCTGGACCTGATCGGGCGCTACGACCTGGTCTGCGATGGCACCGACAATTTCGACACCCGCTTCCTGGTGGCGGATGCCTGCGTGCTGGCGCGCAAGACGCTGGTCTCCGGCGCGGTGCTGCGGTTCGACGGGCAGTTGTCGGTGTTCAAGCCGCATGAGGGCGGGCCGTGCTACCGTTGCCTCTATCCCGAACCACCGCCCCCCGGCCTGGTGCCATCGTGCAGCGAGGCGGGCGTGCTCGGCGCCGTCACCGGCGTGATCGGCACGTTGCAGGCAACCGAGGTGCTGAAAGAGATCATGGGCATCGGCGAATCGCTCTCCGGCCGGTTGCTGGTGTGGGATGCGCTCGCGACGCGGTTCCGCATTGTGAAGCTGCCGCGTGACCCCGGCTGTGCGCTGTGCGGGCCGGATGCGACGATCCACGATCTGTCCGCTCACGCCAACGCAGCGGCACCCGCCGGCCAGGCCGCTGCCTGTGCCGTCTGAGCCGCTGGGCATTCTCCTGCTCGCAGGCACGCACGACCGCGCGCACCACGCCTTCGTGCTGGCCTCCGGCGCCGCCGCGCTGGGCCGCCGCGTCATCGTGTTCGCCACCAATGCCGGTTGCCAGGCGCTGATGACCGACTGGTCAGGCCTCGCTGATGCGGCACGCGATTCGCGCGTGCGTGCGGCCGGGGTGGCCGGGCTCGAGGAACTGCGTGACGCGTGCTGCGAACTCGGTGTGCGGCTGATCGCCTGCGAGGCCGGCCTGCGCGCCGAAGGACTCGACCCGGACAAGCTGCTGTCCGGCGTGGAGGTGGCCGGGGTCGCCACGTTTCTGGAAGCGGTCGGCGCTGGCCAGATTGCGGCGCTGTGACGGATCTGGCTGGCCGAAAATCGCCCTCATGTCATTGCGAGGAGCGAAGCGACGAAGCAACCTCGGTTGTGTGGGCGCACGGCCGATACGTGCCCCTGCCCAAACGAGGTTGCTTCGCTGCTTCGCTCCTCGCACTGACACACACCGGCCCGGCGATCGCGTGATCACTCACGGCAGATAAGGGACCAGCAGATTTGGATGTCCCGGCGCCGTCTTCTTCCAGTTCTGCACGGTCGAGGCGAAAAACCCCGGCCGGATCGAATTCGCGTAGCGGGGGATGCTGGTGAAATAGCGTGTGCATTCACGCAGCACGTTATCGAAGCGCAGCGCCTCGGCAACGAGAAATATTAGCAACAGAATGGCCTGGCAGAACGTTGGATCAGGCGATCCCCGATAGGCATCCAGCGTCGCAAGCATTCGCTCGGGCCGCATGTTGATCATGCGCGACTGGCTCGTGTTCCACAAATCATCGTTGATGTTGTCC
>Ga0335074_10002243_pt1 | contig 26307 bp, 14 predicted proteins | sample Lox_Sample_23_FD_206715 | JGI IMG/M metagenome (GOLD analysis project Ga0335074, IMG submission 206715) | Soil microbial communities from Loxahatchee National Wildlife Refuge, Florida, United States - Lox_Sample_2.3 | ecosystem: Environmental > Terrestrial > Soil > Wetlands | place: USA...
AGTCCTTTGCGTCCGAGGACGTGGGGGATGGTGCGTAGGAGGATCTTGATGTCGGTCCATAGGGACCAGTTGGCGACGTACAGGTAGTCGATCGCGACCATCTCTCGGAGGGGCACACGGGCGGGGCCGAGGATCTGCCACGGGCCGGTCATCCCCGGCGTGAGCTCCAGCCTGCGGCGGTGCCAGCCCTCGATCCGCTGGTCCTCGTCCACGACCAGCGGACGCGGACCCACGAGGCTCATCTCGCCCCGCACGATGTTCCACAGCTGCGGCAGCTCATCCAGCGCGCTGCACCGCAGCCACCGCCCCACCCGCGTGACCCGCGGGTCCGCGGCGATCTTGAACAACCCCTCCTGCGCCTCGTTGCGATCCCTCAGCGACTCCTTCAGCCGCTCCGCGTCCGGCACCATCGTACGGAACTTCAGCATCTGAAAACGCCGGCCATAACGCCCCACACGCTGCTGACCAAAGAACACCGGCCCCCCGTCTTCGAGCTTGATCAGCACCGCGAACACCACCAACAACGGCGAGACCGCCAACAACCCCACAGACGCCCCCAACAAATCAAACACCCGCTTGAACAACGCCGAAGAGCGCGTCAGCTCGAACCGACGGACCCCCATCACCGTCACCCCATGCAGATCATCGAACTCCACCGAAGACCCCACGACCTCCAACAACCGCGGCAACACGCTCACCCGCACCCCCACCGCCTTCAGCGTGCGCACCAGGTTCAGCATCTCCCCGCCATCCACGCTCCGCGGCGCGATCACCGCCCGATGCACATCGAGCGTCTGCGCCAAATCCCTGATCTCCGCCAGCCGCGCCTCCGAGAAGCTGTCCGTCGACCACGACGCGACCTTGTCCAGGTCCAGATGCGCAACGACCTCCGCCTTGACCCCCCCATGCCCCGTCAACTTCGAACGAATCGTCTCCGCCGAAGCCTCATCCCCAATGAACAAACACCGCTCCGCCGGCGCCAAACGCAACGCCAACACCCGAAACGCAGCCCGCGAGAGGATCAAGCCCCCCGACAACGCCAGCCACAAGAACAACGCCTCATGCCGATCCAACGGCCCCCGCACCAACAACCCACCCGTCAACCACGCCACCAGCGCGCACAACGTCGCCAACTCGAACAACCGCGGCGCCTCATCCAACGTCGTCTTACGCAACAACGTCTCATCCCGGTCATACAACCCAGCAATCTTCGCCCCCACCACCAAAATCGGCAACGCAGCGACCCCCACCCACGTCAACTGCACCGACCGCCGCGAGAGCGCCACCGTCAACAAAAACGCCCCCACCACCGCCACCACATCAGCCAACACCAACGCCCGCCTAAACAACGCATCCCGACGCATGCACGCCGCCGGACCCCGCACCTCCACAACCCCCAACCCACCAAGCCACCGCCCCCCACGCACAAACAAACCACGCGCAGGCGGCAGGACCCCGGCCGGCGGCGAGCGTTCGTCCTTCGTCCAGCGAGCTTGCGCCGTCAGTCCTCGCCTAGCCTCGACGCTCGCAGCCTCCACGGCCTCCTTGCTCGCCGCCATCGCCCAGCATGTTGCGCTTCGCTGCCGCGACAGATGTCGCGATTTCGTGATCGAGCCGGCCGCACGGCTCCAAGCGGACCTGCGCCGCGCCGCTCGGCAAGCGGAACCAATGGGCCCGCGTAAAGCACCGGCCGCCCCATCCGATGGGGCGGCCGGTGCACATCAGCGCTTCCATGCGCCACCGAGAGGCCGCTCGCGTCAGCGAACACCCGGCGAAATCGGCTCAGGCTTTCTTGCTGCCGATTTCCGCTGCTCCCGTTTCGTCCTCCTTCGCCACGCCCTTGGGCAGGGCCGCGTAGTCGCTGCCCACCAGTTCCGTCTGGCCGCCCTTCTTGGCCGTGATGAACGCCAGGTAGTCGTGGACGCTGGTCGCGAGTTCCAGCGACCTTGCTTCGCTCACACCGTACGGCTCCAGGAAGTACCACTCCTGGCGCGGGGCAAGCTCGTACGTCACGCCGCAGATCGGGTAGGTCGCCGAGACGTTTTCGCCTTTGACTTTCGACCAGTCATCCCGCGTGCTCTTCGGCGGGAATTCTTCACCCTTCGCCGCAACGTACTTCGTGTCCTTGCAGTTCGATTCGGTGGGCGTTTCCACGTCACCGTTCGTCTGCGGGTCCATGAACGTCACCGGTTTGACGCCCGGCGCCGAGTTCTGCACGAGGGCCCAGAACTCTTTGTTCTGTTCACCCGTGGTGTTTTCGCCGCCGCCGTCTGCTTTCTTTGAGAAGTAGCCGTATTCCGAGGCCACCGAGAGATCGGCGTAGCCGATACTGCTTTCGGTGCTGTTCACCTCGTGCACCACGCCCGGGTTGCCGGTTTCGGTCGGGCGTAGGACGTGAGCTTCCTCCGGCCACCGCTGGTTTTCACAGCCTTCCGACACTTCTTCCCAGGAGACTTCAACGCCGGCGTCCAACCTTTCGCTTTCTTTGCACGGTTTTTCGCCTTTGTTGACTTCTTTGAATTCTTCAGCCGGGAACTTGCCCGTGTACACCTGCAGCAGGAACGCCTTGAAGATGTGCGTCGTGCCAGATTTGTCGGCGCGCACGACCGGTCGGATCGTGTCGTTCTCGCCGCCTTCCGTGCACGTCAGCATGTCGTGGCCGTCTTCACCCTGCGCTTCAATCGCTTCCAACCACGTTTTGATTTTGCCCTCGTAGATCCCTGCGATCACTTCCTGATCGAGGGCGAGCCGGCCCAGTTTCGTGAATTTGCCTTTCTTCGCCGGCATTTCGCTCGACGCGAGGCAGTCTTTCGGCAGGTGGACGATGATGGCCTCCGAGCCTTGGGCCACCGGGAGCGACTCGATCGCTTCGCCTTTGCCGCCTTCGAACCCAGCTGCGTCGTCGGCGAATTTTTCCATCGATTCCTTCACGCTCTGTTTGGGCGCTTCGTCTGTTCCGCACAGCGGGTACTTGTTCACGCGCGGGTAAGTTTCTTCTTTGCCATCCACGATTTTTGTTTCGCCGAACGTCGTCACGCCTTCACCCAACGTTTTCAGGCACGCGCCGCTACCGCGGTTGATTTCTTCCTGGTTGTAGTAAAATTCGGCCTTGGCTTTGCTGCCTTGGGTTCCCGAGCAGGCGGAGCCGCTTGACGAGTGGTTGTAGCCGCTGTCGAGCACTTCGTTGCCTTTGTCACTGTTGATGCCGCTCCAGATGAATTGGAGAGGCGCCTGGAACGTCGAGCCGACCGCTTCGATACGCGGGCCGGAGCACTGTTCCAGCACTTCCGCTTTGGGCTTCTTGGCGCTGGCGACGCCAGGGAGGCCCAGCGCGAGCGCCGCCGTCGCGACCATGCCCATGGGCACGGCTCGCCGCATAGAGAGGAATCTCATTACTTCACTACCTCCTGTTGGGGTTCGCTTTTCGTGGATCTCCTATCCACGGGCGCGGGCACACTTCCCCGCTGCTGAGGAGTCTGACGAGCGGGAACATGCACTGCGTTACGATTCTGTGCACGCTGAGGTGCCGTCGGCTTCACCCTGAGTTGACGTTTCCTTCACACATCGTTGACGAAGTGCCCGGCCGGCCTCCCACTGCGCCGCACGTGTTCGTCACCGCGCCGAGCGCCGTCCACGCTCCGGGGCGCATGGCAATACGCGGCAGCGCGACGTATCGGCCAACCCGCACCGTGAGCGCCCCCGCACCGTGGGCGCCCCCGCTACCACGCGGCCCGCCCCGTGTCGAACTCAGCGCTTGCCGTGGTGCTTGTTGTGGTTCTGCACCAGTCGCACCGTAATGACGTGCGTCGTGGAGCTGTTGCTCCTACCGGCCGTGCCGTGCGAGAGAATTGTGAGTTTCACCCGCAGCACACCGTGGAAGCGCCTGAGCAGCGCCAGGGCGGTCGAGTTCAGATGAAGCGTGACCGACTTGCTCCCTCCCGACAGCGAGAAGCCGCCGCTAGTGAGGGTGAGGACCTCCTTCTTGGCATGCTTGCCACCCGACACGGCGACGGCGTTCAGCGTCTGCAGCGTTAGCGTGCCACTGCAGGATCCTCCACTTGGGCACGTGATGCTGACCGACGTCGCACCTTGCTCGCTCACCGTGAGTGACGATCCCGTGAAGGACGCGACGTAGCCTGCGACGCCACCTTTCGCTTCTCTTTCAGCCTTTTCTTTCGCTTCTTTTTCGGCTGCTTCCCTTTCAGCCTTTTCTTTCGCTTCCTTCGCTTCTTTCGCTTCTTTTTCTTCTTTTTCTTTCTTTTCCTTCTTTTCTTTTTCTTCTTTTTCTTCTTTTTCTTTCTTTTCTTTCTTTTCTTTTTCTTCCTGTGCTTCTTCGGCCTTGTTCTCCTTGACGGTGATTTCGGGGTGGCCCGTCGCCGTCAACAGCTGGTGTTCTGCGTCCTCTGCTTCGACCTTCACTTCGATCTTGCATTTCGTCGGCAATTTGCCGGTGGCGTCGCAGCGATTGAATGCGTGTTTGACTTCCAGCGTCGCCGGGTTCGCCAGCGGTTCGTGCGGGCTGTATTCCACCTGCGGCGTCTTGTCGCCGAAGTCCCAAACCACCTTCGTGACGTCCAGGCTTTTTTCGCCTGGGATTTCGGCTTTCGCCTTCAGCGTCGCTTCTTCTTCATTCGCCAGGACTTCGTGCGGAACGGGAACCTCGGCTTCGACGAGGAGTTTTTTGGCTTCCGGCACCGTCACCTTGTCGACTTCGCTTTTAACGACTTCGTCGGCGAGATCGTCGGTGTCAACTTCAACGCTGATTTCATAGTCGCCAGGCTGCGCTGGCCCGAGCTTGAGTCCGAGTTCTTCGCCGTAGCCTGGCAACACTTCGTGCAGCCCGTTGTATTCGTAGTGTTCTTCGATTTCCTTGGGTTTGGATTCGCCGCTGTACTTGACCGTCCACTTCGCGCTTTTTGGGCTCGCCGCCAACGTGTCGGGGGTGCCGAGGAAGGAGGTGACGTTGAGTTCTGCGCCGGCCGGCAATGTGCTCGTTTCCGCCCCGAGGTATTCCTGCGTGGGCTTCGTGACCGGCACCTGCGGGCATTTCGTCGAGCTGGCGCTGCCTTCGCCGAACTCGACGACTTCTGCCGCTGGCTCTTCTATCGTTCCGTCAACCCATTCGTGATAGTACGTGAAGGCGAGCACGGCACGCTTGGATCCGGACGTGGCCAGGCCGCCGACCATGATCGGCTTGGTCCGAGGTTTGTGCAGGTTGCACGGCCCAGCGCTGAGTGTTTCTTTTTCGGGTTCGCCACCCGCGGTCCAGCCGACCTCACTGACCGATGGTGTGCCATCGTCGTCGCTGTAGTGGAGCACGAGAAGGGTCGGTTGATCCCCAACCCCAAGCAGTTCGTTGCCGTACCCGCTTACGTAGATCGTCCCTTCGGTTTCACTTTTGGCTTCGGGCACGATCGACATGACCGACGCGGGTTCTTCTGCTTCGCCGACTTCGGGGTAGAACGCCGGCACCGAGCTGGCCACGAACAGCTCCTTGGGCTTAGGCGCTTCATTGGTCTTCGTGCCACCCGTCATCGTGACTTCTTCTGCGGGATGCGCGTCGGCTTCCGCAGGCGTGAGTTGCCAGATGATGCCTTCGGCTTCTTCGTCTTCTTCTGCTCGTGTTTCCACAGCCACTTCCGTGTCTTCGCCGTATGCGAGGAGCGAGCCGTTGGGGGCGAAGGCTGGCGATGCCGGCGCCTGATCGACGCCTTCTTCTTCTTCCCGTCCGCCGCAGCCGGTCTTTCCGAACAGTATTTCGCCGTTCGTGTCGACGTAGCGGGCGCCCAGCGACAGGCCTGTGATTTTGCCTTCGCTGGGTTTCACCGTCACGAACTGGACGGCCGCACGACACTGTTTCTGCTCGCCCTTGGCGTGTTTGCTTTCTTCGTATTCCTCGACTTTATCGTTGGGCTCGTCGTCCTGGTTCCCGGAGATCGCCAGATCGCCGGTCTTGGGTTCCACCGCGATGCCGCGCGGGTCGAGCAGGGCTTCTCCGGGCTTTTCACTCTGCGTTTTGAGTTCTGCTTCCGTGAGCAGCGGCGCCGCTTCTTTCGCGCCTTTCTTGCCTTCCTTTTCCTTGCTGCTGACGAGTTCCTTTTTGCTTTCGTTGTATTCGAAAGCGTAGAGCGCACTCGCCGCCGGCATGTCTTCATCCAGCGGAAAGACCGGCTTTCCGGTGTCTTTTTCCTCTGTTTTTTCCTTTTCGCTCTGTTCGGGGCGTTCGGAGACGACCAGCACGTAGACGCGGTCACGGCTGGGGTCGACCACCAGGATCGCCTTGCCTTCTTCTTCTTCTTCGCCGGGTGGGGGCTTGAAGCTGATTTCGGCTTGGGGGCTGAATTTCGTCGTCCCGTGTTTCTGCCGTTGTTCTTCCTCTTCCTGCGCGTCGAAGCGCTGCAGGACCAGCTTCTTTTTTTCTTCGAGGAGGAGGTAGTAGCTGCCGTCGCTTCCGGCTGCGAATTTGACCGGGCCTGCTCTGCCGTCTTCGTTTTCGAACAGCGGTTTCGGGTTTCCCAAGGGGAACGAAGTGATCTTCCCCCAGGGTTCCGCGCGCGCCGTCGATGCGGCGAAGGCGAGCGCTAGCAGCGCCGTCAAGAGCGCCAGCGCGACGCGCGGGCGGGTGCGAGGGCCGGCGAAGCTCATACAGGCGACAGCTTGCCGGGTGCGCTCCGCGAACATGTTGCCAAGACGTGAAGAGGGCGTGAACCGCTCACCACGGCGGCCTTCGGCGCTGGCCCGACCAGCGGCGCTGCGCCCGCGTGGCGTTCACCGTCGCCGGGGCGATCCGCAGCTCGCGCCGCCCGCGTCGCGGGCGGCGTCGCATCGAGGCGCCGGCGAACGCAGCCAGAACGATGCACCCCAGCCCGTACAGCGGGCTCGGCTCGTGTTCGGCCTGTTGGTAGGCGACGGCCTTGTTGGAGACCGACTCGGGCGCCTCCTCGCGCTCCTCTTCCTTTTCGGCCATCTCCACCGGCGAGGTGACGGCGGAGGTCCCTGTCGGCGGCGTCGGGCGCGCCGGCGTCGGCACCGGCGGGGGCACGAACGCCAGCAGCGGCGTCGCTGGGATCGCGAGCGGCACGAACGGCGTCGGCGTAGCAGGCCTGTGCACGGGCGGCGGGACGGGCGTCGGGGCGGGCGGCGCTGGCGGCAGTGGCAGCGGCGGCGGCGCCGCGGCCGGCGCCGCCGCCACCGGCGCGGGCTGCGGCGAGGGTGTCGGCGTCGGCGCTTCGACCTTCGCGTTCACCGGGGGCAGTTCGCGCAGCGGCACGGTGCCGCAGGGCTGGCGCACGCTGCCGGCCTGCACCTGCACGGGGAGCGTGTACGAGCGCCCGCCGGCGCTGATCGTGACCTTCGTTTCACCGGCGTTGTAGGGGCAGAACAGACCCGAGGTCGCCCCCACCTGTTCGCCGTCTTCTTCGCGCCCGTCCTTCACCGGTTCGCCCTTCGCGTTCAGCAGCACGTCGGCCGGCGAGACGCTCGCGCTCGGCGAGATGAACGGGTCCGGCGTGGCCGTGTTGAGCTTGACGAAGCCGCCGATGTCGGGCCGCGAAGAGCGGAATTCGTATTCGGGCAGGATCGCTTCCGAGCAGGTGACGCCGACGCAGACCGAGGGGATCGGCACATAACGGCCTTCGTCACACCCTTCCTCGGCGGATTCTCCTCTGCAGCCCGCGCGCGGAACGCGCGCGAGCCCGTCGAAGAGCACCGGCGTGCTCCGGCGCAGGAACGTGCCCCCCAGCGGTTCCATCGCCAGTTCGCCGATCACCGGGATCAGCCGCGCCTGTACGGGGGCCCGGTCCACGGCCCGTTCGGCCGCGGTGCTCTGTCCCCACTGCACTTCGCCGAGCACGAAGCCCTTGGCGCCGTGGAATTCGGTCGTGTTTTCATTTGCCTGCAACGCGTAGCCGAGTGTGCCCGATCCGATCACGTGCAGGCTCGCGCCGCCGAAGGAGAGCGTCTTGCTCACGTTCTTTTCGTGCGCGTCGTAGAAGTAGGCCGACGCGGCGTAGCCGCCGGGGTCCTGCCCGCCGGGGTCCTGCCCGACGAGCGCCGCGAACAGCGATTCGGCCTGTGCTTCGTGCTTGCCCGGCGCGAGCGGCTTGCTGAGGTCGCCTTCGGCGAGGACGATCACGGGCTTTTGGCTTTGGCCCGCAAGCTGAAGCTGCTGTTCGAGCCACGCGCGCTGCGCGGCGTCCACGCCCACGCCTGCCGCGTCGTCGAGCACGACCACCACGACGTGGGCGTTGTCGAGGGCGTAGTAGCCGTTGGCTTCGCTGCCGGCGTCCGCACCCTCGTGTTCGGCCAGCGAGCCGCCAGCCGGCGCCCAGCCGGCCGCGGGCGCGGACCCCAGCGGCGCGGCGAGGCCCGCGAACGCGGGCACGAGCGCGGACTCTCCTTCGAGTTCGCCTTCCGAGACGCCGGCATAGCTCGGCCCGCCGGCGAAGAGCACCTTCTCGTAGCGAGCGTATTCTTCCGCGAAGGGGGGTCGCGGCACCTGTGAACCGCTGTAGGAGGAGTAGCTGACCATCGGCCCCGTGTAGAAGAACGCGGACGCACCGGCGCGCTTGGCGAGCGCGACCGCGCTTTCCAGCCACACCTGCGGCCCGATGTCCGTCTGCACGCGCTCCGTGCACGGAGCGGCGCAGCTGTCGCCGCCGGCGAGCGCGACGGTGGTGACGCCGCCTTCTTCGGGCGCGACGGGAACCGCGGATTCGCCCTCGTTTGGCGCTCGTCCTTCGGACGGATAGCGCGCCACGTCAGCGGTCCCCAAGTTCCCTTCTCCGGTGATGCCGCCGACCGCCCACGCCGCTTCGCCGCCCGGCGCGACGAGCGTCGCGATCAGCGAATCGGGGTGATATGGCTCGTCGTATTCGCCGTACTGGCTGTTGCTGTCCTGCACGGGGTCGTCCTCGTGCTCTTCGTCGCTCCAGCCGGTGGCGGTCTGGCGCAGCAGGACGCCGGCCCACGGGCTGGCGCCCCCTCCAAGGCTTGCGGTCTGGTGTTCATACGGCGGGGACCCCGGCGGCGGTTCGAACCCGGCGAGTTCTTTGGTCAGCTGCGCACTCCCTCCGGGGCTGACGAGCGCCCTGAGCGCCCCGTCCCTGCGGTACAGGGCCAGCGACCCGGTGAGCCCGTGCGGCAGCGGCGTGGCGGCCTGGCGCCAGGGAGCGCCCGCCGATTCGCGCTCGTAGAGGCGCACCGTGCCTTCGCCGGCGAGCACCGCGGCGCCGCCGTCGGGGAGGGCGGCGACGGCCTGGACGCGGGCGGAGGCGGTGACCTGCTGCTCTTCGCGGTCTACGCTCCAGCCGCTCCCGTCGTTGACGAGCAGGCCGCCCTTGAAGTTGCTGGTGCTTTCCCCGGGGTTGGTCTGGACGCTGTACGCGGCGAGGGCTTCGGAGCCCGCGAACGCGATGCCCGTGAACTGGGCGTTCTGGACTTCGGCGGGCAGTTGTTCTTCCGTCCAGGTCTTGCCGTAGCCCAGGATCAGGCCCGCGGGGCCGGTCGCCTGGCTGCCGACCGCGTACCCGCGCGCCGGGTTCGCCGGGTCGAAGGCGATCCCGTAGAGGTTGCCGCGGAAGTTCAGCGGCGTCGCCGGGTCGCGTTCCCACAGTCCCGTTTCGCCGCGCCACAGCCACATTTCGCCGCGTTCGCCGACCGCATAGATGCGGTTCGCGGTCGGCCACGCGACCGCGCGCAGGTTGGGGTCTTCGATCCGCTCGCCGGGGCCGAAGAGGTGTTCGGGCAGCCAGCCCTCGCCGGGCTTGTAGCGGTCCACGGCGCCTTGCTCGCCGACGGCGAGCGCTTCGCTGGAGAGCGCGGCGACGGGGGCACCCGGCTCGGGCGCGACCGCGAGCAGCGCATGGCGGGTCGCCACCGGCCAGTAGCCGAGGCGGTCCGGTTCGGGGGAAGCCGTGAGGCGCACGGGGACCGAGTAGCCCAGCCAGCCTTCGCCCGGCGAGCTGAAGGCCGCGCCGTAGAGTCTTCCGGGCACCGCTTCGGGGAGCTTGTCGCTGCCGCCGCCGATCGACAGCACGGGCTCGAACTCGCCCCCTTCCAGGCGCAGGGTCACCCCTTCGGAGAGGCCCGTGATCACGCGTTCGCCGTACGGGGCGGAGCCCGGCCAGGCGATGCTGCGGCCATATTCGAGTGATGGTTCCTGCGGCAGCGTTCCTTCGCAGGCGGGCGTTTCGGCCGCCGCAATGCACCAGCTCTTCTCGATCACCCCCTTCGTCACGCCTTCGGCTGCCTCCGGGCGCACGTACATGGTCGTGTAGGGCTGTCCGTGCGCGGCGTCGGTGCGCACGCCGTCCACCCACACGCCTTCGCTCGTCACGGTCAGCAGCTGCGACTCGGTCGTGATTTCAGCGCCCTCGGCGTTGGGCACGCCGAGGGGCTCCCCCGCCGTCGGCGAACGGCCGGCGACGGGGACGCTCAGCGTCGGTTTGACTTCGCCCGAGCCGGCACCGACTTCCACCTCGACCGGCTTCCAGCTCCACTGCCCGCCTTCTGTGTGGACGCGTTGGAAGAGGGCGAGCCTTTCGCTGCCGTGGTGTTCCTGCGACAGTCGCGCGAGCAGCCACGCGTGTTCGGGGCTGCTTGCCGCCACCGCCAGCACGTTGAATTCCTTGGCGCTTTCGGTGGGGATTTCGATTTTCTCGCGCGTCCAGCTGTGCCCGTCCCAGTGCAGCACCGCTTCGTCGACGCCTTCGCCTTCATAGACCGGGACGACCAGGGCGCCGGCGGAGCCGTCGCCTTCGCGGAGCGGGGCGATCATCGGCGCGCGCTTGGCGCCGAACAGCGCCTGGCCCTTCTGCAGGGTCGGGGGCGGTTCTTCGCCCGCTCCGCCCCCGCCTTCCGCGCCTTCGCCCCCGCCTTCTGACGGCACGGGCGCCGTCGCCACGAAGCCTTCACCGGGCTTGCGCACGAGCAGCACCTGCTTGGTCGTGTGTTCGCTCGTGATCGTCCCCGCGAGCACGCCGTAGCCTTCAGGCGTCATCTGGCCCTCGAGCGGGCTGGGCTGGTGTCGGTTTTCGAGTTCCGGGTGATCCGGCTGGAAGCCGGCGGGAAGTTCGGGGCCCGGTTCCCAGCCGCCCGCTTCCACCACGCCGCCCGCTTCGGACGGGGGAACCCAGCGGACCAGCTTCGAGATCGCTTCGTTGCCTTCGACGAGTTCGCCGAGGCCCCACGTCTCCCCTTTCGGCGCCCCTGGTTCTTCCGGCGTGGCGCCGAGCATGACCACCTTTTCAGCGGGTACCGCAAGATCGGTGTCGGGGAGCAGTTCCTGCGCCGCGCCCTGCGCGGCGGCCCTCGGTGTCTGACCGGAGCCGACCACGAGCAGCCCGAGCACACCCAGAAGGGCACAGGCGAGCGCGAGCGCCGCACCGAGCAGCACGGCTGCGAGCCTCGCCGGCAGCGGCGGCCGGCGGCGTCTGACCCCGTCTGCGATCAAGGCAGGCGACCCGCTTCGCCGAGGAGCGCGCCGAACGGCCGCGCGAGCAGCCCGGTTTCCTCGGTCGTGACGTTGGCGCCTTCGCCGCTCACCGAGGAGACGAGCGGCAGCGGCTTCAGGGCGTGCGTCTGCAGCGCCAGCTTCGTCGGCCAGCGGTGGCGGTCCAGGCGCAGCAGCAGCTTGCGTTCGCCAGCGTTCAGAACCTCGTTGCGTGTCTGGGCGATCACCTTGCTGTGCCACTTGGCCACGAGCCGCACGCGTGCCTGCACCGCCAGGTGGAAGCTCAGCTGCAGGGTCGTGCCTTTGACCAGACGGCTGTGCACCCGCGTGACCAGGGGCTCCTGCACCTTGTTGTTCTCGATTTTGGCCTTCTGTTCCGCGAACGTGCCGCCGTAGTCTGGCGGCGCTTCCTGCAGGCCCGAATCGTCTGGCGGCGGCGCGTTGAGCACTTCCTGCGGGGTCGCTTCGTCGGGGGGCCGTTCGCTGATGATCTTCCCTTCCGGGAAGCCTTCCAGTTCGCTGGGCGGGAGCGTGCGTTCGCCTGCGCGGGCCAGGTGATACAGCCAGCCGCCCGCGTTCGCCATCCAGCAGTCTTCGAGCGCGGGGCACGCGAGCCGCTCGGCGGCGCCGGTGGCGTCGCTGGGCAGTTCGCGTTCGGCCGTGCTCGGCAGCGTCTGCACGCCGAGCACCGCGCCCTGCGCGGAGATGTGGACGAGCACGGCCGTCGCAGCTGCGGCTCCGGCTTCCGACTGGTTGGCGGACGCGAGCGCGAGCCAGGCGTCTTCGCTGCCCGGTTCGGGGGCGATCGCCTGCACCCGCGCGTGCTTCGCTTCGCCCCCGAGCAGCTCGTGTTCTTCTTCCGCGCTGGCGAACAGCTTCGGCAGTTCCGTCCGTGCGCCTCCTTCGGGGCCGATCACCTGCGTCCAGACGCCGTCGAGGCGGCGCAGCACGGTCACCTGTGCCTTTTCGTTGGCTTCGTGTTCTTTGGTGTGTTCGCTTCCGGGCCGCCTGCCGGTGGCGGCCCACAGCACGCCTTCGGTCGCGCCCAGGTGCAGGTATTCGAGCGCTTCTGTGTCCTCCGACGATGGGAAGAGCGGCAGTTCTTCGGTGGACAGCGGCTGCATGGCCGTTTCCGCTTCGGCAACGTGCAGGAGCGGTGGGCGTTCCCCCGTGTCCGGTTCGTTGTGCCTGTTTTGGCTGCTGTATTCGACGCTCTCGAAGATCGCGCCTTCGAGCTGGCGCATTTCCCTGACCGGGTCGCCCTGGTTCATGTACGGGTCCTCTTCGAGCGTGCTGCCGTTCCAATGCAGGTGAAACGAGCCGATCTGCGGTTCGTCGAGCGCTTCCCCGCCGAACCAGCAGTCCGTCGAGCTCGCATCGGGCGGCTGCGGGGGCAGGCAGGCGGCGCCGAACATCTTCAGGTAGGAGTTCGCCTGGAAGGCGAGGTGCGCGTAGGAGGCGACGATGCTCCCGTGGGAGAAGTGGCACAGCGAGTTGTCTTGGAGCGGCGGGGGCTGGCCGTTGTTCTCAGCCTGGCCGGTGCGTCCGTCGGAGACCGTCCAGAAGTCAGCCGGCCCACTCCAGGCGATGCGGCCTTCCGTGGCGCCGCACACCTTGGCGATCTCGTGCCAGCCGCTGCCGTCGTACGCCCACACGCCGGCTGGCACCGTTTCGCCGTTGCCGTGCGTGATCAGCAGCCCGCGGTTGGCCTGGGGCGCTTCGCCGGGCGGTTCCCAGAACTCGATGTCGCCGATTTTGCCCAGCGACACGGGGAACGCCGCGGGCGCCACGCCCGGGGGAGGGGGCGGCGGCGAGGGCTGTTCCAGGCTCCATGTCGCCGTCTGTTCGCCTTCGGCCGCACCCGCCGCGGGCGCGGCCGTGGCGCACCAGGCCAGCAGGGCGCTCGCACACGCGATCGCCAGCCGCCTCATCGCGGTCTCCGCGCGCGATGGGCCGTCTTCGCGCCGTGCCGGACGGCGCTCTTCTTCGCCTTGCCGGCGCGCTCGGTGCGCCTGAAGACGACGGCGAGCGTCTGGTGCAGCGTCGGGCGACCGGGGCTCGTGAAGGTCAGCGCGAGGCTCGCCGGCAGGCCGTCCGCGGCGCCCGTCAGCGACGCGTAGGGGGGCTGCACACGCACCAGGAGCTCCATCAGGCCCCCGCCGGAGGCCGTCTCGACGGCGCCGTTCACAGCGAGCGTGCGGGTGGCGAGCAGCCGCCGGCGTTCGGGCCGGCGGCCGCGCGTGCGCACGGTGAGCACGCGCACGACCCCGCCCCGCGCCTCCACCGCCAGGCGCCCGGTGCCGGGCGCCATCACGTACAGCGCCACGCTGCCGTCGGGGCGCGCCTGCGCGGTCGCATCGAGCCGCCAGGGCGGCACGATCGCCTGCGGGGGGTTCGGCGAGATCGACTGCGGCGTGGGTTCGGCCACGAACGTTCTGCGGGTCACCAGGAATACGTCGCTGCCGTCGCCTGCCTGGCAGCAGTCAACTGGTTCCGGCGGGCTGTTGCCGTCGCCGTAGACGAGATTGCCGGCGGTCGAGCTGAACACGAGCTCGTCGCCGTCGCCGGAGAAGTCGGGCGTCAGCGCCCCCAGCCGGTCCGGGACGACACCGAGCAGAAGTTTGTAGGGATCGGTGGTGTTGGTGTACGAAGCGGGGACCGGCTGCTCGCTCGCTTCGCCTTCGCCCGCGTAGCCGTGCGTCACCCGCGTGAGCGTGCCGTCGGCGAGGTCCGCGTCGTAGAGCTCGCTGATCCCGACGGCGCCGAGGGGGGGGCTGACCAGCGTGGGCTGCCCGAGCGTGAACAGCGTGCGCGTCGTGGTGAAGGCAACCTGCTCGCCGTCGGGTGAGATTTCGTAGTCGCCGATCGGAGCTTCCGTGGCTTCGGAGTCGCCCGTTTCTGTGAGCGGGGTGAGCGCCTGGGTGCGGGCGAGGCCCGGCTGCATGCTGGCAAGGAAGAGGTTGGTCTCGTTGCCGTTTTCGCCTCGGCCATAGTCGCTTCCCTGGGAGAGCAGCCTGGCGTTGGCCCCGAAGACGACCTCTTCGCCGTTGCGGCTGAGGCGCGGGGTGTAGTCGTCCTCGTCGAGGCTGGCCTTGATGAGGCCACCGCCTGTGTTCGTGGAGGCTGATTCGCGGACGAACGGCCCCTGGCAGGGGTCGCCCGCGTTCTCGCTGCCGATTGGCAATCTGAGCTCCCCGCTTGCGGCGCAGGCGGGGTCTTCCGGATCGGAGCCGCCCGTGACGCGGCGGGTGCGGTTCGCCGCGGCGGGCAGCCGTCGCCAGAGCGGTTCCTGATAGAGCGCTTCGAGGTCTTCATGCGCGAGCGTCGGCGCCTGCTGGGCGATGTCCTCGCCGATCCACGCGACGGTCGTCCCGTCGGCGCTGATCGAGGCTCCCGGCCAAGAGCCGTGGGGCTCGTGCAAGGGGAAGTCAGCCGCTTCGATCGTGGCGGCGCCGAGCGGCTTGCGTTCTGCTTCGGCGGTGACGACCGGTTCGGCCGCGCCTTCGGCGGCTCCCCGACCGCAGGGGTCGGGTTCTTCCTCGGATTCGCAGCGGCTGACGAGTTCGGTCGTGCCGGTTTCGAAGTCGTGCACGGCGACCTGCGCCGCCGGCGTGTGCGGCAGGGGCGTTTCCCCGCGATCTCGTTCTGCTTCTTCCAGAGCTGGGTAGGGGACGAGGTTGGAGACCGCGGCGGTGACGAACGCGACCTTTGCGCCGTTTTCGCTCATCGCCGTGCGGCCGACCGCGTAGGAGCCTCCGTGTTCACGTTGCACCGAGTTTTCATAGGCGTAGCTCAGCGGCGCTTCGGAGCCGGACGGCACGGAGGCGGCGAGGAACGCGCGTTCGTCAGGCGCCCGCGCGGCTTCTTCGGCGGCGCCGGCGGCGGGTGCGACATTCATGTCGCGTCGGTACACGTTGACCGCTTCGGTGTGCGCGTCGCTGTCCGGGAGCGCGTGGGTGATTTCCGGCAGGCTTGCGCCTTCGTTGGTGGTGAAGCTCACGTAGCGGCCTTCGCCGCTGATCGAGGGCATCGCCGCGTCGCCGCCCGCGACCTGTTCGATCACGTCCGTTTCCAGGTCCCGTCGCCAGACGCCGGTGACGCCGCCGATCGAGCCGTCGAAGACGACGTACACGCCGTTGGCGGAGATCGCCGCGTCGTGCGCGTATTCGGCCTGCTGCACGAAGCCGCCGCCGCCCACGGTGCCGTAGGAGACGAGGCTGATCGGCGAAAACACATCGGCGCGTGCTGCCGGCGCCAGCGCAAGTGCGAGCGGCGCGAGGGTGAGCGCGAGCAGGCGCCGTGCCGGCGCAGCTGCGCCGCGCGCGCGCGTTGCCGCAGGGGCTGGGAGTGTGGCGACGGGAGGGCTCATCGCACGCTCACCCAGCGGCGGACGACGCCTGCGTTGCCGAGGCTGTCGCTCGCCGACACCGTGACCAGGTAGACGCCAGCGTGACTGTAGGCATGCGAGCATCGCGCCTTCCCGTGGGTGGACGTGCCGTCGCCGTAGCTGACCTGCAGGGAGGCGTTGTCGAGGCCGGCCGGATCCTTGATCACGACGCTTATCGCGCTGCCGTGGTGGGTTCGCGAGATCAGCACGCGCGGCGGGGAGTCGGCGAGGTCGAGGCTGACGGGCGAGGTGAGCGTCGACTCGCCGTACCTGTCGGTCGCGAGCACCTGCACTTCGTAGACGCCCGTGCTCAGGCCGCGCGTGTCGATCCTCCGTTCGAAGGTGTTTGCGGGCGCCACACCGGGCTGCACGTGACCGTCCACGACGACCCTGTAGACGATCGGCCCGTCGCCGCTCGGCGCAGGCGTCCAGGCGATGGACGCCTGCGCAGGTCGCAGCCAGCCCGAGGGAGCCGTCGCCACGAACGGGGTCTGCGCGGGCGGGGCCGACACGGTGGAGGCCACGATCGCGGCGTTGCCGAGGGGGCCCTGGCGCCAGGCGACGATCCCGTCGCCCAGGCCCGAGCGGCCCACCGACAGTTCGCTGACTTCGCCGCCCTGGCCACCGGCGACCGTGCCAGTCTGCACGGAGCCTTCCGGGTAGCTCTCCATGACCGCGACCGCCGCATGACCTTCCGGGTCCGCGGTCGGCCACGCCGCGACGCCGCCGCCTTCCGGGTTCATGACGCTCACCGACGCGGTTTCGGGCCCGGAGAAGGCGGGCCCGAGCGTGATGGCGCCGGTGAGGCCTTTGTCGTCGCCCTCGATCAGGCGCGGCTCGCCGTCGTCGTCGTAGACGATGCGCATGCTGCGCCGTTCGTCGAGGTCGATGCTGGGCGCGCCCACCGTCGCCGTCTTGCCCCCGGGGACGTCTTCGTCGACCACGCTCGCGCCCTCGAACTCGGCGCCGCTGACCGATTCCCCGTCAGGGAGGATGTTCAGGAAGATGCGCGGCCCAGGCAGCGGCGAGGACGATCCGGCCGGCTGGCGGTAGGCGACCTCGGCCTGGCCGAGCCGCGAGAACGCCACGCTGGGGGCTTCGGCGTCATCGGTGATCGGCGCGCCATCGTAGGTGGACGCGCTCACCGGCATCGCATAGTCGAGCGCGGTGCCGAAGATCCTCCGCGCCCACAGCCTCGCGACTCCGTTCAGTTCGGGTTCCTGCCAGACGACGATCCCGCTGCCCGTGGGCCCGATCGCGATCCGCGGCGCGTTGGCGGTGGTCGGCGGGCGCATCGCCACCGCGGGGTTTCGGTTGACGGCGCCCAGGCCCGTCCAGCGGAGCCCGTCGAAATGGGCGACGCGCACGGTCTGGGCGAGGTCCCCAGGGCGCAACGGGATCGCGTTCTGCTGGCGTTCCGGTTCCACGACCCTGTAGACCAGGTCGGCTTGGCCCGTGGTGCTGACGGCGAGCCGCGGGTCGGCGCCCGTCGCTTCGTCGATGTCCGGGTCGATCAGGATCGCCTTGCCGAAGCCTTCGGCTCCGGGCCCCAGCTCGGCGCCGAGCATCTCATATCGCGGCTTCGCGGCCGGAGGCGCGGTGAGCGCGTACTGGGTCGCCCACGTGACGATCAGCTCGCCGCCTTCGGCCGCGCCGATGCGCGGCCAGCTGGCCGCGTAGGGCTCTTCGGTGTCCACGCGGGTCGGCGCCTGCCATTGACCGTCGACGAAGCGCGAGACGAACACGTGCGGCACGCCTTCGACGCGTTTGAGGTAGACCACGCCGCCCGTGCCGTCTTCAGCCATCGCGGCGCCGCCGAAGCCGACGATTTCCGCGCTCGGCCCAGCGAGGGTGACGGCGGGGAGGATGATGGCGCCCGCCGGCGTCGCCGTCGTGGCCGTCAGCGCGATCGCGGCGCCGATCAGGACAGCATGTCGCAGGAGCCCACGCGATCTTGCGGCGCTCATTCGGTGTTGGCTTCCAGCGCACCCGGCTTCAGGTCGTAGGCGCAGCGGAAGTTCTGGGGTTCCTTGACCGGCTCGGAGCCGGCGAAGCCGCCGTGCTGGAAGTTGTCGTAGACGGTCACGTACTGCAGCGATTCGGGCACGGGGTTCGCGGGCAGCGGCAGCGGGTTCGCTTCCCCCTGACGTGGGTCGCCGGTCGCGCCTTCGCTCACGCCCTCGGAGCCCGCCGCCGCGGAGCCGGCTTCGGTGGTGACGAGCGTCGAGCTCATCTCGCGTCCGTCTTGCAGGCCGCGCGTCGGGTCGAGGGGGATCGTGGCGGTCAGCTGCGAGTCGGTGATCACCGACTCGAGCTTCACCCGTTCGGCTGCGCCCAGCAGTTCGGAGGCCGACGGCAGCCAGCCGCCGTGCTGCTCGCAGGTTTTGCTGGCCCAGATGAAGTTGTTCTTGCCCAGGTCTTCCTTGGTCAGCGGGTAGGGCGCGCTTTCCAGGCACCAGGTGCCGATGTCGACGGTTTCCGGCGGGCAGCTGCCCTCGAGCTGCGCGGCCGTTTTGCCGCCGAGCTTGTTCGCGTTGGCCACGGTCGGGATCGCGGAGGCGGGGAACTTCTTGTTCTTGTTCAGCACCAGCAGGCCGCCGGCGCGCGGCGTGGCGGTGACGGGGTGACCGTCGATCGCGGCGATCACGGCGTGGCGCGCGGCGTCGGCGGCGCCCGTCGTGGAGAGCACGAGCGCGATCAGCGCAACGATCATCGCCGGGGAGGGCAGGTGCCGTCGCGCGCGCTCCCTCACTGCGCCTGTCCGGGATCGCGGGTGGTGAAGCGCGGGGGCGTGGCCCTGCGCACCTGCGCGAGATCCTCGAGCGTGGTCTCCTGCACGGTGGAGAGCACCGCGTCGAGCGCTACGCCCGACAGCGTCTCCTGCTCGAGCAGCGCGGTGGCGGTCTCTTCGACCGTGCTCCAGTTGCGATCGAGTATCACGGCGGCGCGCGCCTCGGCGTCGCCCACCAGCCGCTCGACCTCGTTGTCGATCACGTTGAGCGTCTCAGGACCGACCGAGCCGAGGTCCTGCAGCGAGGCGCCGAGAAAGACCTCGCCGCTCTTCTCGCCGATCGTCACCAGGCCGAGCGCCTCGGACATGCCAAAGGAGGTGACCATGCTGCGCGCGAGCCCGGTGGCGGCGTGCAGGTCGTCGTTGACCGTCGTGGAGGTGTGCCCGAAGGCGATCCGCTCGCCGGCGAGTCCGGAGGCGATGACGATCAGCTGGCTTTCCAGGTCGGGGCGGGTCATGATCAGCTGATCGCGGTCGGAGAGCATGTGCGCGGCGGTGCCGAGCTGGCGGCCGCGCGCGACGATCGACAGCTTGCGCGTGGAGGTGGTGTGTCCCAGCGCCTCGGTGACGACGGCGTGCGAGGACTCGTGGATCGCGATCAGCCAGCGCTCTTGCTCGCTGAGGATGTGATGCTTGGCCGGCCCGGCGACGACCCGGTCGATCGCCTCCTCGAGCGTCTTCTGGTCGATCTGCGAGCGCCCGTCGCGCACGCTCAGGAGGGCGGCCTCGTTGATCACGTTGGCGAGCTCGGCGCCGCTGAAGCCGGGCGTCTCGCGGGCTACCTCCTCGAGCGAGGCGTCCGGGGCGAGCGGGCGCTTGCCCCCGTGCAGGCGCAGGATCTCCAGGCGCCCGTGCACGTCGGGGGTGTCGATCACGACCTGGCGGTCGAAGCGGCCGGGGCGCAGCAGCGCGGGGTCGAGGATGTCGGGGCGGTTGGTCGCGCCCATCACCACCAGCCCGCCGTCGCCGCCGAAGCCGTCCATCTCGACGAGGATCTGGTTGAGCGTCTGCTCGCGCTCGTCGTTGCCCTGGCCGATGCCCGCGCCGCGCTTGCGCCCGGCGGCGTCGAGCTCGTCGATGAAGATGATCGCCGGCGAGACCTTCCTCGCCTTGCGGAACAGGTCGCGCACGCGCGCCGCGCCAACCCCGACCAGCGACTCGACGAAGTCCGAGCCCGACAGCGAGAAGAACGCCGCGTCCGCTTCGCCGGCAACGGCCTTGGCCAGCAGCGTCTTGCCGGTGCCCGGCGGGCCCACGAGCAGCACGCCCTTGGGCGCCGCGGCGCCGACCGCCAGGTACTTGCTGGGGTCGGCCAGGTAGTCGCGGATCTCGCGCAGCTCGGCCACCGCTTCGCCCGCGCCGGCCACGTCGGCGAACGTGATCTTGTCGGTCGTGCCCTTGCCCTTCTTGCGACCTTTGCCGGTGAACTGCGAGAAGGCGGCGATCCCGCCGGCCGCCCCTTCGGCGCCCTGGCGCGTGAACAGCGAGAACAGGCACACCAGCAGCAGGATCGGGATCAGGAACTGCACGATGATCGTCTCGGTGCCCTTGCCCGACTGCTGGTTGACGGACACGATCGCGCCGCCGGCCGTCAGTTCGTTCAGCAGCTGCTGCGTCTGCGCGCCGGAAGACGGATAGGCGGCCCACAGCCGCTGCGTCATGCCCGCTGCGGCTTCCGCCTTGGCCTTGGCGGCGGCTGCCGCAAGCGCTTCGGCGTAGGCGCGCATGGCCGCCTTGCCGGCCTTGCGCCCCGGCTTGGGCACCGGCTTGGGCAGCGCCGGCAGCACGCCGCTCGCGGGCACTGACGGGGTCGTCGCGGTGGTCACGGCCTCCACGCGGCTGTCGTGGTCGAGCAGCGTGGCGCTCGTCAGCTCGTGACGTTTGGCGAGCTGCTGGACGGCGCTGATCGGCACCCGCTCGCCGGAGCTCGCGGGCTTGATGCTGCCGAGCAGCGTCGCGAAGGCGATCGCCAACCCGATCGATGCCAGCAGCAGGAACGTGCTCAACGGGTCGCGCAGCAGCATCCGCAACACGGCGCCTGTGAACTCGCCCACCGCCGCCCGGACGGGGTTGCGCCGCTGCGCAAGCCCGGATCGCACCGCCGCTTTGACCGCGCGTGCGGAGCCTGCGCCGTTGGCAGCTGCTGGTACGTCGCTGGGAGCGGGCTGTTGCGGATCGAGATCGTCTGTCATAACGCGTGACTGGTCGGGCGAAACCGTTGCGGTCGGCGCGGCGGACGGCAACACGCCGACGCCGGACAGAAAGTGCCGGCACCCTCGCCGCACCACGCTGCCACAGCTCGCACAGTCGCCGAAGCGCTCCGCCGATCGGACGTTCGCCAGGGCCAGGGTCACATGCGGTGACGGGAAATGCAATGGCCGTTCACAAAAACAAAACATCCACCGATGGCCGTCGGCTGCAGTTTTTACATTTTATTCACACGCCCACTTGGCCGTTCACAAGACCTTTACGCTCTTGAGCCGCCAGCCGTTCACAAAAACGAAACAACCGCTGGCAGCGCACCCGACAGTCTTCCCGCGGGGTGATGTCCACCGCGCGTGAGCCGCATCGATCGACAGCTGCAGCTGTTTCCCCACCCAAGCGTCACACACGTCGACGCCACTCCCAAAGTCCGACCGCAAAGGAGCCCGCACCGTGCGCGCGCATCGCACCCGCACCCTCGTACCGCTCGTGATTCTCGCACTCGCGCTTGCCGTTCCGGCGAGCGCGTTGGCCGCCAAGCGCCTGATCATCGGCGGCTCGACCTCCGTCCTGCCACTGCAGGAAAAACTCGCCGCCCTGTATCACAAGGAATTCCCCAAGATCCCCGAGCCGGAGGTCCTGGGAGGCGAGTCCGACATCGGCATCGAGGGCGCCGCCAGCGGGCGCTTCGACATCGGCGACTCCTCGCGCGATCCGATCGTGGGCGTCGACCCGCCCGGCCTGGTGTTCACCAAGATCGCGCGCGACGGCGTGTGCATGATCACCAACGACTCGAACCCGCTGCCCAACCTCTCAGAAGAAGAGGTGCAGGGGATCTTCACCGGCAAGCTGCGCGACTGGAGCGAAATCTCGGGGGCGACGATCTCCGGCCCGATCGACCTGTTCGACCGCAACGGCGCCTCGGGCACACAGGACGCCTTCCAGCACATCTTCCTCGGCGAATACCTGAAGATCTCACCGAGCGCCACGCAGGAGGCCTCCAACGGGCTCGAGCAGCAGGCGATCAAAGCCGACAAGCAGGCGATCGGCTTCGTCTCGTTCGCGTACACCGGCGGCGTGCACGCGGTCGACTACGAAGGCATCGCCTGCAACCTGCCAAACGCCCGGTCGGGCCAGTACGCGGGCGTGCGCAACTTCTGGATGGTCACAAAGGGCGCGCCGAAAGGCGAAGCCGCGAAGTACATCGCGTGGGTGACCAGCGGCAAGAAGAGCGTCGACGCGATCATCAACTCCAGCTGGATCGCCATTCACTAGGTACGGTGGCGACCGGTGGCCCCACACGCACGGCCCTGCACCCGCTCGTCCGGGGCAGTGGCCTGCGTGCCGCCGTGAGGACAGATCGGCGCGCCGAGCTCGTGCTCGGCGCGCTGGCCGTCGGCGTGCTCGCGCTGATCGCGCTGATGCTGGTGACCGTGCTGGTCAACGCTTGGCCATCCTTCTCGGCGAACGGCCTGAGCTGGTTCGGCTCTGGCGGCGACCCCGTCACACAGTTGGCTGCGATGCAGACGGACACCCCCCTCCCTGGCCACTCGGTTCTGTACTTCAGCGCGTGGCCGCTGTTGTGGGGCTTGCTGCTGACGACCGTCCTCGCGGTGGCGATCGCGCTGGTCGTATCCACGCTGGCGGCGGTCTTCCTCACCGAGTTCGCGCCCAAGCCGGTGCGGCGCGTGCTCGAGCCTGTCGTGCGTCTGCTCGCCGGCGTTCCATCGGTGATCTACGGCCTGGTGGGGATCCTCGCGATTGCCCCGTGGGTCAACGAACACCTGATCAGCAACGCGCGCAGGCAGTCGGTCGCGTACGTGGTGCAGCTGAGCGGCGCCGACCTGACGACTGCCACGTTGATCCTGACGCTGATGATCCTGCCGATCATGATCGCGCTCACCGCCAACGCGCTCTCCTCAGTGCCGATCTCCTGGCGCGAAGGATCCGCGGCGCTCGGCGTCAACCGCTGGCGAACGATCCGGCGAGTATCGCTCCGCGGCGCGCGCCCGGCGATAGCCGCAGCGGTGGTGCTCGCGACGGCGCGCGCTCTCGGGGAGGCAATCATGCTCGCAATGGTCTCGGGGGGACGGCCGTTCGACGCCAACCCACTCGACGGGTTGACCTTCTTCTTCGAGCCCGTGGAAACGCCCGCGACCGCGATCCTCAAAGAATTCGGCGGCGAGACCGGCACCCCAGTGGCGCATACTGCTTACGCGCTCGCGGCGGTGCTGTTGTTCTCGGCCGCGCTGTTGTCGTTCGCCGGATGGGCGGTCAGGCAGTCGATGAGGCGCTCCACGGTCGTGTGATGGCCAGCGCGCAGACCCTCGACCGGCCCGCCCGCAACACGATCGCGCGTCCGCCGCGTGAGTCGCACGCGTCGTGGCCGCTGGCCGACCGCCTTTGCCACGCGCTGTGCTGGGCGACGGGGATCGGGCTGTGCCTGGTCACCGCCTGGATCGTGCTGTACATGCTCGTAAAGGGCATTTCCGCCCTGAACCTGAAGCTGTTCGTGGAATCGCCCGCGCCCTCGCTGCGCGAACGTGAATCTGGCGGTTTCCTCGACCCGCTCATCGGCACCTTCATCATCACGGCCATCGGCATGGCCTTCGCCGCGCCGGCGGGGGTGGGGATCGCGACATGGTTGACCGAGTACGCGCGGCCGCGCTGGCTGGCACGCGCGGTGGAATCGGGGATCGAGACGCTCGCGGGCGTGCCGAGCATCGTGCTGGCGCTGTTCGGACTGCTGGTGTTCGCGCGCGGCTTCTTCTCGTTCCTGTCGGGAAGCACCAACGGCGGGGCGGTGTCGGGCAAATCGTTCCTCGCTGCCGGGCTGCTGATGAGCGTGCTCGCGTTGCCGCTCATCGTCGGCACGACCCGCGAGGCGCTGACGCAGCTTCCTTCGCGCATGCGCGAGGCGTCGTTCGCGCTCGGCAAGACGCGCGCCACCACCATCCGGCGCGTGCTGCTGCCGTCGATCAGGCCGGGCATCGCCAGCGGCGTCGTGCTGGGGATGGGCCGCATCATCGGCGACACGGCGATCATCGTGGTCGTACTGGGCGCGTCACCCAAGCTCCAAGGGGCGGGCGGGGCGCCACTGCTCAGCACGCTTCGCGGCAGCGGCTCTACCCTGACGAGCTACGTCTATGGCTTCTCCCCAGCCGGCGAAGGCAATTCCCCGCAAAAGGCATACGCCGCGGCATTTGTGCTGCTGATGATCGTGCTGGCGCTCAACGGCGTTGTCACACGGCTCAGCCGCGGACGCTCACTGGACACGATCGAACAGGGGGCGAAACCGTGAGCGATCGCGACCTACAGCCAGACTCGCCAGTCCGTGAGCACCCGGCGATGCCTCCGCCGATCCGCCGGATCGTTGTGGACCGCCACCCCCACATGGCTAAACCGGCGCCGGCCGGCAACGGTGCCGGCGTCGCCAACGGCGGCGTCGCAATCGCCACCTCGCTTGCCGCGCCATCCGTGGCCGAGCGCACCGCGCGAGCGCCAGCGGCCAGCGTGCGCGAGCGCATGCATGTCGAGTCACTGTGGCTCGCCTACGGCGAGAACTGGGTGGTCCGCGACGTCACGCTGCCCGTCCGCCAAGGCGAGGTGCTCGCGCTGATCGGCGCCTCCGGGTCGGGCAAGACCACGCTGCTGCGCTCGCTCAACCGGCTGACGGAGATCACCGACAGCGCCGCGCGCGCCGGACGGATCACGCTCGACGGCCAGGACATACATGAGCTGGAGGTGACCGAGCTGCGCCGCCGGGTCTCGATGGTCTTCCAACAGCCCAACCCCTTCCCCATGAGCATCTTCGACAACGTCGGCTATGCGCTCGCGGAGCGCCCCGACGGCAGGCGCCGCCGGCGCCGGCGCAGCGCGGCGATCGAGCACGCCGTGCACGACGCGCTGCACCGGGCCGGCCTGCACGACGAGGTCGGCGAGGATCTCGAGCGCTCGGCGCTGCGGCTCTCCGGCGGCCAGCAGCAGCGGTTGTGCATCGCCCGCGCGCTCGCCGCCGAGCCCGAGGTGCTGCTCCTGGACGAGCCGTGCTCGGCGCTCGACCCGATCTCCACGGCCACGATCGAGGAGTTGATCGTGGGGCTGCGCGAGCGCGTGGCGGTCGTGATCGTCACGCACAACCTGCAGCAGGCGCAGCGCGTGGCCGACCACGTCGCGTTCATGCACCTCGGCGAGCTCGTCGAGTACGGGCCCGCCGACCAGGTCTTCGAGCGTCCCGCGCGGCAGCGAACGCGCGACTACGTCAGCGGGGCCTTCGGGTGAGGCTGCTCGCGCTCGCGCTGGCCGCGATTGCGTTTGCCGGCTGCGAGTCGACGCAGGAAAAGAGCGCCAAGCTCGAAAAGGTCGCCAGGCGCGAAGCGGCGCACGCCGCGCGCAGCAAGGCGCTCACCCAGCGCCGCCTGTCGGTCACCAAGCCGAGCGCGATCGTGAAGGTGCTCGCCGCGACGGTGCTGCACAGCTCCGAAGGAGCCGCCGCGGCCGTGACGCTGCAAAACACCTCGGCCACCGCACTGCGCGACGTGCCCATCGAGATCGCCGTCAAGGACGCGCACGGCGCGACGCTGTACACGAACGCCACATCCGGTCTGGCCGCCGCGCTCGTGTCCGTGCCGCTGCTCCTAGCGCACGCCACGAGCACGTGGGTCGACGACCAGGTGCAGGTCTCGGGCACCCCGGCGAGCGTCAGCGCGAAGGTCGGCGAAGGCGAACGGGTCACAGAAGCCGTCCCGCACATCGCGATCGTCGGCGCGCACCTGACGGAAGGCCGGGCCGAAGGCAGCGTCGTCAACCACTCCGCGGTGGGCCAGCACGAACTGGTCGTCTACGCGATCGCGCGCCGGGGCGGTGCGATCGTCGCAGCCGGCCGCGCGGTCGTCCCCCAGGCCGAAGCGGGCGCAAGCGAGCGCTTCCAAGCGTTCCTGATCGGCGATTCGCGCGGGGCACGGCTGGAAGTCACCGCCGCCGGCGCTGCTTGAGCGTGACCTAGCGCGTGGGCCGTTCATGGCTCTTAGGACTCGAGCGGTGGCGGAGCGTCCTCCTGAGATTTCGTCCCGGGATCGGGCTGGGGGCGCTTCGCGTCCGCGAGCAGCGACGCCGCCCAGCCGCTTGCGCTCTCGGCAGCTGCCAGCGTGGCGGTGCGATCGAGTGCGACCGGCTCGTCGTAGCGGAGTTCGGCTGCCCAAGGCGTGAGCCATTCGGTGTCCGAGAGCTCGTCAGGCACTTCTGTCCCTGCCCCCTCGACCTGTTCCACGAGCAGCTCAAGATCGTGCGTGTGCGGCAACTCCGAATCGGCCAGCACAAGCGCCACCTTGAGCGCCTTCTCAACCGTCTGTTGTGCGAGTTATGCGAACTCCCGGATTATGTTGATGTTGGTTGTGGGTGTGGCTGTGCGCGTGGTGGTCGTGGCTTGGGGGTCGGCATAATCTTGGGGGTCTGAGGTCGGCGAGTCTTCTCTTC
>Ga0335074_10002244_pt1 | contig 26301 bp, 13 predicted proteins | sample Lox_Sample_23_FD_206715 | JGI IMG/M metagenome (GOLD analysis project Ga0335074, IMG submission 206715) | Soil microbial communities from Loxahatchee National Wildlife Refuge, Florida, United States - Lox_Sample_2.3 | ecosystem: Environmental > Terrestrial > Soil > Wetlands | place: USA...
CTTCGCGTGAGACATCAGCGGCAGGCACAGAACAGAGCGCGCTCGCCGCTGCTGGATATAGGGGTCCGCGGCAAAAAGGCTCTGGGACGCCGCATCATCGAGCATAACGGTCTCGCGCGTACGTAGTCCGTATTGGAGAACCGATACCGGCAGGCGCGCGGCGGTTACCAAGGCATCGCGGAGCTGGACCGCTACGCCATCCCCTTCCACACTGGCTTCGGCCCGAATCCGCTCTCCATCCCGGCAGCACATGACCAACACGCCTCGCTCCGCCCCGGTTTGGGCAATCGCCGTACGCATCAGCGTGTTGAGTAGGTCCTCCCACACGTTGGTGGCGGATACAGCCTCCGAGATCCTCGTGACCGTAGCCAAATCGAGGCGATCGAGAGGTTCATCTATCCTCGTTGATGGATCCGCCGGATGCCGCAATCCGGCGCAGTGCGGATAGATCCGGTCGAGCTGCCGTACCTTGCCCTGCGCTCCCCACTGCAGATAGCCGCTGCGAGCTTTAAGCAAATACATGGCGGCAATCTCCTCGAATCCACCCGCCGCGTAGAACCGGGAGGCCAGCTCACTCGCGATGGCTTCATTATGGACGAAGCCGCTCTCGCGCGCAGAACGAATTGCCCGATCATATAGTCGCATCGCTTCCAGATCTCGCCCTTCGATGCGCGCGACCTCGGCCGCGGCGAGTTCATATTTGTCACGGAATGTCGCCGAGCACTCGTCGGCCCATTCGCGCAGCTGTTCCAGATTCCTGGTAAACAGCGCACGCAACTCATCCCTCAAATCAGATGAAGCGCCTTCCCAGAGGGCCGCGGCGGTCAGCGTCGAGTAAAAATAGTAGTCGAGCAGTTGAATGTGGCCAACCGAACTCCAGAGTAGCGTGTCCGCCTTGTCTCTGGCATCCCACGCCGCCGCATAATCGCCGGAAATGAAGCGGGCCTGGAGCTTGAGAATCCAGTACCAGCAGACCATCGTCGTGATGCGGTCCTTTCCAAGCGCCGCTTCGAACAGACCCTCGTCAAACTCCGGCCCGGAAAAACTCGAGAAGGTAAAGGTGCTGCCTAGCATGTTCAGTATGAAGCGCTGCTGGCTCTCAATGACCGCGGCAACATCCCTGAAATTGGCGTCACGGACGAACTGCAGGCTGACCTCTGTCTTTAGCCGCAGCTCCTTAAGTGGATCACCGCGCAAGAGACAATCAGTAATCTCGTGGTTGCGGGTATAACAGGCGGTTGTCATGTCACCGGTTTCGAGAGCGCAGCGGAAGGCCGACTCGAGATACCTGAGGCCGGTAGAGATGGGTTGCGTCCACAGGGCGTCGTATTCCATCGCAAGATGAGTCCTCGCACGGTAAGAGACAAGGTTGTGTCTCTCCACGAGCTCGCACGCGAGCTTCCCAAATTCATAACCCTCGGTGTAGCGATGGAATTGCGGCCCGAGGACGACGCCGAACCTTACATACGCGGCCGCTGTAGCGTCGGTAATTCCCAGGCGCAGAGTGAGCGTCACCGCTCTGCACAAGTGAAGGTAGAAAAGATTGACGTCCGTAAATAGGGCCGGCGCGAACAGAGCTGACAAAATCCGCATCGCAGCCTGTGTCTCGGGCTTAGAGGCCAGCGGTAGATCGAGCAATTCTGTGATCGGCCTCCCTTCGAGCATCACCCAAACAGCCTCATATTCGGCTTGGACGTCCTCTTTGGCGGGGTGCGCGGGCAAGTCGATGCCGAGGAGCCGCAAGGCCTCCAGAGCGCTGTCGACGGCCTGCGCATTCTCCGATTTCATGACATGAAGATCGATCTTGAGGCGGAGGACCGCCGCTTTGTTGATGTTCGATGAGCTGCGGGCGAGCAGCGTGTTGAGCAGCTGCTCCGTCATGGCGAACTGACCGACTAGGAGTTCGCATTCCGCTCGCTCGAGCCACACGGCGAAGGTCAAGTCATAGCAACTTGTCCACGCGAAGGAGCCAAGAAGGTTGGCGGCCTGGGATAGGTAGACGCACGCCGACGCATAGGCGGAGGACGCCTTCGCGCGCCGCGCGGCGCGAAGGTTGAGCTCTGCGACCAGCCGTTTCTCCTTCGAATCGCTGACAAGCTGCGCACCCTCGTTCAGCTGGTTTACGACCTCGAAAACCATTTCGTGCAGCTTTTCCGCCGGCAGGTGTGCAGTGAGCAGCCGTCCAATACGAAGGTGAGCTTTGGCCCGCAAGTCCTGCGGGATCAGCGAATATGCGGCCTCCCTGATGCGGTCATGCTGGAACGAACAGGAGCTTTCCGTTTGCAGCAGGAGACCAGCCGCGACGGCGGCTGACACATTAACGCGAGCCTCTTCGGCTGATGTCCGGCACACCGTGCCCAGCAAGCCGAAGTCTGCGTTGTTACCGATGCATGCCAGCTGCTCGAGAACCTGACGTGTTATGGCCGGCAGGCGAGTCAGCTTGGCAACCATCAGGTCGACTACGTTCTCGGTAAAGCGCTTGGCGCGGATACGGTCGAGCTCCCAGGACCAACGCGCGTCGCCGTGGTCGAAGGTGACCAACGCCTCGTCGGCGAGGGTGTAGAGAAACTGAACGGCAAAAAACGGATTGCCGTCCGTCTTCTCATGTACCAGTCGCGCGAGCGCGCCGACGCGATTGAGCTCGCAGTGCAAGGAATCCGCAAGCAACTGTCCAAGGTCGCCGTGGGCCAACGGCGAGAGCACGATGTTTTGAATGGACGCACCCGCTTTTCGCATGCCGTCCAGTTTTTTCATCAACCGGTGCTCGGTGGTGACCTCATTGTCTCGATATGCCCCGATCAGCAGCAAGTGCGGCGTGTCGCGCTGCAGAAGCAGATCCTCAAGCAGGTCGAGCGTTGCAGCGTCGAGCCACTGCAAGTCGTCGAGGAATAGGGCCAGCGGGTGTTCCGCTCGAGCGAATACGGCGATAAACCGCCGAAATACGAGATGAAACCGCCGCTTGGCTTCCTGTGACGGAAGCTCTGCGGTCGGCGGTGTTTGGCCGACGACGAGCTTCAACTCCGGGATCAGATTCACGATGAGCTGGGCATTGGAGCCTAGCGCATCGGTAAGCGCCTCTCGCCAGTAGTGCAACTCCGCGTCATTCTTGCCAAGCAGTCGCAGAATGAGCCCTTGGAAGGCCTGTACCAGTGTCGCGTAGGGGACATCTCGTTTGTATTGATCGAACTTCCCGGAGGCAAACAGACCGCGGGGCGGTACCAGAACCTTGTGCAGTTCGTTGACGACAGACGATTTTCCGATTCCGGAATACCCTGAGACGAGCACCAGTTCGGTCGTTCCGGTATTGACCATTCGGTCAAATGAGGCGAGCAGGATTTCGACCTCGCGGGCGCGTCCGTAGAGTTTCTCAGGGACGAGAAGTCGATCTGGCGTATCACGCTCCCCGATACGGAAGTCAGCGATTTCACCTGTAGCCTGCCACCCGGCGAGGGTACGTCGGAGATCACTTTCCAGCCCCGCAGCCGTCTGATAGCGGTCCTCAGCGGCCTTGGCTAGCAATTTCATGACGATCAGGGAGAGGGGCTCTGGGATGCCGGGTACCCGCTCGTGCGGTGCCGCCGCTCTTTTTGCAATATGACAGTGGACCCATTCCATAGGGTCGGCCGCCGTAAAGGGCAGCGCACCCGCAAGCATCTGGTAGAGTGTCACGCCAAGGGCGTAGAGATCGCTCCGCGTATCGATCGACCGATTCATCCGTCCTGTCTGTTCGGGCGCCATATAGGGCAGTGTTCCCGCAATGAACTCAGGAGGCTCGGGCGACTGTCGCTCGCGCGGCAGGCGAGATGCGATTCCGAAACCGGTGAGCCAGACTTGCCCAGTCGATGGGTTCGTGATCACGTTAGCCGGCTTGATATCCTTATGGATGAGGCCACGTGCGTGCAGCCGACCGAGCGTGGCCGCTAGGGATGCTGCAAGTCGCAAAAATTGTTCGATCTCCATGGGCTGGCCAATCAGACGATCGAGAGGCTCGCCTGCGGTGTAGCCGACAATCAGCATCGTTCGCCGGCGCTCGCGCACGAGCTCCACCGGCAGCAACGCCCACGCAGAATCGAGGTAGCCCTTTAGTTCGAATTCGTGCTCCAGACGCTTGATGCTCTCCACGGCCGGACTCTCGCCCTCGGAAAGCACAGGGATAAAGGCGTACCTTTCGCCCTCCGCACTGTCACCCCACAACCTGCAGAAGACGCGCTCGCCGTCTTGCCACAGCACATCCAGCGAATCATCCTCCCAACCAGTACCGAACAAGGGGGATGCCATTATCTCTGTCGTGACCGGTATGTTGCATACGGGAGGCAACGGTTCATGGCGGACAGCGGGGCGTTCAGCCAAGTGTCAGGGCGCAGCGCAGGCAATCGATCAACTCGGCCCCCTCCAGGGGCTTCATAGCGTAGCACACGACCCCCAGTCTCAGCTCACGCTACCCCATTTTATCATCCGGATGGGCGGTAACGAGAATCGTTGGAATTGAGCGTCCTGTGTCGACCAGATGCTCGTAGAGTTCAATTCCCGTCATTCTGGGCATCCCCCGAGCGGAGTGCGATACCACTCTAACGGGAAGAATTGCGCTGTAATCGCGCCGTCACTCTAAACCTTGGTTTAGGCGGCCAGGGCACCCGAGAGCCCCCTCTGGCTCGCCAATATCGGGTACGGATGCGACTATACGGGGATACAGCAGCGCGTCTCCCACGCGGCCTGGAAGACGACACCCTCGCGATACCTGATGACGGCAGAAGATCGCATGGTCAATCCTGCGACCCACCCGATCCCGACGAGGCTCCGCCGGATGTAAAGCAAGAGAACTCAAAGTGAGAATGCGCCCAGAAGCTTGGAATATCAGCTTCCGCTGTTGGTCCCTGTCGGCAAGGTTCACGCGCAACGGGCCGGGAGACCGGCCCAATGCGCACTGGCCGTCCAGGAAGCCTTACCCAATGAAAAGCAGCGCGGCGACTCCCGTACTCAATGCTTCATCAAGGTATCAATGAGGAAGCTCATCTGCATGGCCATATCGGCGGTCTGGGTGTACTCGTCCGGATAATCGTGCCCTCCTTCCGATCCCTCGAGCAGCATCGCCGGCGCGCCGATCGACTGCATCCTGGCGACGTAGCGCCGCGAGTGACTCGGCCCGACCTGGTTGTCCGTCGTGGCGACGACCACGAGCACCGGCGGATAGGTCACGCCCGGCCTAATGTTGAAGTACGGATCCCACGTCTCCATGACGCGCCGCTGGGCGGGGTCGTTCCAATCGCCGAACTCCGCAGCCATGCCTGCGCCGATGCTTCCATCGCCGTGTCCGACGATGGCGAAGTCGGTCACAGGCGCACCGATCACAGCGGCCCCGAAGAAATGTGGCCACAGAACGATGGCGCCCGATGTCAAAATTCCGCCATTGGAATGCCCGGTAATCCCGAGGTGCGCGGGGTCGGTGAAGCCCGAGCTTTCCAAGGCCTCTGCAACGGTCGCAAAGTCGTCAAACATCTTCTTTTTGTTCATTCCGGCGCCCGCCAGGTGCCATTCGCCGCCCCGCTCGCCGCCGCCGCGCACGGCAGCGATCGCGAAGGCGCCGCCCCGATCGAACCACGACTTCCAGCTCGCCCCGAAGTGACAGCAGAAATAGCTGGGATCGTCGCTGACACCGAAACCGCCATACCCCTGTAGGATCGTCGGAGTCGGCCCACGATGCGTGCCCGTCTTGTGCATGAGGTAGTAGTCGATCGATACCCCATCGGAGCCGCGCGCCGATCTGATATCTACAGTATAGCCGCGCAAGTCCGCCTCGGCGGCCGCGCTGTCGATCAGGACCGGGGCGCCTCGGGCAAGCCACCGAACGCGTGGAGGTGTCATCATTCCCTGCTCCTGCAGGAGGAGGTCGTCACTGGACTTATCGGACGATACTGCGAGCGTCAGCCCAGCCGGTTCCACGAGCCGTCGCTCCACCATCCAGCCGCGGCCTCTGGGACTGACGATGTAAAGAGCGCGCTGAAGGTCGTGAACGCCCACGACAGCGAAGCCATTTTTGAGCCCACTGAAGCCGCCGGAGAGATAAACCCCCGGAGGCGGCCTCATCACGACGCTCACTTGTCGCGTCGCGAGATCATAGGCAACGATTGTATCGGCCGGGCACCTCTTGCCGTCGATCGTCTGCGGGGTGGCGAGTTGGACCGCGAGCTTACCTCGCATGAATATGGGCGTGCCAAAATCGTCGAGCTGATTCGGCAGCGGGAGATCGGTCACGCGGCCATCGAGCGTCACCTCCTTGAGCTGGAAGCTCGTGTAGGTCTTCGCCTCGCTGATGAATATTTTCCGACGGCCAGGCTTACCGGTCACATCGAATTCGAAAAGCGAGTCCGTCGGGCCCAGCTCGAATATCTTCGGCGCGCGAGAGAGCCGTGTTCCGCGCTTCCACACATGCAACTCCGCCGGGAATTGACTCGGCATGACGCGCACGCCCTCGGTCGTGTGCGCGACCAGGAGGGTATCGCGATCGATCCAGGCGACATCGTTCCGCCCGGGCGCAATATGAAAGCCATTCGTCAGCAGCCGGCCGGTTTTGAGGTCGAGCTCGAAATACGCATTATCCTGGCCTCCCTCATACCAGAGTGGAATCATGCACCGATCAAACGCCGGAGCGAGACATTCCTTTTCCGGCTGGAGCCACTTGATCGTGTATGGATGCAGGACGGTCCTGTTGTAGGCGTCGAGATCGAACACCGTCCGCCACGCTCCCGGTCGACCGTCGGCACCCGCCTCTGCGGTCGCGATGATCCCATAGGGATGAGATTTGTCGTGCAGGAAACGGATATAGCGATGTCCGCCGAGGAGCCAGTACATCGGTAATGGCTTTTCCGACGCATGTACCGCCTCCATGTCGGCGAGGACGGCCTTGAACGTCGGCGAGGCCTCGAGCTTGGCGCGAGTGGCGTCCGTCTGCTTCTTCGACCAAGCCAGAGCTTTGTCGCCGAACTGTGGGATCAGATAGGCAAAGGGGTCCGCGGCCTGGCTGGATGTCTGCGCCCGGGCCAGCGGCGCAGCCGCAAAGAGAGCGACTGCCAACGAGACGAGCATCGCAGGGAAGGCACTGGAACGCATGTTTCGCTCCTGCAATTTTCGCTATCCGCGCAGCCTTCTCATCGCTTCGCGCGTTGCCGCCGCTCCTCCTAGGGCTTCGCGGTCGCTTTCCCGGCCGCCAACGTCTTGCTGATGAAGCGAGAAAGGTCCCCGAGGATCTGATGGCGGGCTGCAGGATCCAGGTAGATGACGTGCCCGGACTCGTAGCAGTGATTCTCGACCCGCGCGCGCTCGTCCGGCGGAAGCTGCGCGGTCACGCGGACGTCGCCTTCGCACATATTGAGGGGATCGAACCGGCCCGTCGCCACGAATACCCTGAGTTTCTTGTCGCGACGCAGTGCGTTCGGCATCCAGGGCGGGTTATCCCGTGCGATCCAGGTGACCTCTCCAGCTTTCACAGTCGCGGCCCAGTCATCGGATGGAATCGGCAAGTCATAGTCGAATTGCCCACCGGCCGTTCTTAGCTTCGGTCCCGGCTCCGGCCTGTATCCATCCTCGATCCAGCTGTACGACAGGTCGGTGTCGTAACCAAGCTCGTCTCGTAGATAACGGTCGAGCGCCTGCGGCGACCCTTTCAGGTTCTCCTTGGCCTGCAGTTCTCTCGTATCCTCTTCGCTCAACGGGTTGTCACCATCGCTGCCCATGAAATTCGTGAGGAATTTGTTGGCATGCATGACGAGTGTCTTGCGGCTGAAGTCTTCGGGCTTCATGCCGGTGTAGCGGGCGAGCTGCGCAATGATCTGGTTCTTCTGGGCGTCGCTGAGCGTCTCGAGGTGCTCAAGGGCCGGTTGGTAGACGTTGATAGCCCAATTGACCACCGCCTTCATCGTCGCTGCGCGGTTGCGCATCAGGTCGGGCGGAAGGCGCTTGTAGTAGAAGGCGGTCGCGGTCCGGGCCGGGATGTGCATCGCGTCATAGAAGGCGATCGGCTGCGGGACATTCGGGAAATCGCCCGAGATCAGGATCGTCCCGTCCAGCCGATCGCCGCGATCCACCATGAAGTCAGAGAGCGCTGCGGCCCGGAACACTCCGTAGCTCTCGCCTGCGATAAAGACTGGTTGGTCCGTTGCGCGAAGGCGGGTACGGAAGGCGCGGATGAACTCGGCGGTCGCAGCAACGTCGCCCCGCAGGGTGAAGAACTCCGGCGCATACCTTTCGCGTGCGGGGCGGGAGAAGCCCGTCTCCATGGCGTCCATGAAGACCAGGTCTGTAGTGCGCAACAGAGTTTCGGGGCTGTCCTTCAGGCGGCCACCGACCATCATGCGAGGCCCGATTCCGCCCAGATGGACGATCGAGGACGGCACGCCCGGTCCGCCGTTCCACGCAAAGGTGATCGGCCGCGGTACGCCGGACTTGGGCCTCACCCGATAGGCGACGAAGAAGATATAACCGTGTACCTCGCCATTGTCCCCGCGTCGGATCGCCAGGCGGCCAATCTGCGCTTCATAAGTCAATGGCCCATCCACAGTCTGAACCGTGTGCTCGGAAACGACGATCGGCTCATCGCCCTGGACCAGGGGAGCAATGAGCTGCCTGTGCGCGTCAGCCGCAAAGTCCGTGGTCGCATGCGCGTTGCTCCACGTCGAAGCGGCGGTGCACGCCGCAAGTGAGAGCGCCAAGCCGCCAATCAGGCGCCGCGCGCGACGCCGGAAGCGTTGGAAGGAATTCAACCGGTCCGTGCCTGCTGCCATTTTGGTTCCCCTGTTTCTGGAATCGCGGGCCTCGCGCGGGCCCGTTAGAAGCTCTGGCTGAACATGACGCCGACCGTGAGGGGTCTATAGACCACTACGGTGTAGGGTGGCTCATCGGCGTAGTAGCCGAAGTCCCCTATGTACGCCCTGCGGTTCGTCGCGTTCTTGACGTACAGACTCAGCCTGTAGGGTCCTCGCTCGGCGCCTGCATGCAGGTTCAAAATGCCGTAGGGGGGCAGAGGGTAGTCGGTGATGTCGAGCTCGGAGGAGGTATAGCTGTAGTCGCCACCCAGATTTCCGGTCCAATCCTGCGTCAGCGGGAAGGTGTAGTCGGCTGTCACGCCCGCCGTGTACTTTGGTACCAGAAAAAGACGCTCGCCGTTGACGAAGGTATTGACCGTCTGTGTAAAGATGGCGTCGGTATAGGCCGCATTGACGCCGACGACCAGCCCCTTCACCAGCACATAGTTGGTCTGTAGCTCGAGGCCGCGACTGCGAGCGGTGCCGCCGTTGCCGTCGGTGTTGAATTCACCGATGTAGACGAGGGATTGGATGTTGGTCCAATTGATCCAGAACCCGTCGGCGTCGAGCGAGAGGCGGTCGCCGAGTGCCCGAACCTTCACACCCCCCTCGTAGCTCCAGATGCTGTCTGAGACGTAGTACAGAGGAAAGTTCGCCGGCGCTCCGGGCAGAGTGGAACGGCCGCCACCCGGACGGTAGCCGCTCGCCGCGCGCAGGTAATACATCACGTTCGGGCTCATCCGCCAGCGGATGCCGGCAGAATAGGTCTTGGGGCTCGCCGAGATGCTCTGCGCATTGGACGAGAAACTCGTGGCGCTACCCGTATATAACAGACCGCCGAAGTACTGGAAGCGCGTCTGATTGATCCGGCTGTAGCGGGTACCCAGTGTCAGGTCAAGTTGCGGCAGTATGTAATAGGTGGCGTTCAGGTACGCCGCCGCTTCGTTCAACGTGCCTTTCTTGTCATCAAGACCGATCGAGTCCGCATATAGTGGCTGTCCGGTCGTGGTATAGAACGGATAGATGTTTCCGTCCGCCAGGCGCTCGTACTGCAAGAATGTCCCTGCGATGAACTCCAGGGGGCCGAGCCGCGTTGAGGTGAAACGAACCTCCTGGGTCTCCTGCTGGTCGGAATGATGCCCGATACCTCCGAGGGGATTGGACGGTGAGGCGCCAAAACCGAAGGGCTCTACGGCGATCGTCTCGTCCTGATAATTCTGCGGCTTGATCTCGGAGATGCTCGTCGCCGACAGCAGCGTGCCGTAGAGCGTGTTCCAATTGATCTCGGCCGATGCCAGGCTGGTCTTGTAGATGAACTCTTCGGGGGTGTAACGCAGCTCGGCGAGGCTTCCATAAAGCGGGCGCAGCGTGTTCGGGTCCAGATCCACGGTGTCGAGGCCATCGACGCTCGATTGCTGCGTCATGGCATTGAGATTGATGCTCAAATCCGAGGTCGGCTTGTAGAGCACCGTCCCGCGCACGCCCCAGTCGTAGCCGCTGTTGGCATCCTTGCCGCGAAAGCCGACATCATCGATGAACCCGCCGATCCTGCGGTAGTAGGTGCTCACCCGCACCGCGAGCTTATCCTCGATGACCGGCGCTGAGAACGATGCCCGGACCTTGCCGCTCGGCTGACCGCCCTCCGTGAAGCTCACATCCTCGGACGCACTCCCCTCTGCGCGCTCCAGGCTCGGCTGCTTGGTGATGTATCGGATCACCCCGCCCAGCGAGGAAGCCCCGTAGAGGGTGCCCTGAGGTCCCTTCAGCACCTCGACCCGCTCGATGTCCGCCGGATCGAGGTCCGGAGTGAAGTCCCCGCCCTCGGAGAGATTGCTCGAGCCGCCAAAGGGAATGTCATCCACGTAGACCGCGACCGTCGCTCCAACGCTCTGCGGCGAGATGCCGCGGATCTGGATCGAACCGTAGCCGGGGGAGCCGTAGGACTGCAGGCTCAAGCCCGGTGTGAGCTGCACGAAGTCCTCGAGGCTGTTCGCCGAGAGCGTATCGAGCTGCTCGCTCGTGACCACGGAAATGCCCTCCCCCACCTTACTGACCGGCTCCGCCCGCCGCGTCGCGGTCACGATCACTTCGCTCAGCGTCGACTCGACCGAGCCATTGCCATCTCCTCCGCTGTTAGCCGCCGCCTGCGCGAAAGCCGACGTCGCGGCAACGGTGGCAATGAATGATGCCGATGCAACGGCGAGCACGGTCAGCGAGCGGTTAAAGCACGAGAACATTTTCACTCCCCGGTCGAAGACAGGCGTCTGCCGCATGCCTGCGAAGCTTCAGCGCCCTTCATTCATGGGACGCGCGATCGCCGCGGATCGTCCGCTGTTGCGCAGAAAAATTTTTCAGCGGAGTACGCGACCGCGGCTAGGTGCGATTCGGCATACCCGCGCGGTCTCGGTGAACGCCGTGACCGCCCGCCTTCGACGCGCTGCATTGACCGCCGGGCATGCTCCGCTGCATTTTTCCTTGCAATTCGAACGAGGTGAAATCCTCCCCGATGATGAGGTTACAGTGGAAGCCGCGTCGAATGCCGGCTCTGACGGCGGCAAAGGATTCTGAAGGGTGAATCCCTCGAGGAGCATCGCCGGCGCGCCGACGGAATGCGCCTTGGCGACTAACAGATGGCCTCGTCTCCTGGGGAGTCAGTTCAACGTGATGGCCGGCTGTCCGCTTCGGCCGAGTAGTGCGTTGAGTGGGGCGAGGTCTGTCCGCTTGGCTCGGCCCCATTTCTCGAGATCTGCCGAAACCATCGCCGTGAGCTGATCGAGCTCCGTTCTCTCCGCCTGAGTGGGGGCGCTCGAGCCACGCTCCACGAGCGCATTCAGCGAGCCGAGCATGGTTTCCAAGCGGGCCGGGAAGACCCGCGGTTCCTCCCCGGGCACCGTCTTGGGCTCGATCAGAGTCGCTTCCACGGCGCTCGTCTCGCGCTCGAGAGCGCTCGCCGCTCGCAGGATCCGGGGTCCGTCCCCCATCTTCCGCTGCGCCACGGCGTACCGGATCGAGGCCAGCCGGGCATGCAGGGTCTGGATTTGCTGAATGGCGCCCTGCACGTGCCGAAGCTGCGCGAGGATCGCGGTGTCGAGGTCGAACTGTTGCTGAAGCTGCGCCTGGGTCACGTGCAGCCGCGGATCGGGGATGATCTGAAACGGCTGGGTTTCGCTCCTGCCATCCACCGTGACGCGCACCTGGTATCGACCCGGCAGCGCAACCGGACCCTCGAGCGATGACAACCATGAGGACGGATTGGATATGGACGGAGGCCCTGCATAGCGCATATCCCAAACGAACCGATTCAAACCGGCATAGGCGGTGATCGCGGGATCGGAGAGAGTCCGAATGACCCGGCCGGCGGCACCGAGGATCTCGATCTTCACGCGCTTGCTCGCGGGGTTTGCGCTCTTGTCATCGGTGCTTCGACCGGCGCCGCGCTTTAGATAGTAGTTGACTACCACTCCGGCCGGCGGATTGGTACCGCTGATTTGCCCCATCAGGTCGCCTTCATCGGAGTAGAGAATCCGCCGTGTCGCGCGCGGCTTGAACAGATGGAATGCCTGGTCGCGAATGTCGTCGGACCACTGCTGGATCGGACTCAGGTCGTCGAGGACCCAGAATGCACGGCCGTGAGTCGCCACGGCGAGATCGCCGTCATGCACGGCGATGTCTTCCACGGGCGCTCGCGGCAGATTCAGCTGCAGTGGCTGCCAGTGAGCTCCGTCATCGAAGGACACGAAAATACCGGTCTCGGTGGCAGCATAGAGCAAGCCCATTCGGGCGGGGTCTGCCCGGATGGCATGAACATAGCTGCCGTCCGGAATTCCTTGGCTGATCGATACCCAGGTCGCGCCGAAATCATCGGTGCGGAAAGCGTACGGGCGGAAGTCATCCAGCCGGTGACGATCGACCGCGATATAGGCGGTAGCGGCCTCATGCGGGTCGGCCTCAACCATATCGACAGTCCCCCACATCGGCATATCGCGCGGCGTCACCTTGTTCCAGTGGCCTCCACCGTCGACGGTGAGTTGCACCAGGCCATCATCCGTGCCGACCCAGATCAGGCCCTTCTGCACGGGCGATTCGGCCAGGGAGAAGATCGTGTCGTAAGTCTCGAGGCCCTGGTCCTCCCTAGTGAGCGGCCCTCCCGAGGGAAGCTGCTTGGATTTGTCGTTGCGGGTGAGATCGGGCGAGATGATCCGCCACGACTGCCCGAGATCGCTCGATTCGAAGAGCACTTCGGCGCCGTAGTAGAGCACGTTGGGATTGTGCGGGGAAAAGGCGAGAGGCGCCGTCCAACCGGCACGATGCAGGAGGTCCTTCGGAGCCCAACCCATCACCTGCCGGGCCCAGGGATTGATCGGGTCGACCTCTTTGGTCAGATTGTCGTAGCGAGAGACATAACCCACGTACCAGCCGGCAATCACGATATTGGGGTCATCCGGCTTCGGGGCCACGTAGCCGCACTCACCGCCGCCGACGGAATGCCAGTCCTGCTCCGTGATCGGCCCGCTCACATCGGCGCTGGCAATGTCGACCGTCCCATTGTCCTGCTGCGACCCGTAGAGGTGGTAAGGCACCTGGTTGTCCACTGCCAAACGGTAGAACTGCGCCGTCGGCTGGTTCAGCTCCGTCGTCCACGTGCGGCCCCCGTCAAACGAAATGTCGGCGCCACCGTCGTTCGCGTTCACCATGAGATCGGTGTTGCGAGGGTTGATCCACAGCGAGTGATTATCGGAATGAAAAGTCGGCACGGTCCTGAAGGTCCTGCCGCCGTCCGTGGATTTGAAGGCGTCGCCGTTCATGATGTAGACCTTGTCAGGGTCCTTCGGATCGGCGAACAGCCCCATGAAATAGAAGGCGGCGTCGCGATAGATGTCGCCACCGTTGATGAGCTTCCAGCTCGCTCCGCCGTCATCGGTACGGTAGAGGCCACCGTTGTTCGCATCGATGAGGGCGTAAACGCGTTGCGGATTGGAAGTGGGCGCCACTCCGATCCGTCCCCAGATTCCGCCGGGCAAGCCGTGCCCCCTCAGCTTCTGCCAAGTGGTGCCGCCGTCGCTCGAGCGGTATAGGCCGCTGCCCGCACCGCCGCTCTCGAATATCCACGGCTTGCGCATCGTCTGAAGCATGGCGGCATAGACGATGCTGGGGTCGGCCGGATCGTACTGGACATCGATTCCGCCGGTCGTGTCGTTGACATAGAGCACGCGCTGCCAGGTCTTGCCGCCATCGCGCGTGCGATAAATGCCACGCTCGCTGTTGGGACCAAACGGGTGCCCCAAGGCTGCAACCAGGACCGTGTTGGAGTTTGTGGGATTCACCGCCAGGCGGCCGATCGCCTCCGAGTCGCGCAGCCCAATGAACTTCCAGGTCTTCCCTGCATCGGTGGACTTGTAGATGCCATTGCCGGTGATGACGTCGCTACGGATATTGGCCTCGCCGGTCCCCACATAGACGATTTTCGGGTCCGACGGTGCGACGGCGATGGCGCCAATGGAGGGCGAGGCCCCCGGAAAGTGGTCCCAGAGCGGCTTCCAGGTGGTGCCCGAATCGGTGGTCTTCCACACGCCACCCCCAGCGGAGCCGAAATAATAGACGTTCGGCTGCTGCACAACCCCGCTGACGGAGGTCGCACGGCCGCCGCGGAAGGGACCGATCAGGCGATATTTCATCCCGGCGAAGATCGAGTCGACGGGCGTACCCGAGCTCACGCGCACGGGTGTGTCAGACTGAGCCGCTTTCATCTGCGGCGCTGCAAGCACGACCGCGAGCAGGGAGAGCGCCGAGACGTATTTGATACGCATTTTCTTTCTCGTAGAGGCAAGCGTCTGCCACAGGCTTGCAGACGGCTTTAATCCTTGAGACGCACAGCCGCCGAGGATCGTCCTCCTGCACGGCGGAGTCGGCATCCGCGGGATAGCTTCTTCAATCCTGCGCGCTTACCGCGGCGAGCCCGGGAGCGCTGTAGGCTTCATCAGGGCATCAATGAAAAAGCTCATCTGCATGGCCGTGTCGGCGGTCTGGGTGTATTCATCAGGGTAATCGTGGCCGCCCTTCAGCCCCTCGAGCAGCATCGCACGCGCTCCAACCGACTGCATCTTGGCGACGAATCGCCGGCAGTGACTCGGCCCGACCTGGTTGTCGGTCGTTGCAACGACACAGAGCGTCCTCGGGTAGATCACGCCGCGACGGATATTCGAATACGCGTCCCAGACCTGCATGTAGCGACGCTGCGTCGGATTGTCCCAATCCCCCTCCTCGCTCGCCATCCCCGCGCTGATACCACCGTCTCCGTGCCCGATGATCGAATTGTCGGTGGTCGGAGCACCGATCACCGCGGCCGCATACAGATCCGGGCGCATCACCGTCACGACGGCAGTGAGCTCGCCGCCCTCGCTATGACCGGTAATGCCGAGATGCGCCGCATCGGTGAAGCCGGACTGCTCCAATGCCTCGGCAACTGCGTCAAAGTCCTCAAAAGAGCGGATCTTGTGGATACCGGTCGCAGCGAGATGCCACGCGGAGCCGCGCTCGCCGCCTCCACGGATTGCCGCCATCGCGAAGGCGCCGCCGCGGTCGAACCACGTCTTCCAGCCCGCGCCGAAACGGCAACAGAAGTAGGAAGGGTCGTCACTGAGACCGAAGCCGCCGTACCCCTGTAGGATCGTCGGTGTCGGTCCCGGCCGACGACCTACCTTGTGCATGAGGTAGTAGTCAATCAGGGTCCCGTCCCGCGAGCGGGCGCGGCGGATGTCCACCGTGTATCCGCGAAGATCGGCCTCCGGCATGGCCTGATCGATCAGCACCGCCCGCCCGGAGCCTCTCAGCACGCTGTATCGTGGCGGCGTGATCAGGCCCTCCTCCCGCAGCAGCAGCGTATTGCTCTGCTCGTCGGACGAGGGTCGCAGCACTACTCCTGGCTCTTCGACACGCCGTTCGCGGATCAACCAGCGCCCTCCCTTCGGCGTCGCAAGGTAAAGGATGCGTTGCAGGTTGTGCACACCGACAATGGCAAAGCCGCTGCGGGTACCGGTGAAGCCTCCACTCAGATAGACGCCCTTGGGCGGCGTCATCACGGCTGACACACGGTTCGTGCGCAGGTCGCAGGCAATGATCGCGTCGGCCGGATACCGTCGTCCCTCAATCGTCGCAGCCTCCGCCAGTTGCACGGCCACCTTCCCCCGGCTGAACGCAGGCGTACCTAAGTTGCTGAGCGCTCGGGGGAACGTCAGGCTGGTGACGCGGCCGTCAGTCGTGAGCTCATCCAACTGGAAGCTCTCATAAGTCTTGAAGACATCGAGAATGATCCTTCGCCTGCCCAGCGAGCCCGAGACATAGAATAGGAAGAGCGAATCCTGGGGATCCTCGCGAAAAATCACGCGTGCCTTCGAAAGCGGCGTCCCGCGCCGCCACAGCTGCAGTTCCGCCGGGAACTGGCTCGCGTGGGCGGGCGCTCCGTGCGTCGTCTGCGCGATCAACAGCGTATCTCGGTCGAGCCAGGCAGCGAAATTCCGGCCCGGCCCGATATGGAAGCCGTTCTTGAGGATCTTGCCGCTGCGAAGGTCGACTTCTATATAGGCGTTGTCTTGCCCGCCATTGTAGTAGAGCGGGATCATACACCGGTCGTACTTGGGGGCGAGACACTCTGTCTCCGGAGTGATCCACTTCAAGGTGTAAGGCACGGCGACAGTCTTGTTGTATGCATCGAGATCGAAGACGGTACGCCATGCCCCGGGAAGACCGCCGGGACCAGCATTCGCAACCGCGATGCGGCCGTAAGGGTGCCGCTTGTCCCGCTCGAGCCGCATGAAGAGACGACCACCCAGGAGGTAATACGTGGGCAACGGACGTTCGCGGGCATGGACCGCACGCATGTCGGCCAGCACGGCCGCGAAGTTCGGGGAGCTCTCGAGCTTGGCTCGGGTGGCTCCGGTTTGCTCCTTCGCCCACTCCAGGGCCCTGTTGCCGAATTGCGGGATCAGAAAAGCGTACGGGTCGCTGGGGTTCCCGAGCGGTTGCACCGCCGCGGCGGAAGCTGTGACGATGAGCAGTAGCGCCGAACAGCTCGCAAGCTTGAGTGTCGCTCTTGTCCCAAGGCTCTCCATGATGCCCTTGCCTGCGACAACGGCCCGGCCGATGAAGGCAAGAAGGACATTTGCAATCTGCCGTACGTGTCCGCGCATCATGTGTCATCCCCTCTTCAAAACCTCTGGCTGAACGTCATACCCACTGTGAGAGGTCGATAGACGACGACGGTGTAGGGTGGCTCACCGGCGAAGTAGCCGAAGTCTCCGATGTATGCCCTGCGGTTCGTCGCGTTCTTGACGTATAAATTCAACCTGTACGGTCCATGCTCGGCGCCAACATGCAGGTTCAGGATGCCGTAGGGTGGCAGCGGGTAATCGGTGGTATCGAGCTCGGAGGAGGTGTAGCTATAATCGCCGCCCAGGTTTCCGGTCCAATTCTGTGTCAGCGGGAAGGTGTAATCGGCCGTTGCGGTCGCCGTATATTTCGGCACCAGGAACAGGCGCTCGCCATTAACGAAGGTATTGATCGTCTGGGTAAAGATGGCGTCGGTGTAAGCGCCGTTTACGCCGATGACCAACCCCTTCATCAGCACATAATTGGTCTGCAGCTCGAGACCGCGGCTGCGGGCCGTGCCGCCATTGCCGTCGGTGTTGAATTCACCGATATACACGAGCGATTGGATGTTCGTCCAATTGATCCAGAAGCCGTCGGCATCGACGGACAGCCGGTCGCCGAGCGCCCGGACCTTCACCCCCGCCTCATAGCTCCAGATGCTGTCCGAGGAGTAGTCTGGGGAGAAGCCCGCTGGCGCGCCCGGAGGAATGGAGCGGCCGCCGCCCGGACGGTAGCCGCTCGCCGCCCGCAAGTAGTACATGACGTTGGGGCTCACCCGCCAGCGCAGGCCGGCCGAATAGGTCTTGGGGCTCGCCGAGAAGCTCTGCGCGTTGTACGAGAAACTCGTAGCGCTGCCTGTATAGAGCAACCCCCCGATGTCCTGGAACCGCGTCTGATTGATCCGGCTGAAACGGGTGCCCAGCGTCAGGTCCAGTTGCGGCAGAATGTAATAGGTCGCGTTGAAGTAGCCGGCGGCTTCGTTCAGAGTGCCATACTTGTGATCGACGCCAACCAAGTCGTTCAATTCTGGCTGGCCGGCTGTCGTATAGAACGAATAAATGTTGCCGTCCGCCAGGCGCTCGTACTGCAAGAAAGTCCCTGCAATGAACTCGACATCGCCGATCCGGTTCGAGGTGAACCGGACCTCCTCGGTCTCCTGCTGGTCGGAGTGGTGGCCGATGGCACCCACCGGGTTGGATGGGGATGCGCCGAAGCCGAATGGCTCAACATCGAGCGTCACATCCTGATAGTTTTGGGGCTTGATCTCGGAGATACTCGTCGCCGACAGCAGCGTGCCGTAGAGCGTGTTCCAGTTGACCTCGGCCGATGCAAGGCTGGTCTTGTAGACGAATTCTTCGGGCGTGTAGCGCAGCTCGGCGAAACTTCCGTAGAGCGGACGCAGCGTGTTCGGATCCAGGTCGACGGTATCGAGGCCATCCACACTCGATTGCTGGGTCATGGCATTGAGGTTGATGCTCAGATCCGAGGTCGGCTTGTAGAGCAGCGTTCCGCGCACGCCCCAGTCGTAGCCGCTGTTGGCCTCCTTGCCGCGAACGCCCACATCGTCGATGAAGCCGCCGATCCTGCGGTAGTAGCTGCTTACGCGGACGGCGAGCTTATCGTCGATGATCGGGGTCGAGAACGATGCCCGGATCTTGCCGCTTGGCGCCCCATGCTCGGTGAAGCTGACGTCTTCAGATACATTCCCCTGTGCCTGCTCCAGGCTCGGCTGTTTGGTGACGTATTTGATCACGCCGCCCAGCGAAGAGGCTCCGTAGAGTGTGCCCTGAGGCCCCTTCAGCACCTCGATTCGCTGGATGTCCGCAGGATCGAGGTCCGGGGTGAAATCGCCCCCTTCCGACAGATTGCTCGAGCCACCGAAAGGAATGTCATCGATGTAGACGGCGACCGTCGCCCCCACGCTCTGGGGTGAGATGCCGCGGATCTGGATCGAGCCGTAGCCAGGGGAGCCGTAGGACTGCAGGGTCAGGCCCGGCGTGAGCTGCACGAAGTCCTGCAGACTGTTCGCCGAGAGCGTATCGAGCTGCTCGCTCGTGACCACGGAAATGCCTTCCCCGACCTTGCTGACGGGTTCCGCCCGCCGGGTCGCCGTCACGATGACTTCGCTCAGCGTCGAGACTACCGGTCCATCGCCGTCTTCTCCATCGGCGGCCGCAACCTGGGCGGAGGTCGACGCAAGCGTGAAGCCTCCATTTTGCGCCCGAACCGGCTTGAGCCCCGTTCCGACAAGCAGCCTCTCTAGCGCGGCGCTCGGGGTAAAGGCACCCGATACACCGGGCGACTGCTTGCCGACGATCAAGCCGGGCGCCACCACCACCAGCACGTCCGACTGGCGGGAATACTCCAAGAGTGCGCTTGACAGGGCCTGCGCCGGAATGCTGAAGACCCTTATTTGCTCCTGGGCGGAGGCCGGCGCAGCGGTGGGAACGCCGATGAGTGATGCCGAGGCAAAGGCAAGCACCGCAAGCGAGCGCCCAAAGCATGAAGACAACATCACTCCCCGGCCGAAGGCAAGCGTCCGCCGCGCGCTTGCGAACCTTCAGCGCTTTTCATCCATGAGACGCAGGGCGACCGTGGACCGTCCGCTTTTCTTCAGATTATCCGCCAAAGCAGTTCTCGAATTGCTCTACAGCCGCCGGCCGCATACGCTTCAGCGACGACTCACATCGAAGTGGCCGCCGCCCTGCCGCTCGATTTTCACCGGCAGGGCCGAATCCAGCGTGTTCAGAAAGGCAGGGATCTCGTTCGTTCGGAAGGAGGCGGTCACCCGCAGATCCACGGAGGCCGGGTCGAGCGTTACCCCGGGCGCGTAATAGCGGTTCACGTCCGCAATGACATCGGCCAATCGTGCATTGTCGTAGACCAGCCGCCCATCCCGCCATGCGGTCACCGCCACGGGCTCGACCGGTCTTACGCTCACACTATCCGGCTGCGGCTGCCCCTCGGCTTGCCCCCGGATCGCCTCGAGACTGTCCCCCGCCCGGAGGAATTGCACCACTCTGACCAAGCGGACCGAGGGCGCGGCGAGCTCACGCACCTCGACTTCCCCTTCGAGGACCGCGACTCGAACGCTTGCACCGGTCCTATTGACGTCGAATCTAGTGCCGACATCGCGGACCACAGTGTCTCCGGCGTCGACCACGAACGGGCGGACCGCATTGTGCCTGACCTCGAAGAGCGCCTCGCCCGACTTGAGGCTGATCAGACGCTCCCGTTCCGTGAACTTCACGACAAGCCGCGAGCTCGCCCCGAGCACGACCGTGCTGCCGTCCGAGAGTGTCAGGACGCGGGTCTGGCCAACGCCGGTCTCATGCCCCTCCGACATGAGTAAGCCGGCGAAAACGAAGACAACGACCACGGCCATCGCTAGCGCGGCGGATTGGAAGGTGGGTAGTGATGGCGCCATTGCGCGTAGCGCCTTACGCACCCAATCGGACGGTCCGGCTTCCACAAGGTGTGCCAAATGTTTCAAGTCGGCAGCTTCGTGCCATGTGCGCGCCATCGCGGCGAAGGTGCGGGCCCGCCTCGGATCCGAGGATGACCAGGTCTCGAAGGCGGTTCGGTCTTCAGGCGTGAACGCATCGTCGCTCTGCCGCACCAGCCATTCCGCCGCTTCCGCATCGATCCTGGCCTGATCCACTTCGATGTCCTGCATCATCTTTCTCATCAGCAGGGCTCCTCACCGGACACCCCGTGCGCACGCAAGCTCCTCTCACACTCGACGATCGCAGCCGCGACCAGACGCTTAACTGTAGTCTCCGGCATCCGCAGCCGACGGCTGATCTCGGCGTAAGACAGCTCGTGGATGCGATTCAGGACGAACACAGTGCGTCGCCTCGGCTCCATATCCCGAATGGCTTGTTCAACGATCGACAGTCTCTGCTTCGCAGATAAGACGCGCTCCGCATCCCGGTCGTCCGAAATTTCCGCTTCGGCTGCCGGCGCCTGCTCGCGCGCGAAGCGGTTGCGCACGGTGTGTCGTCGATGATGATCGACGGCCAGATTATGGGCGCTGCGATAGAGGAAGGCCCGCGGGTTCTCGACCGCCTGCGGATTCTCCAGGGCGACGAACTGCGTGAAGGCCTCCTGAGCGACATCCTCCGGGTCCGGAGGGCCCGCCCCGAACGTCCGGGTGATATAGCGAGTGAGCTCACCGAGATGCTTACGATAGAGCTCCGCGAGAGCCCCATCGCGCCGGCGCGCGACAACGGGGGCGGGCATCGCCACGTCAGCTTTGAACGGCATGTCGTTCATTGGTTCGCTTACCCGAAGTGCGCCCGCTCGAGGCTCCTCCCGCTCCCTGCAGACGGACCGCTCGCCGCCAGTCCGATACGCTCTCGAGGATCTCGGTGGCCCTGCACGATATTGAGGCGGCCGCGGAACCGCACGGTTACGCGTTCATCCTCATCTTGGTAGCCAATTGCTTCGATGTCGCCCGCATCTTGAGACCCCGGCCTGATCGCACTTATACCGTATGTCTATTGATACCACTTGTCAACACCCGGCCATTGCGCTCCGAAAGATCGACCAACCGGAACGATGCGCGAAATCTTCTCGCGAGCGTCGAGATGACGCAATTGGTGCCGCGGAAGCTGAAGATGCAGTCTGCAAATATCCAAGCCACCGCGATGCCCACTGCATGAATCATGGCTCAAATAGGTACCGGCGCTCGGCGAGGTCTGCTAGCTCCGCGCTCGCCGGTTGGACTCATTGATAAGGTTGTAGACGCTCGCCCGGCTGATCCCCATCGACTTTGCGAGATAATCCACCGACTTGCGGGCCTGAAACAGCCCCGCCCGATCAACGTTGGAGACGAGCTGCAGCCTCTCTTCCCGAGTGAAATTGCTGACGGGCTTGTTGACGTTGATCGAAAAGTCGCGGACCACGTAGTTGAGGTGCTGCTCAACGTCGGTGCGATAGATGGGTTCGGGGCGATGCATTGCCGTCGCAGTAAAATTCGTCAACATGGCCGTCGCGCGGTCAATCAGGCTGACGTCCAGATTGATGCACAAGAGTCCAATCAGGTCGTCGTCGGCATCCCGCAGACCAGCGGTAATTGACTTGCTGCGGCCTTGCGAAGGCAGGGCTTTCTCGTAAGGGCCAAGAATAGTCTGGTCCGGGGTGAACTGCCGTTCAGGATGGTCCAGATTCGAAAGATCCCCGGGACGGCGATCGCTCCAGCAGTTCCAGATCTTGACGATTCGTGCGCTGCGTAAGTCGTGGAGCGCGACTTCAACATGGGGATGAAAAAGCGTAACGATAGCCTCGCAAACCGGAAAATAGGCCTTAAACATCGTGTCAGCCGAAGCTCTCGCGCGCGTCTGGACCGCTCCATAAACCGGCCCTTTCTTGGGCTTTGCTCTCGGTCCCGTCATAATCACCCCTCGATCGCGACCCACGGCAGCTGTTAGCTATTGCCCATGCGCCTCGCAAAGACCGCGACTCGCATTCTCCGCACGCGTGGCGCAGAACCTACCCTAACGAGAGTCGATCCCATGAGAGTCACGCCTAAGCGGCCAGGACGCGCATGAGCCTTTCCACGTCGGCCATATCATTATACACCGAAGGCGATATGCGGATTCTGTTCCTGGTCAGAGTGACATGGATCTTAGCTTTCTTGAGGGCCTGGTAATATTGCTCACCCATGCCCTTCTTCCAAAACCACACGTACGGGCCCCGATGATCGGCAGGTGTCAGCGCGGCAAAGCCATATTTCGGCAACTCGCTCTGCAGCCGGTCGAGCATCGGCTCGCGATATCGGGCAATTCTGGAAACCCCGAGTTTCTGCAGATACCCCAGCGCCCCTGTCATGGCGGCGAGCCCGGACCAGTCTGGCGTGCTGACCTCGAACAGTCTCGCGGTGTCCGTGCCCAGCACGTAGTCGCCCGCAATCGGGCCCGGCGAATCGAACGGCAGAAAATGATGCGTGTAAGCCGTTATGCCACGCCAGCCCAATTGAACTCGCTTGAGGTCTCGCAACCTATCGGGTCTCACGTAGAGGAAGGCGACTCCAAATTCGCCCATCAGCCATTTGTAGGAGCCCGCACAACAAAAATCCACGCCGCATTCCTTCACGTCCAGCGGAACGGCTCCGACGCCTTGAATGATGTCCGCGTACACCAGCGCGCCCTTGCGATGAGCGATGTCACAAACGCGCTTCAAGTCGTGCCTGTAGCCGGTCGCACTGGATACCCACGAAATGGCGACCAGCCTTGTCTCCGGCGAGATTGCGGCCTCGAGCTCCGAGTAGTCGATGCGATTGCCCGTATTCCGCACGACGATGAGAGGCATCCCTTTTTTTTGCAGCTCGCTATATCTGACAAGCGAGGCATCATAGTGAAATGCATCTGTGACCACACCCTTGCCCGGACCAAGCCCCAGCGAGGCCCCGATGAGATTCTCTCCCTCGAGCGTGCTCGGCACCACGGCTACGTCAGCGGGAGCCGCATTGATCAATCCCGAGAATAACGCGACGGCATCGTCCCTGGAGTTCTGAACGGGCCAGTTTCGACCGGCGTCTCGCTGACGACTGTTCAAATATGTCTCGAGCGCCGCGCGAGTAAAATTGCCGACCGGATGCGTATAAGCGGCGTTGAGATCAGTTCCTTCGAAGATGAAATTCCTCTTGTCGGGCAGCGCGATCAGTGCCGGCGAGCTTGCGGGCATCGCGGCAGGATCGTACTCGGAAGCGGCTTCGGCCGTCCCCTTGATGTGCCAGGCAACAGCGGACAGCCCGCCAAGTCCCTGAATGAGACGACGTCGAGTAAATTTCATAACGGCAAAGGCATAGCGCGGTCCACTGACCATCTTGATGGTCCTTCAGTTTATATATTTTGTCAATGACTTGCCTCCCTGTTAGACACGAGGGATTCCGCTAGTCTTGCAGGCGTCATCGACGCCAGCGATGCATGCACGACTCTATATGCCTGCCCCTCACAGCCCGCACTTGCGGTCTCCGCCGCGAGCCAAATCCCGGCCCTGATCGCCGGGTCGGCAACCGCCACAAAGTGCCACGACTGCATATGTGCGCCCCTCGGGGCGGAAGCCGCTGCACGCAGGCAGTCCTCGACCACCTCTCTCGCCACCGGCCGAGACTCGAATGCCTGCACCCTCCGTCGACGCTGAATTTCAGCGTCGACGCATCATACATTCGCCCCCGTGTGCAGTGCTTTCGGAGAGCAATCGCCAGCCATAAGGCGCTGCGCCTCTCGCGCTTGGCCAGTTGGAGCTACGCTATCATTGGATATACATACCGTCAACGGATACTATTTGTCATGATGTGGTGCTCTTGCGCGGGAACTGCGCGAGCCTTTTCGAGCGATGGCCGCGCGGGGCCTCGAGAGGATTCCGAGGTCGAGTGCGAATCGTCAGGGTGATTGCCGTACAATTCCGATGTTCATATCAACGGTGCGGTTCCATGAAACGTGGCGGACGAGGACCGGTACGGGCCTCCCCATCGAGCTTCGAGAGATCGCTTACTTGAGCGATGCGTCGAGCCCCTTCGAGAGCGTCGGGATCCTTCAAATCACAGCGAAGCACCTCACATGCAGTTTCCAACTACTCAGTCACCCGCGGCGGGAAGACTGATTTTTCTATGCTCCCTGGTTGCGATATTCGAAGGATTGGATATTCAAGCCATGGGGGTCGCGGCGCCGACGCTGGCTCCGGCTTTCCGGCTGACGCCCGCGCAGATGGGTCAGGTCATGAGTGCGAGCACCCTGGGGCTGATGCTCGGAGCGGCGGCGGGCGGCTGGCTATCGGACGTGATCGGTCGCGCCCGCGTCATCGTGCTCTCCATGGCTGTCCTGTCTGTTTTTTCGCTTGCTACGGCTGCGGCGCCGGGATAAGAGGTGGCTCGGCTTTTTCGGACACGAGGATAAGTGGACGGACTGCTGTACATTCCCCCTGTGGGAGGAGCAGATCCGATGCGAAGACCGAGACGAAACCATGCCCCCGCGTTCAAGGCCCGGGTAGCGCTTGAGGCGTTGAAGGGCGAGAAGACGGTGGCCGAGATTGCCAAGCAGTTTGACGTGCACCCGCACCAGGTGACTGCCTGGAAGAACGAGCTTTTGCAGCGTGCCGGCGATGTGTTCGGCGCCAGCGCCGCCGAGGGCACCGTCGATGCCGATAAAGTCCGCGAGCTGCACGCCAAGATCGGCGAGCTCACGGTGGAGCGGGATTTTTTAGCGCATGCGCTCGGTCGCTTCCCCGGACCGAGCGGACGGAAATGATCGATCGGGGTGCGGAGCTGTCGGTGAAGCGACAGTGCGAGCTTCTGGACCTGAACCGGACCGGCGTGTACTACGCGCCGCGTCCGGTCCCGGAGGAAGACCTGGCGTTGATGCGCCGGATCGATGAGCTGCATTTGCGCTGGCCGTTCTACGGCGCCCGGCGTCTGGCCCGCGAGCTCGCCAAGCAGGGCTTCGAGGCCGGGCGGCTGCACGTAGCGACGCTCATGCGGCGCATGGGGATCGAGGCACGCTATCGCAAGCCGCGCACGAGCATCCCGGCGCGCGAGGGCTCGATCTACCCATACCTGCTCAGCGGGCTCGCCATCGAGCGGCCGAATCAGGTCTGGGCGACCGATATCAGCTACATCCCGATGGCGCACGGGTTTCTGTATCTGACGGCGATCCTGGACATCTTCAGCCGCAAGGTGCTGGCTTGGCGGCTCTCCAACACGCTTACCACCGACTTCTGCCTCGAGGCGCTCGAGGAGGCCCTGGCGCGCTATGGCACCCCAGAGATATTCAACAGCGATCAGGGCGCGCAGTTCACCTCTGAGGACTGGCTCGACCGGCTCAAGGCCAGCGGGTGCCGCATCAGCATGGATGGCAAGGGCCGCTGGATCGACAATGTGTTCATCGAGCGGCTGTGGCGCTCGGTGAAATACGAGGACGTCTACCTGCATGCCTATCGGGACGGCCGCGAGGCACGAGAGCGGCTGACCGTGTACTTCCACTTCTACAATCGCCAGCGCGGGCATCAGTCGCTCGACTACCGGACCCCCGATGAAGTCTACTTCGGCGCTCGCGCTGACGAGTTCGCTGCGGCGGCGTAAGGGGCTGTCATGAACGAGGCCCATCAGGTTCCAGATCTCAGCGTTCTTGCCGAGCGCGGACTTCTGCCGCCGGAGGCGGCAGACTGCGCGACGGCTCTGGCCGCTGAAAGGAGAAGACCGGAACGCTGTAGAAATCGAGATCAAGAGTTGAAGAGAGAGCCGTTCCCGTGTTTAATCAACTCAGCAGGCTCGTCCACCTATCCCGCCCGGAAATCTGTCCGAAGGACCCGAGCCACTCCTATACACGAGCCTACGTGTCATTCGCGTTTTGGCAGG